>OOCV01000318.1_pt1 | contig 34710 bp, 33 predicted proteins | sample 1671061 | NCBI WGS metagenome assembly OOCV01 (sample SAMN06348118, study PRJEB24527) | human gut metagenome | biome: human gut; feature: ankylosing spondylitis patient; material: feces | host: Homo sapiens | place: China | collected 2015-10
CGTTAAGTGCCGCATCAACGGGGAGTTGTGCTGTGGACGAAGGTGTACCCGCGGTACAGGATCTGCATCCCGCTGCTGCATGGACTTGGGTGCAGGCGAGACGGTCTGCCGCCTTGCCCGGAAGTGAAATTTGTTGGATTCACGCCCTCCTTTGTGCGGTTTGTCGCGCAGGGAGGGCGTTTTGCGTCTGCCCTGCTGGTTCCTTTCAGCCGAAAGGGGAGGACAATTGATATGAACAATCCATCCAGAACTTCCGTCCGCACACTGGTCATGCTGGCATTGCTGGTGGCCATGAGCATCGTGTTCAGCCGGGTGCTGAGCATCTCCACCGGCTTTGTCCGGTTCAACCTGGGCAGCCTGCCGGTGCTGCTGGCCGCACTGCTGTTCGGGCCCGGGGCAGGCTTTGCCGTGGGTGCGGTGGCCGACATCATCGGCGGCGTGCTGGCCGGTTATGCCATCAACCCGCTCATCACGCTGGGTGCCGGGGCCATTGGTCTGGTGGCGGGCTATGCCTGGCAGAAGCTGCCGGACTACCGCACCGGCCTTCGGCTGAGCATCAGCGTGCTGCTGGGCCACTTTGTGGGCTCTATGGTGATCAACTCGCTGGCGCTGCGCATCTTTTACGGCTACGCATGGAGCGTGCTGCTGGCCCGCATCCCCAATGCGCTGGTGCTGAGCGCGGTGAACATCGTCCTGCTGCGCATCCTGCTGGAAAACCGCAGCCTGATGAAGCTGGCAAAAAAGTAAGAGAACGCCGCTGTAAATCGTGATCTTGAATCGAGGCAGTATCTATGAACTACGAACAGGCAATGGAATACATCCACGCGGTGCAGTGGGCCGGGCACAAACCCGGCCTGAGCCGCACCCGCACCCTGCTGGCCGCGCTGGGCGACCCCCACAAGCGGCTCCGGTTCGTCCATGTGGCGGGCACCAACGGCAAGGGCAGCACGGCGGCCATGCTGGCGTCCTGCCTGCAGGCAGCCGGGTACCGGGTGGGCCTGTTCACCTCGCCCTTCATCAACCGGTTCAACGAGCGGATCCAGGTGGACGGGCAGCAGATCCCGGACGAAGAACTGGTGCAGCTGGTGGAGCGGGTGCAGCCTGCCGCCGACGCCATGGCCGATGTGCCCACCGAGTTCGAGATCATCACCGCGCTGGGGATGCTGTATTTTGCCCGCAAACAGTGCGATATCGTGGTGCTGGAAGTGGGGCTGGGCGGCACGCTGGATTCCACCAACGTCATCGAGAAGCCGGAGTGCGCCGTGATCACCGCGCTGGGTATGGACCACGTCAGGGAGCTGGGCCCCACGCTGGCCGATATTGCCGCCGCCAAGGCGGGCATCATCAAGCCGGGCTGCCCGGTGGTGAGCTACGGCGGGGTCCCGGAGGCCGATGCGGTCATCCGGCGGGTGGCTGCAGAGCAGAATGCGCCCCTGACCGAAGTGGATTTCCACAAACTGCAGATCGACGGTGGAAATCTGGACGCAGTCACCTTTGATTTTGACGGGCTGGACGGGGTGCACCTGCCCCTCATCGGCAGCTACCAGCCCCGCAACGCGGCGGTGGCCATCACCACCCTGCGGGTGCTGCGGGCCAAAGGCTGGAACGTGCCGGAAAGCGCCATCCGCACCGGATTGGAGACCGTGCAGTGGCCGGGCCGCTTTGAACTGCTGCGGCATGCCCCGGCTTTCCTGCTGGACGGCAGCCACAACGCCCACGGCATGCGGGCCACGGTGCAGAGCCTGAAGGACCGCTTCCCCGGCGAGAAGTTCGTGTTCCTGGTCAGCATCATGGCCGACAAGGATGTGGACGAGATGCTGCAGCTGCTGGCCCCGCTGGCAAAGCAGTTCGTGACCGTGGCGGCCCACACGCCCCGTGCCATGCCGGCGGAAACGCTGGCCCAGCACATCCGGGCCTATGGCTGCCCGGCGGAGGCCGCAGGCAGCATCGAAGCCGGTGTGGCCCGGGCCATGGAGCTTGGCGGCACCGGGCCGGTGTGCGCGCTGGGCACTCTCTATTTTTCCGGTGACGTCCGGCAGGCATTTGCCGCGCAGACAAAAGGCTGACGCTGCACAATAGGATCCGATAAAAAAGAAAAAGCGGTGACCCGTGCAGGTTGGGTCATCGCTTTTCTTGCCCCTTGCGGGGCAGGCAGGGTAAATGATAAGAAGGTAAATGAAGAAAATAGCAGAAATCAGGGGACAAAGGCCGGATGGTAGAAGATGGGTACGTTTGTATCCAACGAAATGCCTTTGTTGGATACAACATACCACGTTTGCCGGAAAATTACAAGAGGATTTTTAAATTTTTTGAACAAAACACACGGGAAATCGCATTTTTGTAGGAACGCACAAATTTGATGGAAAGTTCCCGGCAAACTGACGAACAAGCCCAAAACGGGCGGCAGACAGCCCCGCCGGGCGTGCAAAGACGATTCTTTACAACATGGGGCGGGTGTGTTAAGATGAATGCGTATGTAAAATCGAGGGGCCTGCGCACCGCGCAGGAAGAGCGCGGGCAATGCGGCCCGTGCAGGAGAGGAGTTCAATGATGCAGCAAACAGCACGCAGCGGGGAAAAAGCGCCGCTGTTCGGCGGACGGAAACCGCTGTTTACCCAATCACAATTGTTGAAGCTCACCTGGCCGCTGCTGGTGGAGCAGTTCCTGGCCGTGACGGTGGGCATGGCCGATACCATGATGGTGTCCCGCTGCGGCGAGGCCGCCATTTCCGGCGTCAGTCTGGTGGACATGATCAACAACCTGATCATCGTGCTGTTTTCGGCACTGGCCACCGGCGGTGCCGTTGTGGTGAGCCAGTTCCTGGGCGCAAGGGAACAGAAGAGCGCCAACAAGAGTGCCGGGCAGCTGATCCTGCTCAGCGGCATCCTGGGCCTGGGCGTGGGGGTGCTGTGCTTTGTGCTGGCGCGGCCCATGATCCGGCTGTTCTACGGCTCCATTGACGCCGATGTGCTGGATGCCGGTACGTTGTACCTCAAGATCATTGCGGTCAGCTACCCGTTTCTGGCGCTGTACAACGCGGGCGCGGCACTGTTCCGCAGCATGGGCAACTCCCGGATCTCGATGCAGATCAGCGTGCTGATGAACATCATCAACATCGTGGGCAACGCGGTGTGCATCTTTGGCCTGAAAATGGGCGTGGATGGCGTGGCATGGCCCAGTGTGGTGTCCCGTGTGGTGGCGGCCGTGCTCATTCTGGGCAAGTGCTACCAGAAGGGCCACGCGCTGCAGGTGCCCAGGACCGTGCAGCTGGACGTCGGCATGACCCGGCGCATCCTGGGCATCGGCATCCCGTCCGCCTTTGAGAACAGCCTGTTCGAGGCCGGACGCATCCTGGTGGTGAGCATGATCTCCACGTTCGGTACGGTGCAGATCGCTGCCAACGCGGTGGCCAACAATCTGGACGGCATGGGCGTCATCCCCGGCAAAGCCCTGAGCCTTGCCATGATCACCGTGGTGGGCCAGTGCGTCGGTGCGCGGGACTACGAGCAGGCCGTGCACTACACCCGCAAGCTCACTTTGTGGGCTTACCTGACCATGGGCCTGTTCAACGGGGCCATTCTGCTGTTTTTGCGGCCGCTGGTGGGCATCTATGAGCTGTCCGGTGCCACCATGGAGCTGGCCATCCAGCTTGTGACCATCCATGCGGGCTGCGCCATCTTTTTCTGGCCGCTGTCCTTCGTGCTGCCCAACGCTCTGCGCGCCGCCAACGACGTGAAATTTACCATGATCGTGTCCATCCTCAGCATGGCCGTGTGGCGGCTGGGCTTCAGCTACCTGCTGTGCGTGCGCATGGGCTGGGGGGCCATGGGCGTGTGGATCGCTATGGTCATCGACTGGCTCTGCCGTGTGACCTGCTTTGTGACCCGCTTCCGCAGCGGGGTATGGAAAACCAAGTATCACGCATAAAACAAAAAGGGAGGACCCTTTGCATGAAACTCATCAGCTGGAATGTGAACGGCCTGCGGGCCTGCCTGACCCACGGCTTTGCCGACAGCTTTGCCGCGCTGGACGCCGATATTTTCTCGGTACAGGAGACTAAGATGCAGCCCGGTCAGGCGGATTTTGCCCCAGAGGGCTACACAGAATATACATACTCGGCCGAGAAAAAGGGCTACTCCGGCACGGCCTGCTGGTGCAGGCAGGTGCCGCTGGCCGTGACCACCGGTATCGGGCTGGAGGAGCATGACCACGAAGGCCGGGTGCTCACGCTGGAATACCCGGGCTTTTATCTGGTGAACTGTTACACCCCCAACAGCCAGGACGGGCTGAAGCGGCTGGACTACCGCATGACCTGGGAGGACGCTTTCCGCGCCTACCTGCTGGGGCTGGACGCGAAAAAGCCGGTGATCCTATGCGGCGACCTGAACGTAGCCCACACCGAAATGGACATCAAGAACGCAAAGACCAACCGGATGAGCGCAGGCTTTACCGACCAGGAGCGGGCCAAGATGACCGAGCTGCTGGCGGCCGGGTTTGCCGACAGCTTCCGGGTGGTGCACCCGGATGAGGTGAAGTACAGCTGGTGGAGCTACCGTTTCCATGCCCGCGAAAAGAATGCGGGCTGGCGCATCGACTACTTTATCGTCTCGCAGCGCATCGCAGATAAGATCCGCGCCGCCGAGATCCACAACGAGGTGTTCGGCTCGGACCACTGCCCGGTGGAGCTGGACATTGACCTGTAAAGGAGAAGCTATGCTCAAGAATTATCTGCTGGTGTTTTTCATCTCCATGGTGCCCATCGTGGAGCTGCGCGGAGCCATTCCCATTGGGCTGGGTCTGGGGCTTCCGGCACTGCCCACCTACTTTTTGTGCGTGCTGGGCAACATGCTCCCGGTGCCCTTTATCTACCTGTTTGCCCGGAAGTTTTTGATCTGGGGCTACCATAAGCCCCTCATCGGGCCCATCTGTCGCTTTTGCATCAACAAGGGCGAAAAGGGCGGCCGTGCACTGGAGGCCAAGGCGGGCCGCGGCCTGACCTTGGCGCTGCTGCTGTTCGTGGGCATCCCGCTGCCGGGCACCGGTGCCTGGACCGGCACGCTGGCGGGGTCCATCCTGGATATGAAGTTCAAGGATGTGCTGGTGGCCTGCATGGGCGGCGTATTGCTGGCCGGGATCATCATGGGTCTGGCCAGTGCGGGCCTGCTGGGTGCGTTGAGCGGTCTGTTTGCCGTGGGCTGATGGCCCAAACCTGCCGCCGCTTTGTCGTGGAAATTGCCCATAGCATTTCTGCCCCGAGTGTGCTAGAATGAACAAGATGTGTTTGAATACAGCGGTCTGCGTGCAGCAGCCCGCCCGGAAAGGAAACGATGATCATGGATCAGGGACTGAATCAGAAGATCGACGCGTATATCGCGGAAAACAAGGAGCAGCTGCTGCAGGACATTGCCGCGCTGGTGGCCATCGACAGCGTGGAGGGCACCCCGGAAGAGGGCGCACCCTTCGGCAAGGGCCCCCGTGCCGCACTGGACAAGACGCTGGAGCTGGCAGCCGGCATGGGCCTTGCCACCCGCAACTGCGAGAACTACATGGGCTACGCAGAGCTGGCCGGTGCCGATCCGGAAAAGTATCTGGCCACCATCTGCCATGTGGACGTGGTGCCGGTGGGCAACGGCTGGACGGCCGACCCCTTCAAGATGCGCATCCAGGACGGCTGGCTGCTGGGCCGCGGCGTCTCGGACGACAAGGGCCCTATGGTGGTTGCCCTGTACGCCCTCAAGTTCCTCAAGGAGCAGGGCTATGAGCTGCGCTACCCCATCCGCGCCCTGATCGGTGACAACGAAGAGACCCACATGCAGGACGTGGAGTACTACCTGAAGAATTACCCGGCTCCGGTGTTCTGCTTTACCCCGGATGCCGAGTTCCCGGTGTGCAACGGCGAGAAGGGCCACTTTGGCGGCAAGATCGTCAGCCCGGTGTGCAACGGCGTGATCTGTGATTTTGAGGGCGGCGTGGCCAACAATGCCGTGCCGGACCGTGCCAGCGCCCTGCTGCACACCGACATCACCAAGCTGAAGAACGCCCCCAACATCACGCTGGAGCCCGCCGGGGAAGGCTGCGTGCGGGTGCGCGGCTGGGGCAAGGCCGGCCATGCCGCCATGCCGGAAGGCACCGTGAATGCCATTGGTCTGGTGGTGAACTACCTGCTGGACAATGGCCTGTGCAATGAAGCCGAGCGCGCCTATCTGGAAGCCCTGCGCAAGCTGCACGCTTCCACCGCCGGTACCGGCCTTGGCATCGACTGCGCCGACGGCCCCTTCGGCCCGCTGACCATCATCGGCGGCCGCATTTATATGGAGGAGGGCCGTCTGGTGCAGACCATCGACAGCCGCTTTCCCACCTGCACCGACGGCGACAAGCTCGCCGCACAGGTCACCGCAGCTCTGGGCAGCGGTGCACAGCTGCAGGATGTGGACGCTGCCGAGCCCTTCTACATTGAGGCCGACAGCCCCGCCATTCAGGCCTGCATCAGCACCTACAACGAGGTGACCGGCGAGGACGCCAAGCCCTTTACCATGGGCGGCGGCACCTATGCCCGCCATTTCCCCTATGCGGTCAGCTTTGGCCCCGAGCATGTGGACCTGCCCCTGCCGGAGTTCGGCGGCCCGATGCACGGTGCCAACGAGGCGGCTCCCATCGACAAGCTGCTGGAGGCTGTGAAGATCTACATCCTGGCGCTGCTGCGTCTGGAAGAGATCGACTTCTGAGGGGATGCTCATGAAGATCCTGGTCATTGACGGGCAGGGCGGCGGTCTGGGTAAACAGCTGGTAGCGGCCCTGAGCGCCCGGTGCCCCCAGGCCCAGCTCACAGCCGTGGGCACCAACAGTCTGGCCGCCAGTGCCATGCGCAAGGCGGGCGCGGTGCGCACCGCCACCGGCGAGAACGCGGTGGTGGTCAACTGCCGCCACGCGGATATCATCGTGGGGCCCATCGGCATCGTGATCGCGGATGCCCTGCTGGGCGAGATCACCCCCGCCATGGCCGCTGCGGTGTGCCAAAGCGGGGCCAAGCGGGTGCTGATCCCGGTGAACCATTGCGACAACTACATCGTCGGCGTGCCGGAACAGCCCATCGGTGATCTGGTGGCCGCTGCAGTGCAGAAGGTGACCGACCTGTGCGGCGGAAGCTCCTGCTGACCTTAGAAAACTGAAACGACAACACCCGCCGGGTGGCTTCTGCAGCAGCAGAAGGCCCGGCGGGTGTTTTTGCGTTGATGGATGCTCAGATGAGGCCGTTGTCGGCGCAGAAGTGGTAGATGCCGTCCTCGGCACAGGAGCCGCAGAGGTGGGTGGCAGCGGCCTTGAGGTCGGCAGAGCCGTTGGCCATGGCCACACAGGTGCCCACGGCCCCGAACATCTCCAGATCGTTGTTGCCGTCGCCAAAAGCCATGGCGTCGGCCTTGTCGATGCCGTAGGCCTGCAGCACGGCCGCGATGCCGTTGCCCTTGCCTCCGGCAGTGGGGATGATGTCCACGGCCCGGTCCCACCAGGCGGCGATCTTGGCTCCGTGCACATCCTGCAGGATGCGGCTGTACTCGTCCTTCCGGCCGCCCATCATGATCTGGTACACGGTGCCAGAGGCAATGGTGTCAAAGTCGGGCGTTACCGGAACGGGGATCTTGGCCACGGCAAAATAATCGTCCAGATCCTGCTCGTTGCCGTTGGCGGCAAGGGTGCTCTCGGTGGCCACGCACAGGGGGCGGCCCAGGGCGGCGGCGTTCCGGCGCAGCGTGCGCACGTCCTCTGCCGGGATGGGGCTGGCAAACAGCACCCGGTTCTTATCGTAGCAGTAGGCACCGTTGAAGGTGACCAGTACGTCAAACTGCACACCGGGGAAATCCCACAGTGGGACCGTCATGGGGGAGCGACCGGTGGCGATGGCCAGCCGGATGCCGTTTGCCTGCAGACGATGCAGGGTGTCCAGCATGAGCGGCGTCACCTGCTTTTTCTCCATGTCGATGAGAGTGCCGTCAATGTCGAAGAAGATGATCCTGGGTTTGCGCATAGAAAAGCTCCTTTCAGGCTTGTGTGGGGGCGGCAGGCTGGGCAGTACCTTCCCGCACCAGTGCAATGAATCCCTTCATCTGGGGGGTCAGCCATTTGTCCCGGTGGTAGAACAGCTGCCGGTGCATCTCCACCCGGCAGTCCGGTACGTTCAGCCGGGCCAGTGTCCCGGCGGCCAGTGCGGCACGCACGATGTATTCCGGCAAAAAGGAAAGGCCCATGCCCCGCTCCACCATCTGGCACAGCAGCGCGGCGCTGCCCAGTTCCAGATAGGGCTGCAATTGCAGGCCGTGGGCGGCCAGACACTGGTCCAGTGCATCGCGGTAGCTCATGCCCCGCTCGGTGAGCAGGAATTCCTGCTGCACCAGCTCTTCCAACGACACGGTGTCCCGGGCGGCCAGCGGATGCCCGGCGGGCGCGATGAAGCACACCGGCTCCGGTACGTCCACGGCCCGCACCAGCGTAGGCTGCAGCAGGGGATGGTCCAGCGTATAGGCCAGGTCTACCTGATTGGTGGTCAGCATCTGCAGCATGCCGTCGTCAGTGGCGGTGCAGAGCACCAGTTCCACCTGCGGGAACTGCGCGTGGTACCGCTGGAGCAGGTCGGGCAGAAAGGTGCTGCACACCGAGTCGGCCAGCGCGATGCGCAGCCGCCCGCTGATCTGCTGGGGCAGCTGCAGGGCGGCCTGCGCCTGCTCCACGGTGGCCAGCAGAGTGCGGGCGTAGCCCAGAAAGGTCTCACCGGCACCGGTCAGGCGCACGGTCTTGCCCACCCGGTCGAACAGGGGGGCACCCAGTTCCGCTTCCAGCTGGGCGATCTGGGAGGACACCGCCGACTGGGAGTAGCCCAGCTGCCGCGCTGTGCGCGAAAAGCTGTGCAGCTCGGCAATGTGCAAAAAGGTGTTGATGTTGCGCAGTTCCATAGCAGGCTCCTCAGCGGCGGGTGATGTCCCGCACGGTCAGCACGGGATCGTCTACAGTAAAGTGCACTTCCAGCCCGCCGAACTCCATGCCGTAGACCCGCGCAGGGTCGTGCTGGTAGGAGGGGCGGGGGTCGTTGGCCAGTACCCCGCGCAGGGCGTCGCGGTCGGCCTGCGGCACGGCGGCCCAGAGTTCTTCCGGGCAGGACACCTCCAACAGGTGGCGCCGGGTCTGGCCGGTAAAGCCCTCGGCAGCGTCCGGGTGACAGTCGGCGTAGGGGATGTAGGGCTTGATGTCATAGATGGGGGTGCCGTCCATCAGGTCAGCCCCGCGCACCAGCAGGACGGGGCCCACCTCCGGGCGCATCTCGATGCCTTCCAGCTTCACGCTGGAAAGGCCCAAGGGGTTGGGCCGGAAGGGGGACCGGGTGGCGAACACGCCCATGCGGGTATTGCCGCCCAGACGCGGCGGCCGAACGGTGGGGGACCAGCTGTCCCGCACCGCGCCGGAGAACTGCCACACCAGCCAGATGTGGCTGAAATCCTCCAGCCCGCGCACGGCGTCGGCGCTGCGGTATTCCGGGGTAAAGATTACCTCGCCCCGCAGGCTGTCCACCAGCCCGCTCTGCCGCGGGATGCCGAACTTGGTGGGAAAGGCAGTGTGGATGTGGGCAATGACCTTCAGGGTCATCTCTTCGGGTGCTGTGGGCATAGGACGCTCCTTGTTCAGTAGATTTTTTCGATGACGGTCTCCGGCGGGATGCCGTACCGGGTGCGGAAGGCCGCCAGTTCCTGCGGGGTGCGGATGAGCTGGACGTCCTCAAAATGGCCGTCCGGGTGCACAAAACCGGCCACCTGCTCCCCGGTGCAGATGCTGCACCGCAAAGCGGGCCGCTGCACGGCCGGGTCGTAGGCGGCAGACGGTTTCTTTTTGGAAAAGAACATGGCAGACCCTCCTTATGATAGGTTATAAACCGCGGCAGAAGCCCACGGCCCGGCCCTCAATGCGGATCTCGTTCAGCTGGGGACCGGTGTAGACCATGGGCGGGCAGACGGCGGCGTTGTCGGCCAGCAGCATCACAGTGTCGCCCTGCCGGTGAAAATGTTTGAGGGTGGCTTCCTCGCCGATGCGCACCGCGGCGATCTCGCCCTGCTCCACCTCCGGCTGGCAGCGGATGCAGACGATGTCGCCGTCGCAGATGGTGGGAGCCATGCTGTCGCCGTGGCAGGTCAGTGCAAAGTCGGCATGCCATGCCGCCGGAACGCCGATGTACTGCTCGATGTTCTGCTCGGCGGTGATGGGGGTGCCGCAGGCGATGGAGCCCACCAGCGGCACCATGGCCATGGCGGGCAGCGGCTCAAAGCCCGGCGGCGGGCAAGGCACGTCCAGCCCCAGCAGATAGGCCGGGGTGGTCTCCAGTGCCGCGGCCAGCTCTTCCAGCTTTGCCTGCGGGATGTCGTTGACCCCTTTTTCCAGCTTGGTGATGGAGGATTTGGAGCGGTATCCCATGCGCTGGGCCAGCTGCTCCTGCGAGAGGCCCAGTTCTTCGCGCCGCAGCCGGACGCGGGTGGAAAGTTCGGACATAGACGCCTCCGTTCAAAAACGAATGGTTGTGCGGTGAAATGGGTGCTTCTGGAGGCAGTATACCAGAAAAGTGGGCAAAAATCAACTTTTTTCGCGTGATTTTTGAAAATCGGTTGACAGACAATCAACTTGCGACTATACTACAACCAAAGATTGTTGAGCAACGTGAAACCGACAAAAAGGGAGCGGAGAACATGGCCAATACCAGACTGATCGAAGAATACATCCGCGACAGCGGCTACAAGCTGCGGCATGTGGCCCGCGCGCTGAACATCAGCGAGAGCGCGCTGCACAGCAAACTGCAGGGGCAGACCCAGTTCAAACTGAACGAAGCCGAAAATCTGTCGGCGATGCTGGGAATGACGATGTCGGAGCGGGATGCCTGCTTTTTTGACACCCAGAACCGCTATGAGCGCAGCCTGGCCGCTGCAGAAAGGAGAAAGCCGAAATGACAAAACAACAGCGTGATGCCACCCGCAGCGCCCTACTGGCCTATGGCCGGCGGCAGTGGGCGCGGTCGCCGGTGAACCGCCAGTGGGAAAAGGCCATTGAGGACAGCATGGCCTATTACAAGGAAGCGGATCCCATCCGGGCCGATCTGCTGCAGCTGCGCTATCTGCAGCACCGCAAGGAGGCCGACGTGCTGGAACAGCTGCACATCGGCCGCACGACCTACCAGAAAGCGGAACTGGACCTGCTGAGCACCATTGCGGTGTATGCCGCCCAGAACGGTGCCTTCAACTGAAGAGATGCTGATAAAATCCCATTGATTTCCGCAGCAGGAAGTCGGTGGGATTTTTGCGTCGGAAGAAAACTGCCGCGACCCGGCCAATGGAGCGGATCAATAAAAACATGCCTCGTAATATCTAAAAAATACAATAAAATGTTGAAAATGACTGTAGTAGTTGCTATAATGACAATGCGGATAAAAAGAGAACATGATATAGCATAATAATCCGCTTCCTGCATTTGCGGGATTGCTCCAATGATTTAGCACAATGAGGGATTTTCCCCGCATTTGCGGGGGGTAACAGAAGAAAAACAGAGTAAAAATCGCTGAAAAAACGTGAAAGTCCTGTTTATGGGATGACATGTCTGTTATTCTTTGCTTGTCAGAAAAACACCGGCTGCCAATGGGAACGATGCTTTGGAGGTGGAACGATGAAACGACCGGAACGATCCTGCAAGGTACGGCGTTTTGCAGGCAAAACAGACCCGGACAACAGCAGTCTGTGGCTGCCGCTCTGGATGCATCTGCGGGACACAGCAGGCATTATGCGGTTTCTGGTGCAGCAGTGGCTGCCGGAAAGTGTGCGGCAGAACCTGGATCTGGACGAGGAACTGCTGACCCGGACTGTCGTTTTTCTGGGGTGGGTGCACGATATCGGGAAAATCACGCTGGCCTTTGCCGGCCCGATCATGAGCCTGCTGCCGGAGGCAAAACAGCGGTTGGAGGAGGATACCGAGCTCCGCTGGAACGAGCAGGAAAAGAAATTTTCCCACCATGCGCTGGCCGGGGAGGCGATCCTGCGGGAGCTGGACTGCCCGGAAGGGTTGGCCTCGATTGTGGGGGCGCACCACGGCAAGCCGCAGGAGGCAAATAATGTTCTGGACCAGCTGGAGGATGGAGTGTACGAAACGAACTACTGGCCCAAAGGACGGAAAACATTCTGGTGGAGCTGCTGGCAGGAACTGTTCGATCACGCCCTGCAGGAAAGCGGATTTTCTGACGTGAAAGAGCTGCCGGAGCTGTCGGTCCCGACGGAACTCCTTCTGACCGGCCTGCTCATCATGGCGGACTGGATCGCCAGCAATCCCCGGTATTTCCCGCTGATCCCGGTAGAGGAACTGGGCGACGAGAGCCTTTATCCGGCCCGCGTGGAACGGGCATGGCAGAAATTTGCGCCGACCCTTCCCTGGGAAGTGCAGGAGGCCGCAGCGGACCCGGCAGAGTTCCGGGAGCGGTTCGGCTTTCTTCCGAACGAAGTGCAGCAGGCTATGCTGGAGGCTGTGAACAACGCACAGGAACCGGGCATTTTTATTCTGGAAGCCCAGATGGGCGCGGGCAAAACCGAGGCCGCACTGGCAGCGGCGGAGGTTCTGGCACAGCGCTGCGGGGAGGGCGGCATCTTCTTTGGTCTGCCGACCCAGGCCACCGCCAACGGTATTTTTGGGCGGCTGCTGGACTGGGCGCAGAAACAGTCGGATGGGCTGGAACACTCCATCCAGCTGGCGCACGGCATGGCGCAGCTGAATACAGACTATTTGAAATTGCAGCAGGAGCCGGTGCCGGTGGAGGATGACGCCGACGACCCGGAGGAACGGGTGATGGTGCACCAGTGGTTTCAGGGCAGCAAACAGGCGCTTCTGGCCAACTTTGTCATTGGCACGGTGGATCAGCTGCTGATGGCGGCCTTGCAGCAAAAACATGTGATGCTGCGGCATCTCGGTCTGGCGGGCAAGGTGGTGGTGATCGATGAGTGTCATGCTTACGACGCCTACATGAATTGTTATCTGGACCGGGCACTGAACTGGCTGGGAGAGTACCGGGTGCCGGTGATCCTGCTTTCGGCCACGCTGCCCGCCAAGCGGCGCACCGAACTTGTGACCGCATATCTCAACCGGAAAACGCTGCCGGATGCACCCTGGAAAACCTGCCGCGGCTACCCGCTGCTGACCTGGACGGACGGAGACCAGGTGCAGCAATGCGAAATTCCGCTGCACACACCGCCGCACCGGGTGACGATGGAATCCCTGACGGAGGAACATCTGCCGGAAATGCTGCAGAACGCGCTGCGGGAGGGTGGCTGTGCAGGCGTGATCGTCAACACGGTGCGGAAAGCGCAGGACCTTGCGGCCCGCCTGCGAGAAGAACTGCCGGAATTTGAAGTGCTTGTGTTCCACGCACAATTCCTGATGCCTGACCGCGCCGAAAAGGAACAACGCCTGATGGAGCGCATCGGCAAGCGCTCGACCCCGGCGCAGCGCGACCGGCTGATCGTGGTGGGTACGCAGGTGCTCGAGCAGTCACTGGATATCGATTTCGATTACATGATTACGGAACTGTGCCCGATGGACCTGCTGCTGCAGCGCATCGGACGGCTGCACCGGCATCCGGGCCGGGCGCGTCCGCAGCCGGTGCAGGAAGCCCGCTGTGCAGTGCTGGACACCGGGACCGGGGAATTTGACGAGGGCAGTGCAGCCATCTATGGCGAATGGCTGCTCGGACGTACCCGGAAGCTTCTGCCGCAGGAAGTGCAGCTGCCTGCGGATATCGCCCGGCTGGTACAGGACACCTACGGCTGGGAGCCGGACTGCCTGCCCGCAGACCCGCAGAGCACAGCGGCACGGGGAACATATGAGCTGGAACAGGCCAAGAAGCAGCGCAGCGCCAAGGCCTTTGCCATTTCGTCGCCGAGAGCATGCGGTGATGCGCTGGACGACTGGATGAATGAGGTCGGGGCGACCAGCGACGCCGGTGCCCGTGCCGCTGTGCGCGACGGCGACCCGTCCATTGAGGTGCTGGTCATGATGCAGGACGGCGCAGGCAATGTCCGCTTCCTGCCCGGAGAGGGAGAAGCAGCCGGGCCCTGTGTAGCGGTGGACCAGCCCCCGCAGCCGGAAGAAGCCTTGCGGATCGCGCGGCAGAGGCTGCGTCTGCCGGGGTACTTCAGCAAGCGATGGAGCGTGCAGCAAACCATTGACGCGCTGGAAGCCGAGACCCGGAAGCATTTTGCGGCATGGCAGCTCTCCCCGCTGCTGCGCGGGGAACTGGTCCTGCTGCTGGACGAGCGCCGCACGGCACACCTTGCCGGGCAGGTGCTGCACTACGACCGTGAGAACGGCCTGACCTATCAGAAGGAGGATGAGGATGGAGACGATGGAGTTTAACCTGCTGCAGGAACGGTGGGTCCGGGTGCGGACCCAGGACTGCACTGTGCAGGAAGTCTCGCTGACCGACGCCCTGCTCCATGCACACGCGTATGTGGACCTTGCGGGCGAGATGCCCACACAGGACGCCGCCATGCTGCGGCTGCAGCTGGCGGTGCTGCACACGGTGTTCTCCCGCGTGGATGGGAACGGTGTACCGGCACCGTTTGAAGAAACCGAGGACGCCCTGCTGCGCTGGAGCGAACTGTGGCAGTTGGGGCACTTCCCGGAACAGCCGATCCGGGATTATCTGGACAAATGGCAGGACCGTTTCTGGCTGTTCCACCCGGAGCGCCCCTTCTGGCAGGTGCCGGAAGCGAAGATCGGCAGTCCATTCGGAGCGAAAAAGCTGAACGGAGAAGTGTTTGAAAGCGAGAATAAAAGCAGCCTATTTTCTGCCTGTGCGGGAACAGGAAAGGAAAGCATGGACTACCCGCAGGCTGCACGATGGCTTGTGTCTTTAAACAATTATGACGATGCGGCGGCTAAGAAAAAGGCAAAAGACCGGCCGCTGCCGTCGATGGGGCCGGGGTGGCTCGGCCGGATCGGTGTGATCTATGTAAAAGGCAGCAATCTGTTTGAAACACTGATGCGGAACCTGATGTTCCTGCAAGATGGCGGAGAGCTCTGGGAACCGGATGTTCCGTGTTGGGAGCTTGAGGATGCAAGAAGCGGCGAACGAACTGAGGTGGCATGCCCGGATAACTTTGCGGAGCTGATGACGATGCAGTTCCGAAGGGCCCTTTTGGAGCGGAAGGAAAACAAAGTTGTGGGCTATACGGTCTTGGGAGGAGACTTCTTTGATTCCACGAATGCATTTGCAGAACCGATGACGCTCTGGAATAAAAAAGAGGACAAAAAGACAGGGCTGGTGTATTACGATCCGCGGAAACATGAGATGGGAAAACAGCTCTGGCGGGAGTTTTCCGCTATCAGTGATAGGGGCGGCCATAAACCCGGCGTGATCTGGTGGAATACCTATTTGCAGGGCCGGAAATTGCTGAGCAGAAAAGAAATTCTACAGGTTTGTGCAGTTGGGGTGGAATACGGAGCGCAAAGTGCCTCCATGAAAGATTGTTACACAGATGCGCTTTCGATGAATCTTGAACTGCTAAATGAATTGGGCCGTACATGGCAGATCTGTGTTGACGATGAGGTGAACAACTGTGAGCAGGCTGCACGGATCGTGGGTCGTCTGGCACAAAACCTGGCCCTTGCGGCAGGGGACAAGAACGACACCGGTGCCGAAGCCGCCCGCGCGCAGTTCTATTTTGCGGTCGATCAGCCGTTCCGGCGGTGGCTGCAAGGCATTGACCCGGAGACGGATGAACCGGTCGAGAAGGCGGTCGAGTGGCAGGAGCAGGCATACCGGCTTGCGGCAGAATTGGGCAGACAGATGGTGGAGCAGGCGGGGACCGCTGCATTCATCGGGCATCGCATTCCGGATAAAAAGAATCGGGAAAAGAGTTATCTGTATACAGCGCCCAAGGCCTACAACAGCTTTCTGTATGATTTGCGGAAGCTGTACCCGAAACAGGATGAAGGAGGGACAGAATGAAAACCAATGAGGTGAAAGCCTGCGTGACACAGCAGCTGCGTCGGCTGCAAGTTCTGCCGGAGCCGCAGAGACGGGCCGAGCTTGCCGAGCTGCGCCGGGGCGTGGGGCGTCAGCCCGGAGACCTGCCTGCGTTGTGGGGCGCTCTGCTGGCCGACATGCCGGAGCAGCTGCAGGGCAGCAATGGCCCGTCAAAGGCGGAATGGGCCGTCTATACGGCGTTGACCCTGTTTGCCCTGCACCAGCAGGGGGAAGCCGGTGTTTCCATGAACCAGCCGGGCAGAACGCTGGGCGGTGCAGTGCGGCAGCTGGCCGAAAAAACGGCTGCCGGGCAGGACTGGACCGAGAGCAGCGTGCTCCGGCGGTTCAACGCACTGGCAACGGCGGATTCCATGCCGGAAGTCTCGCACCACCTGCGCGGGATGATCCAGCTGCTGCGGCGGGAAGAGATCCCGCTGGATTATCCGCAGCTGGCCGAGGATCTGTATCAATACCAGTTTGTGGACGGTGCGCCGAATGTCCGTTTGCGGTGGGGCCGGGACCTTTATGCGAGCCCCACGGAGAAAACCAAAGAGAACGAAAAGGAGAATTGAAATGGATACCAAACGCCTGTATGTTGATTTTCATGTTCTGCAGACCGTGCCGCCCAGCTGCGTCAACCGCGACGACACCGGCAGCCCCAAGACCGCTGTCTATGGCGGGGCCGTCCGTGCCCGGGTGTCCTCGCAGGCGTGGAAGCACGCCATGCGCGTGATGTTCACCGGGGAAATGAGCGATGCAGTTGAGACCGGTTACCGCACCAAGAAGGGCACGGATCTGGTGGCAAAGCAGATCAAAGCCCTTGCTCCGGATGCGGATGCCTTCAAGCTGACACAGGAAATCTTTAAGATGCTGAAGATCAAGGCTGACGAGGATGGCACCAAAGCATTGTTCTTCCTGAGCGATGCACAGGCAAAGGCGCTGGCAAAGCTGGCGGTGGAAGGCTGCAAGGACAAGAATCGGTATAAGGAGGCTTTGAAAGAGGCTCCCTCTGCGGACATGGCGCTGTTTGGCCGCATGGTGGCAGATGACCCGTCGCTGAACTACGACGCTGCCGCACAGGTGGCCCACAGCATCTCCACCCACACCGTGCAGAACGAGTTCGACTATTTCACCGCCGTGGACGACTGTGCCCCGGAGGACAACGCCGGTGCCGGGCATCTGGGCACGGTGGAATACAATTCCGCCACCCTGTACCGCTATGCGACGGTCAATGTTCTGGAGCTGGTGCGCACGCTGGGCGCAGAGCAGGCGGCACAGACGGTCCGGGCGTTCGGTGAGGCGTTCATCCGCTCCATGCCCACCGGCAAGCAGAACAGCTTTGCCAACCGCACTCTGCCGGATGCCGTTTACGTCACTCTGCGGCAGGACCAGCCGGTGAACCTCTGCGGTGCCTTTGAAAAGCCGGTGCGCAAGAGCGAAGAAGGCTATGCAGAACCGTCCAAGATGGCGCTGAAACAGTATGCAAAGGAACTCTACAATACCTTTGCAGAGGCACCGGAGCAGAGCTTTACGGTGGGTACCGGGCTGGAAGAACTGGCACAGCCCATGCCGCTGAACACCATGCTGGCGGCACTGGAAAAAGCCGTAGAGGAGAAGCTGTCCGGGAATGAGGTGTGACCATGGCGACCTTATTGCTTCGGCTGGCTGCACCCCTGCAGTCCTGGGGTTCGGACTCCAAGTTTGAGACCCGCAAGACCGACCGGGAACCCACCAAAAGCGGCGTGGTCGGCCTGTTGGCGGCGGCGCTGGGGCTGCGCCGGGACGACACGGAGGGCCTTGCCCGGCTGAACGGCCTGCGTTTTGCCGTGCGGGCGGATCAGGAGGGCAGCCTGCTGGTGGATTTTCACACCGCCAAAAGCCGGGACACCTCCTATGTGACCTACCGCCACTATCTGCAGGATGCCGTTTTTCTGGCAGGACTGGAAAGCGAGGACGAAGCTCTGCTGCGGGTGCTGGAAGCGGCTCTGCGGCACCCGGTCTACCCGCTGTATCTGGGGCGGCGCTCCTGCCCGCCCACCCTGCCGCTCTGTCTGGGCATCCGGCAGGGGAGCCTGCTGGACGTCCTCCGGACGGAACCCATGCAGGGACGAAAACCGGAAACAGGGAAGCTGCGCATCGTGGCCGACGCCGACCCGGCAGACCCTGCAGCAGTGCCCCGGCAGGATCTGCCGATGTCCTTCAGCCCGGTGCACCGGCAGTACGGGTTCCGCCCGGTGCGGGAATGGCGGCTGGACCGGCCGGAAATGCCGGAACCGACGGAGCACGACCCCATGGCGGAATTGCAGAATTGAGGTGAGATGCAATGTATTTGTCCCGCGCAGAACTTGACCCCGCCCGCCGCAGTACCATGATCGCACTGACTTCTCCACAGAAGTTCCACGGCGCGGTGGAAAACTCGTTCTCCGGCGAACGACGCCGCAGGCTGTGGCGGCTGGACAGCCTGAACGGAAAACTGTATCTGCTGCTGCTCAGCGAGGCGCTCCCCGACCTGACCGGACTGTGTGCGCAGTTCGGGACGGGAGCCGCACCGGAAATGCGCCGCTACGAGCCGCTGCTGGAACGGGTGACCCCGGGCAGCTGTTGGCAGTTCCGTCTGACGGCAAATCCGACCCGCACCCGGAAAGACCCGGCGGACCCGCTGGCGCGGGGTGCCCTGAAGCCCTGCTATCTGGAAGCGGAGCAGGAACAGTGGCTGCTGGAGCAGGCCGGGAAGCACGGCTTTGCCCTGACGGAGGGCGCTTTTCAGGTGACCCGGAAACAGACCTGTCACTTCCGGAAGAACGGAAAGCGGCCGGTCACATTGCTGGCGGTGACCTATGAGGGCATCCTGCAGGTGACCGACCCGGAAGCGTTCCGGGAGATGCTGTGTCAGGGCATTGGCCGCGGCAAAGCCTACGGCCTTGGCCTGATGACCATCCTGCACGGAGGAAGCAGCCATGGATGATGTGCCGGGCATGATCCGCCCTGATCTGCAGGCGCTGCCGCAGGTCCGGGACCGGATGACCTTTCTGTACCTGGAACACTGCACGCTGGGCCGTCAGGACGGTGCCATCACGGTGACGGATGAAAAGGGCATCGTTCAGATCCCGGCGGCGGGCATTTCGGTGCTGCTGCTCGGCCCCGGCACCCGTGTGACCCACCGTGCCATGGAGCTGATGGGAGACACCGGCGTGGGTGCGGTCTGGGTCGGGGAGCACGGCGTGCGCTATTATGCCCACGGCCGCCCGCTGACCACCCATTCCCGGATGCTCATCCGTCAGGCGGAACTGGTCAGCAACCACCGGAAGCATCTGGATGTGGTGCGCAAAATGTATCAGCTGCGTTTTCCGGAGGAGGACGTCTCCCATCTGACGATGCAGCAGCTGCGCGGCCGGGAGGGCAGCCGTGTGCGGAACGTCTACCGCAAGGCGTCCAAAGAAACTGGCGTGCCGTGGAGCGGGCGGCTGTACCGCCCGGAGGATTTTGCATCCGGGGATCCAGTCAATCAGGCGTTGTCTGCTGCGCATGCCTGCCTGTACGGGCTGGCCCATGCGGTCATTGTGGCGCTGGGGTGTGCGCCGGGGCTGGGATTCGTGCACGTCGGGCATGAGTGCTCTTTCGTGTACGACATTGCCGACCTATACAAGGCGGAGGTAACCATCCCGATCGCATTTGAGGTGGCGGCGCAGGCCCCGGAGGACCTGCCTGCCGTCGTGCGCCGCCGTGTCCGGGATGCTATGGTGGAGCATCATATTCTGGAACGGATGGTCCACGACATCCGCTGGCTGCTGCTGACCGAAGAGGAACAGACGGAAGAGCCGGATGTGGTTTACCTCTGGGATAACAAGGTCGGTGCGGTGTCAAACGGCATCAATTACTTTGACCGGGAAGCGGGTGAGGAGCCATCGTAGTTCTGACCATGACCAACTGCCCGCCCCGCCTGCGCGGCGACCTGTCCAAGTGGCTGTGTGAGATCAACACCGGCGTTTATGTGGGCAATGTGAGCAGCCGCGTCCGGGATGCAGTGTGGGACCGTGTCTGCCAGAACCTGAAAAACGGGCAGGCGACACTGGTCTACACGGCGGCAGGGGAGCAGCGGATGGAGTTCCGCACCCACAACACCAGCTGGGAAGCTGTGGATTTTGACGGCATCAAGCTGATGCGCCGCCCGCTGCCCCAGACGCAGACCGAGGCGATGGACCTGAAACCGGGGTTCAGCAAGGCGGCAAAGTACCAGATGGCACAAAAAATGGCACAGCGGACTGCCCGAAAGCCCGGAAAAAACGATTACACGGTAATCGACCTGGAAACGACCGGCCTGCACGCGGCGACGGACTCGATCGTGGAGTATGGGGCCGTCCGGGTGCGGGACGGGCAGCCGACGGAAGAATTTTCGGCCCTGGTGCACCTGCAAACTCCGCTGCCTGCGGAGATCACGCAATTGACGGGAATCACACAGTCGGAACTGGAAGGCGGGATGGACGCGGCCGCTGCGCTGGAAGCATTTCTGGAATTTGTAGGCAAAGATGCTCTGGTGGGGTACAACCTGCAATTTGATCTGGAATTCCTGCGCGCGGCCTGTACGCGAAACCAGAAGCCGATACTGACCAACCGGAAGATCGACCTTTTGCCGCTTGCGCGGCGGAAGGTGATAGGCGTTGCCAACTTTAAGCTGCTCACACTGGTACGGCATTTTGGGCTGGCAGACAGGGTGGAGCACAGGGCCCTGCCCGACTGCCGCCTGACGCAGAGGCTCTATGCAAAACTGAATGAAACAGGCACAGGATGCAACTGAAATGGCCGATGCGATGGGATCTTTTTAGTCTTTTCCCCGCATACGCGGGGGTGATCCGATGATGTAGACTCATCGAAAACCAGCAATTCACTTTTCCCCGCATACGCGGGGGTGATCCCTCACGAGGGGGCAATATCTTTGCACGACGAGTCTTTTCCCCGCATACGCGGGGGTGATCCCCGATGCAGGCCCAAGAACAGCGCGAGGGAGTACTTTTCCCCGCATACGCGGGGGTGATCCCCGGGAAGGGCTTTTTTCAAGTGCGGGTGACAACTTTTCCCCGCATACGCGGGGGTGATCCTGAAGGTAGCGACACACAACAAAATAACCACAGCTTTTCCCCGCATACGCGGGGGTGATCCTATCTTGCTGTGCTCTGGCTTTGTAGTATGCCGCTTTTCCCCGCATACGCGGGGGTGATCCTTGTACTCCGCACAGAAACATTTTCGTGACGCCCTTTTCCCCGCATACGCGGGGGTGATCCCATACCGGAACAAAATCTGGATTTTTGACCGTGCTTTTCCCCGCATACGCGGGGGTGATCCCGCGACGCGTGGTCTGGTCTGCCCCTTTGTATGCTTTTCCCCGCATACGCGGGGGTGATCCCTCGTGCAAGGGCTTGACAACTCCGAGTTGGTACTTTTCCCCGCATACGCGGGGGTGATCCCGGCGCAGGCCAATGCAGCCATCACGCCGGATGGCTTTTCCCCGCATACGCGGGGGTGATCCTTCACCTCACCTTTCACCGTCAGCTCAGTGCAGCTTTTCCCCGCATACGCGGGGGTGATCCCAAAACCTATGATCTGGCAAAGGCCGGCCGGGACTTTTCCCCGCATACGCGGGGGTGATCCCTCTTCCAGCGGCTTCATGTAAAAGGCCTTTGCCTTTTCCCCGCATACGCGGGGGTGATCCTCAGTGTTCGTGCAATTTCGGCTTTGCCCTCTGCTTTTCCCCGCATACGCGGGGGTGATCCCGGGAGGACTGGACGACGCGCATTGAACTAGAGCTTTTCCCCGCATACGCGGGGGTGATCCCTCCGCACCGGGCACGTTCTTCACGGTGAAGGTCTTTTCCCCGCATACGCGGGGGTGATCCTAGTGGGTTATCACGGTTTCTTCTTGTCCTCTACTTTTCCCCGCATACGCGGGGGTGATCCCAGGATCATCTCTGTGCTGTACTCTTGCCTCCACTTTTCCCCGCATACGCGGGGGTGATCCTGTAGCAATTGAAAATGCGGACAAGTGTTATAGCTTTTCCCCGCATACGCGGGGGTGATCCCCGTATCAACGGCTTTAAACAACTCACTTTAGACTTTTCCCCGCATACGCGGGGGTGATCCCAACCTCCTTATCAGCCAAGGCATAAAGCAGAGCTTTTCCCCGCATACGCGGGGGTGATCCCAGAAATATCCGGCTTTTTAATTCCTTTGCTCCCTTTTCCCCGCATACGCGGGGGTGATCCTATACGCGCGTGCGTGCGTGCGCGTCTACGTGCCTTTTCCCCGCATACGCGGGGGTGATCCCTACTCCGAGTTGTCATTTTTTGGATTGTCAAACTTTTCCCCGCATACGCGGGGGTGATCCTTGCGTTTAGTGGTGCGCGCGCGCTCCCCGTCACTTTTCCCCGCATACGCGGGGGTGATCCTAGCCAGCCAGACCCCCAGCCGACCGGGCCGACCTTTTCCCCGCATACGCGGGGGTGATCCCGACTGGTTATGTGCCGGAGCTGCCTCAGCAGCCTTTTCCCCGCATACGCGGGGGTGATCCTAGGTTGTAGAACAAAAATCAACCCTTTTTGCCCTTTTCCCCGCATACGCGGGGGTGATCCCCCCAAAAAATAATATGGTTCTGCTGGACACAACTTTTCCCCGCATACGCGGGGGTGATCCTCATAGCGACCCGGCTATCACGCTGATTTATGCCTTTTCCCCGCATACGCGGGGGTGATCCATTGCAAGCAATTGACGTGCCGCCTTGGCGGCACTTTTCCCCGCATACGCGGGGGTGATCCCTGCCCACTAGAGGGCATTGCACTGGATGCTGCCTTTTCCCCGCATACGCGGGGGTGATCCTACAGGGGCTTTGCCCCTGTACCCCGGGTTACGCTTTTCCCCGCATACGCGGGGGTGATCCCCAGTCGTTATGCGCAGCCGGGGCTCGGCTGTGCTTTTCCCCGCATACGCGGGGGTGATCCCGATGAGCAAAGCAAGTAAGGCATGGCCGGACCCTTTTCCCCGCATACGCGGGGGTGATCCCCATTCGGATCCGGCTATTACTTTGCTTTACGCCTTTTCCCCGCATACGCGGGGGTGATCCCAACGCCCTGGGGCTTGCAGACGTACTTTGTGACTTTTCCCCGCATACGCGGGGGTGATCCCCCGCAGGCGGCACACGATCTGGACAAGGCCCGCTTTTCCCCGCATACGCGGGGGTGATCCCTGCCTGCCGTGTCCTCTGGTGAGAGGTATGCACTTTTCCCCGCATACGCGGGGGTGATCCCCGACTTTACTTTGTGCGTTCTTCGGCCCTTCTCTTTTCCCCGCATACGCGGGGGTGATCCCATGAATTATGCGCAAAATTTCTTTGCGCATAACTTTTCCCCGCATACGCGGGGGTGATCCCTACTCCTATGCACAGAGCTACTCGAAGCACTGCTTTTCCCCGCATACGCGGGGGTGATCCCCCATCTGTTTTAGCATGGATCCGCTGTTAAACTTTTCCCCGCATACGCGGGGGTGATCCCTATCCGGCAATAACCGCGAAGGTATGCAAAAACTTTTCCCCGCATACGCGGGGGTGATCCCATCACACAAAATAGTCCCGGGTGTCCCTGGGGCTTTTCCCCGCATACGCGGGGGTGATCCTCATAGCGACCCGCTCATTACGCGGTTGTATGCCTTTTCCCCGCATACGCGGGGGTGATCCCGAAACGAAGCGAGACCCGCTTCTCATTCCCATCTTTTCCCCGCATACGCGGGGGTGATCCCGGCTTCGGCCTGCTTAATGTCCTTCCAAACGGCTTTTCCCCGCATACGCGGGGGTGATCCCGGTATCAAATCCGCATGTGTTTAAGCCAACGTCTTTTCCCCGCATACGCGGGGGTGATCCCGGACTGCTGACCGCAGATGACATCGCAGAGGTCTTTTCCCCGCATACGCGGGGGTGATCCCCCAAGACACCTCGCACGCCTTTTTACAAGTCTCTTTTCCCCGCATACGCGGGGGTGATCCTGGCTACCGGCCATCACGGCAGGCATAAGCGCACTTTTCCCCGCATACGCGGGGGTGATCCCGGGCTGCTGCAGATTTTCGTCCCTAAACCATTCTTTTCCCCGCATACGCGGGGGTGATCCCATGTGCACCTACAGCGCAACCGAGCACGGCTACTTTTCCCCGCATACGCGGGGGTGATCCCTCCGTCCAGCAGGCGCACCGGCTTGTGCGCTCCTTTTCCCCGCACACGCGGGGGTGATCCCGTCATGCGCCGGTGATGCAGCATCCTATCAAGCTTTTCCCCGCACACGCGGGGGTGATCCCTACGAGAGCACTCACCGGGACGGGATCTTTGACTTTTCCCCGCACATGCGGGGGTGATCCCCGGAGGGGTCTTTTGCCGTCAACCGCAGGGCGCTTTTCCCCGCATACGCGGGGGTGATCCCATCGTCTTTGAGAATAAGACCGCCACGGCTGGCTTTTCCCCGCATACGCGGGGGTGATCCCTATGCAGGGTAAGCCGCAGAGCGGCCACCCTGCTTTTCCCCGCATACGCGAGGGTGATCCCTGTCTCGCCGGACAGCTCTTGCATATAGCATCCTTTTCCCCGCATACGCGGGGGTGATCCCTTAGCCAAGTGCAAGCGGTGGCGCGGCGCTGTCTTTTCCCCGCATACGCGGGGGTGATCCCTGTCTCGCCGGACAGCTCTTGCATATAGCATCCTTTTCCCCGCATACGCGGGGGTGATCCCGAGTTTTTCCGGGACGAAAACGTGGACAATGCCTTTTCCCCGCACACGCGGGGGTGATCCCGGGTTCTTGGTCACGTTCGTGCCGAACTTCAGCTTTTCCCCGCACACGCGGGGGTGATCCCTTTTTTCGGTTCGCCGTTTCAAAATCCTTGCGCTTTTCCCCGCATACGCGGGGGTGATCCCAATTTGAACGGCATTTCGGCTCCGAACTATGACTTTTCCCCGCATACGCGGGGGTGACCTCAAGGGCAAGCGGCGCATGGTGTTCCTGCCGGGGAGGCTGCCGACGGACCAGAAAGCCGCCGCGGATGAAAAAATCAGGTTGTACAAATTCGACGGAAAAAGTTTGTGCAAGACTTCATATTGTAATATATGAAATTTTGTATTATCATAAATCTGCAAGCGATCTGTCTCTTGTGAGGAGGGGCGGAACGCCCAAAATACGCTTCTTTCCTGTGGAATTTCCCACGGTCCACCTGATGCGGATTGAAAGATAGGTCGAGAAGGGAAGAGCAACCATGATGAACACAAGTCTGCTCCAGAAGTCTGGTCTGGCAACGCTGCAGGTCGCGCAGATCCTGGCAGGGCTGGAACCGGGAGACCGGATCCCCACGGTGACGGAACTGAGCGAACAATGCGAGATGGCACGGGGAAATATCCAGATCGCGCTGAACAACCTGAAACAGAATCATGTGATCTGTCTGGAATCCCATGGGCAGAACGGCACCATTGCAACAGAGATCGACTATGTGGCAATGGCGCAGTATTGCAGCAATACGGGTCTGACCTGCGTGATGCCTATGCCGTATGGCCTGCGCTATGAAGGCCTGGCCAGCGGACTGTATGAGGAACTGAACCAGAAAGGGGTCACGGGTGCGATCGCATTCATGCGCGGTTCCGGCTACCGGCTGAACTGTGTGGAAGAAGGGCGCTTTCATCTGTGCGTCATGAGCCAGCTTGCATTTGAACACTATGCGCAGGAGGGCAAGGATATCCAGCTGATCGCGGCCTTTGGCCCGCAGAGCTATGTGGAACAGCATCGGGTCTTTGTCCGCCCGGACTTCAAGGGCGACTGGCAGAACTGCAAGGTGGGCGTGGATGCCTCCTCGGTGGACCAGGAGATGCTGACCCGGTTCTGTTTTGCCGATAAGCCGGTGCAATATGTGCCCATCATCTATAGTCAACTGGTGCCGTTTCTGCACAGCGGCGTCATTGATGCCGGCGTCTGGAGCGCCGATATGCTGCCGGATGGGCTGAGCTATTATCCGATGCCCCGGCTGGATGAGCAGGAAAAAGATACGGTGGCCGTGCTTGCCTGCCGGAAAAGTGATAACATCACCGCGCAGCTGGTGCGCAAGATCTTGTCGGTGGAGCGTGTGGACCACATCCAGCAGCAGGTGATGCGCAAGCAGATCATTCCGCGCTACTAAGCAAAGGTGCTGTCAAACAGAAGTCACATCTGCATGGAGGACATGCGGATGTTTCTTTCGGGATGAAAATACAAAATATTGTATAAAACATTTTCTTCCGAAAACCGATACAGGATGTCTGATTTTTTTGCAGAAAGAAAAGGAGATCTCGCATGAAAAAGATCACTCGGCGCAACTTCCTGATCGCATCCGGCAAAACCGTTGGCACACTGGCAGCTGCCTCTGCCTTTATGGGGTGTGCCAGCCCGGAGCAGGCGGAGAACTGCTTCCCCCGGTCTGCAATGCCCGTCCGGACCGATGACCGCCTGACGGCCATCGACGACATTGTGGAAAACTACATGGGGCAGGGGTATTTCCCCGGCGCAACGATCGTGGTGGCACGCGGCGGCAAGATCGTGTATGAAAAGGCATACGGCTACGCAATGCTCAACGACATGGGCGTGCGGCTGGACGATCCCCGCCCCATGCAGATGGATACCATGTTCGACATGGCATCCTGCACCAAGATCATGGCCACGACACAGTCCATCATGAAGCTGTACAGCGAGGGCAAGATCGACCTGAATGCCACGGTAGCAAGCTACATTCCGGAGTTTGCCAAGAACGGGAAGGAAAACGTCACCGTGCATCAGCTGCTGACCCACACCTCCGGTCTGCCGCAGTGGAAGGCGATGTTCCTCCACATCGAGAAGGACAAGGCCAAGGTGCTGGATTACATCTGCAACTGTGAGCTGATGTTCGCCCCCGGCGAGGAAAAGTACAGCGACCTGGGCTTCCAGATGCTGGGCTTCCTGGTGGAGCGGATCACCGGGCGCTCGATGGACGAATACGTCAAGAACGAGATCTACAAGCCTCTGGGGCTGAAGCGCACCACCTATCTGCCGCTGGCCAACGGCTTTACCACCGAGGATGTGGCGGCCACCTCCTTCGGCAACCCGTATGAGTATGCCATGGTGGACGAGATCGACTACCCGGGCTTTGGCTACGACTGTACCGCCGATCTGGACGCGTTCCGCACCTTCACCGGCTGGCGCAACTACACCCTGCAGGGCGAGTGCAACGACGGCAATGCATGGATGGCAAACGGCGGCGTGGCCGGTCACGCGGGCCTGTACTCCGACGCGGAAGATCTGGCCGTGCTGTGCCAGGCCATGCTGAACGGCGGCATCTACAAGGGCGTCCGCCTTTACAAGAAGGAAGTCATCGACGAGTTCACCAGCGAGCAGAACGGCAAGCCGTCCCGCGGGCTGGGCTTTGAGCGCGGCTCCTCGTTTATGGGCCGCGGCGACCGCCACTACGACGCCTTTGGCCACGCAGGCTTTACCGGCACCCATGTGGTCATGAACAAGACCAACAAGACCGCCGTCATTTTCCTGACCAACAAGCAGAACGTCGGCTTCAAGCCGGACTCCACCTCGTACTACAGCCCCTATAGCTGCTGCGGCGAGATCTGTGAACTGGTCTGGAACATTTTTGGAACCGAAGCTCCGGCTGAGACGCTGGCCGACAAGATCGGCACCTGGCTGTAAGCAAAACAAAAAATCATTGGGAGATGTCAGAGATGGATTTTGAACCGAGATTAACGATCCTGCACCAGGCAGGGATGCTGTCCGAGGAGGATTGCCGGAAGGTACAGGATGTGATCCGCTTTTTTCAGGAGAAATACGGTCTGACATTGACCGAAGAAAACGCCTCCGCCATGATCACGCACCTGTGCGCTGCGCTGGGGCGCATCCACCGCGGAGAGCCGGTGGAGCCGCTGGACGAAGAGGTCTACGAAGAGACCAGCCAGGAGCCCACCTTCCCCAAGGCACTGGAAGCAACGCAGGCGCTGGTGCGGGAGATCCTGCCGGACCTGCCGGAGGACGAGCAGAAGTTCCTGACCATGCACATCGGGGTCGTGCTGGCACAATCGTGACAGCATTTGCATAAAACCCACATCAGAAAGGAGGGCTAGCTTATGAAAATCGTAGTAGGCGGCCAGATCGACAAGCAGAAGGTTTATGACACCATCAAGGGTGTTGTAGGCGACCGTGCCTCGGTGGAGATCAAGGATGACATTGCGGCGGCAATGGCGGTCAAGACCGGGCAGGCAGATTACTACTTCGGCGCCTGCAAGACGGGCGGCGGCGGTGCGCTGGCAATGGCCATTGCCCTGCTGGGCATGAACCAGTGCGCAACGGTGTCCATGCCGGGCAAAATGCTGAGCGAGGACGAGATCCTGGCACAGGTCAAGGCCGGCAAGAAGGCATACGGCTTTACGGATCAGCACATCGAAAAGGTTGTGCCGATCATTCTCAAGGGTCTGGGCTTCTGATCCGGATCGTCAAATAAGGAGGATTACATATGGAAACCATTCTGCGCTACGTTATCATCGCGGCAGTTGGTGCGTTGGCATCGATTCTGGCAAACCAGAGCATCGCCGTGTTCAACGACGGCCTGCGCCCGGTCCTGCCGGAGTATCTGGAAAAGCGCATGGACCGCAAGGCTCTGGCAGCCACCAGCTTTGCCATCGGCTTTGGTCTGGTCATCGGCTACGGCCTGCCCACGTCCATTGCTGCAAGCATCATCCTGATCCACTGCATCCTGCTCACCACCGACATCATCGGCACCTGGTGCCCGGACACCAAAAAGGGCATGATCGCTTCCGGCGTCATCGGCGCTGTGTACGGCGTGGCCCTGCTGTTCGGCCTGCAGGTGATCATCGACCTGTTCAACCTGCTGCCGGTCAACTTCCTGGGCAGCCTGGGCCAGGTCTCTGCCGGTATCACGCTGGCCTTCGCCATCTTCCCGGCTGTGACGGTTGCCCTGCAGTTCGGCGCTGCCAAGGGCATCATCACCGCCGTTGTGACCCTGCTGGTCCGTCAGATCGTTGAGACCTACGGCAAGATCGCACTGGACGCCGAGCACACGATCAGCCTGAACAAGGACGGTATGGCCCTGCTGGCCGGTATGATCATCATGCTGGTGTTCGCTGCCATGGATAAGGAAGGCAACGACCAGAACTCCAACGAAATGCTGACCCAGATCTTTGCCGACAAGGTCGCACGCATCCGCAAGTATATGCCGGTTCTGGCCCTCATGGGCGGCCTGATCGCAGCAGGCACCAGCATGAGCATCATGGCCGGTGACCCCATCAGCCTGGGCCTGCTGGCCGAGGGTGACCGCGTCAACGCAGGTCTGACCGCTCTGGCCCGTGCCATCGGCTTTATCCCGCTGGTTGCCACCACCGCCATCACCACTGGCGTCTACGCTCCGGCCGGCATGACCTTCGTCTTTGTGATCGGTCTGCTGATCCCCAACCCCTTTATCGCCCTGATCGCCGGTGCAGCCTGCATCTGTGTGGAGATCCTGCTGCTGAACGTCATCGCAAAGGGTCTGGACAAGTTCCCCGGCATCAAGCGCTGCGGCGACAACATCCGTACCGCTATGAGCTACGTCATCGACATCGCCCTGCTGATCGGCGGCATCCTGGCTGCTCAGGCGATCATGCCCACGACGGGTCTGTTCATCATCGTGGCATTCTGGTGCATCAACAAGTGCAGCAAGAAGCCTCTGGTCTCCATGGCGGTCGGTCCTCTGGGCGCGATCCTGGTCGGCCTGATCGCAAACGTGCTGTTCCTGCTGTCTCTGTACACCCCTGCCGCCTGATCCCCGGATAAAATGAGCGCCTCCCGGCCTGCGCCGGGAGGCGGCTCTGGTTAAGAAACAATACAGGAGGCGAATCCTTTTGAAACTGCCTGAAAAGATTCTGTATGCGCACGAGCATACGACGATCGACCTGTCCGGCCCGAAGAAGAACATCGACTGCAGGCTGGATGATTTTGACGCGACCGCGGCGGAATACCGGCGGCTGGCGGAACACGGTGTGGTCGGCATCATCGACCAGACCAACCGCGGGATGGGCCGGAACGTGGCCTATGTGCAGAAAATGGCTGCACAGGCGGGGGTGGAGATCACCCACGCGACGGGCTACTACAAGGAGCCTTTTCTCCCGCCGGAGTGCTATACGCTGACCGAACAGCAGCTGTGTGACATCATGGTGAAGGAACTGACCGAGGGCATGGAAGGCACCGGTGTCCGGGCGACCGTCATCGGCGAGATCGGCACCTCGAAGGACATCACCGAGACGGAGGCCAAGGTGTTCCGTGCGGCATCCCGCGCCCATGCAGAAACGGGGGCACCCATCTGCACCCACACAACGCTGGGCACGCGCGGCCTGGAGCAGCTGGAGATCTTCAAGAGCTTTGGCGTTGACCTGAGCCGGGTGGTGCTGAGCCACATCGACCTGTCGGCCGATCTGGATTACATGAAGCGCCTGCTGGATCAGGGGGTCAACATTGCGTTCGACACCATCGGCAAGTGCAACTACCAGCCCGATGTCTCCCGTGCAGACTGGCTCAGCTGCCTTTGTGCGGAAGGGTACGACACGCAGATCGTCATGAGCATGGACATCACCCGCCGCAGCAACTTTGCAGACCGGGGCGGTGTGGGCTACAGCTACCTGCTGGACACCTTTGCTCCGCTGGCAAGCGAGGCAGGCGTGCCGGACCGCGCATGGGAGAACCTGCTGTACCGCAATGCACTGCGCATCTACAAAGGACAGAAATAACAAGGATTCGAGGAATTGACAATGAAAACCTATCCCCTGCATTCTATCTCGCTGGAACAGGCAAAACAGCTCCAGTTTAAGGTCATTGACGCAGTGACCCGCAATTTTCAGGGAGAGGAAGTCCTCTCGCTGGGCGACCTCGGCGTGGTGAAAGGGCTGAACAAGCCCCGCTGCACGGTAAAGGTGGAAAAGGTCTTTGCCGACACCTTTGATGCCCCGGCGGCGCTGCTTGTGCGCGGCTCCGGCACGGGCGCGATCCGCTGGGCTCTGACCGCCTGCCTGAAACCGGGGGATGCCATTCTGGTGCACACCTCGCCCATCTATACGACGACGCAGGTGACCATCGACGCCATGGGGCTGAAACCCATCCGCGCGGACTTCAACGATCTGGAACAGCTCAAGGCCGTCTGTGCGCAGCACAAGGACGAGATCCGCGGCGCCCTGGTGCAGCTGACCCGGCAGAAGCCGGAGGACCGCTACGACTACAAGGCCGTGATCGCAGCCATCAAGGCTGCGCTGCCGGGCATCCCGGTGGTGACCGATGACAACTACGCCGCCCTGAAAGTGGACGCCATCGGCTGCCAGGCGGGGGCCGACCTGTCCACCTTCTCCTGCTTCAAGATCCTTGGTCCGGAGGGCGTCGGTGCAGTGATCGGCAGCAAGGAGCTGATCGACCGCATCTACAAGATGCAGTATTCCGGCGGCAGTCAGGTGCAGGGACACGAAGCCATGGAGGCCCTGCGCGGCCTGATCTATGCGCCGGTGGCGCTCGCCATCCAGAGCGAGGTCAACGAGGAGCTGGTCCGCCGCCTGAACGCCGGCGAGGTCTCCCATGTGCGGCAGGCGTTCCTGGCAAACGCGCAGAGCAAGGTGCTGCTGGTGGAGTTTGATCAGGAGATCGCCGAAAAAATTCTGGACGCTGCCCCGAAGTTCGGCGCAGCGCCGCATCCGGTGGGCAGCGAGAGTAAATACGAGTTTGCCCCCATGATCTACCGTGTCAGTGGAACGTTCCGTGCGCAGGACCCGACCATTGAACACCGGATGATCCGCATCAACCCCATGCGCAGCGGCCCGGACACCATCATCCGCATCCTGCGCAGCTGCATGGAGCAGGTCGAGGAAAACTGAACCGCTGAAAAAACGAGAGGAAAAGGAGAGATGCCCTGTGTTTTTAAAGACCGTAATGGAGCGCAACCAACCGTTGGTGCGTCTGGGCATTGAATGGCAGCAGAATGGCGTGATCCTGCCGGACACCTATCTGCTGGATTACGACACGATCCTGGAAAATGCCCGCAGCATCAAACAGGCAGGCGACGCAAACGGCGTGCAGAACTTTTTCATGCTCAAGCAGATCGGACGCAACCCCCTGATCGCCCGTGCGCTGACCGACATGGGATATGTGGGCGCTGTGTGCGTGGACTTCCGCGAGGCGCTGACGATGGTGGAAAATCAGATCCCCCTCGGCAACGTAGGGCATCTGGTCCAGATCCCCCGGGCGGCCCTGAAAAAGATCCTCCGCGCAAAGCCGGTGATCGTAACGGTGTACACGCTGGAAAAAGCCCGCGAGATCAGCGCAGCCTGCACCGAGCTGGGCCTGCACCAGAAGCTGATGCTCCGTGTTCTGGGAGAAGGCGACATGCTGTATTCCGGGCAGTACGGCGGCTTTGAATTGCAGGAACTGGACAGCGCAGTGCGTGCGATCGAGGCGATGCCGAATGTGGAGGTGGGCGGCGTGTGCAGCTTCCCTTGCTTTTTGTACGACGAAGCGGCACAGGACATCCTGCCCATGCCCAACCTCCGGACCGTGCAGACCGCAGCCGAAATGCTGCGCGCCCGCGGCTACCGGGACCTGATGCTCAATACGCCCAGTGCCACCTGCACCCACAGCATCCCGATGATCGCGGCGGCAGGCGGCACCCACGGGGAACCGGGACACGGCCTGACCGGAACGACACCGTATCATGCCGGCCACCCGGATGCCGAGGAGCGCCCCGGCTACCTGTATGTTTCGGAGGTCAGCCACAATCTGGGCGATAAGGCGTACTGCTACGGCGGCGGGCATTACCGCCGCGGCCATATGAAGAACGCCCTGGTGGGCACGACGCCGGAAAATGCAAAGGTCGTGCCGGTGCTGCCGCCGGACGACTCCAGCATCGACTATCATTTTGAACTGCAGCAGAACTGTCCGGTCTCGGCTGCGGCGGTCATGGCGTTCCGGACACAGTTCTTTGTGACCCGGAGCCGGGTGGCAGTGGTCAAAGGGCTGTCCTCCGGCAAGCCGGAGCTGGCGGGCCTGTACTCTGCACTGGGAGAACCGGTCCGGGAATGACAGAAAGGATAATTCGCAATGGGAAAGTTTGTTGTAATCGTTCTGGATGGTTTTGGTGTGGGCGCAATGCCGGATGTGCCGCAGGTGCGCCCTGCGGACTGCGGGGCCAACACCTGCGTGCATATCTTTGAGCGCACGCCGGACCTGAAGCTGCCCAATCTGGCAAGCCTTGGTCTGGCGAACATCGTGGGGCGGGAGTTCCCCGGCCTGCCGTTTGCGACGGATGCAACGTTCGGCCGTGCCGAGCTGATGCACGATGGTGCGGACACCTTCTTCGGCCATCAGGAGATCATGGGCACCCGCCCGGCAAAGCCCTTCGGCGAGCCGATCTGCAATAAGATCGAGCTCATCAAAAAGACGCTGGAGGATGCGGGTTACCATGTCCGGTATTACACCGGAACATCCGGCAAGCGCCTGCTGATCGTCAACGAGGCCTGCACCGTGGCCGACAACGTGGAATGCGATCCGGGTCAGGCCTTCAACGTCACGGCGGCCATCGACGACCTTGATTTTGAGGAAGAGCTCAAGATCGGTCATCTGGTGCGCAGCGTGTCGGTCGTGCCCCGCGTCATCACCTTCGGCGGGCGCGGCGTGCATCTGCAGAACCTGCTGGATGCCATTGAGGAACACGGCGATTACATCGGCGTGAATGCCCCGGCCAGCGGCGTTTACAACAACGACTACCATTGCATCCACATGGGCTACGGCGTTGACCCGGAGGTGCAGATCCCGACGATCCTGGGCAAGAGCGGCCTGCCGGTGTTCCTGCTGGGCAAGGTGGCCGACGTGGTCACGAACAATTACGGCACCAGCATCCCCATGGTGGACACGGCCAGCGTGCTGCAGCGCACCCTGGAGATCGTAAAGGAGCAGGAGACTGCGTTCATCTGCACCAACGTGCAGGAAACGGACCTGTGCGGCCACCGGGAGAATGTCGCGGCCTACGCAGACCGCCTGCGGGTGGCGGACGAATGGATCGGCAAGATCCGCGACGCCCTGGGCGAGGACGATATCCTCATCGTGCAGGCGGACCACGGCAACGACCCGACCATTGGACACCCGCACCACACCCGTGAGATGGTGCCGCTGATGATCCACAGCGCCCACTCCACCCCCAAGAATATCGGGATCCGCAAGACCCTCAGCGATGTCGGTGCGACCGCTGCGGACTATTTCCACAGCAAGGCACCGGAAAACGGCACCAGCTTTCTGCCGCTGCTGCTGAAGTAAAAACAAAGGAGCGGCGAACTTTTTTGTACAGAGGGCGCCTGCAATGCGCAAAAGCGGCAAAAGGAAACCCGGCAGGTATGCCATCTTATGATGACATACCTGCCGGGTTCTGTTTTATGGGTTGGTGCAGCGATTGCACCGACCCATAGCTTCATTCTAGTTTACTGCTCAATCGGCTTCATGGTGGGGATACTTTCCGGAACCGATTTACAACGCTTCGTGATGCTTCACAATCGCGTTTTTACTTGCATTCCCGGTATTCATAATCCTTCGTGATTCGCCGTCATTCTCGTAGTTTTGCTGTCAATTTGCTGTCCTT
>OOCV01000393.1_pt1 | contig 30320 bp, 28 predicted proteins | sample 1671061 | NCBI WGS metagenome assembly OOCV01 (sample SAMN06348118, study PRJEB24527) | human gut metagenome | biome: human gut; feature: ankylosing spondylitis patient; material: feces | host: Homo sapiens | place: China | collected 2015-10
GTGCCAACTTTTTAGAAATTTTTAACTAGTTGAAATTTAAGACAATATTAATTTACGCATTAATACGTAAAGATTATTAACGATATTTCGTGAGTTAAAATAATATGAAATATCGTGAGTTACTAAATATCGTGAATAAAGACCTCCAGCTCCCGGCAATCTTAGCGATCAACTCCTCTATTAATGCAGAGGAATCCTTGTCCCGTGTTTTTGAAGTGCTTCAAGGATTTCTTGATGCAGACGGAGCATTCGTAAATATCTTTGATACCCAGAAACACCGGATCGTTTTTGTTGCTCATTGCCGTCGGGACGGTGTTTCGTCAACGCTCGGTTCCCTTGTTCCGCCTAAATCGCTGCGGCCGCTCAAAATCACCGATAAGGTTTTGAACTGTCCTGACATCTCTCAAGACAGGTTTACTCAACAGGTGCTTTCCGAGTGCCTTCCGGAGGTTAAATCGTATTTGATGCTTTCGATGGATAAAGAGGAGCGGCACTTAGGTGTGGTTTGTTTTTACAGCCGCCGGTATGACCAATTCAACGAAGCGCAGCGTATTCTTTTAAAGTCCCTTCACGATTCGTTTTCCTTAATGACTTCGAATGCCTTGAATTCTGTTCTCTTGGCAAACAATCTGGATTTAATTCAGGAAAACGACGGACTTAAGGACTCCGTCAGAGGGAGCCGTATGGCTTTAGTGAATCGGTTTTCGGCACGGACGCCGAGCTTGAAAGAAATCACTGAAAAAATAGAAAAGGTGAGTTCAACCGAGGTTCCGATTTTGGTTTTAGGAGAAACGGGCTGCGGTAAGGAAGTCGTCGTGAACCTAATTCAGGAGCTCTCTAATCGAGGAACGGGTCCGTTCGTGAAGTTAAACTGCGGCGCCATCCCTGAAACTTTAATAGACGATGAATTTTTCGGACATGAAAAAGGTGCCTTTACCGATGCCAAGATACAGAAGAAAGGGGTCTTTGAGCGGGCTTCAGGAGGAACGCTGTTTTTGGACGAAATCGGAGAACTGTCTTTGGCAGCGCAGGTTCGTCTTCTTCGGGTTCTGCAGCAAAAGATCGTGACAAGAATCGGCGGTATGCATTCGATTCCTGTTGACTTTCGTTTGGTTGCGGCAACGCACAGGGACTTAAAGCAGATGGCTGAAGAAGGCCGATTTAGAAATGACCTGCTTTATCGTCTGAATCTCTTTCCTCTGCGGATTCCTCCGCTCAGAGAAAGACAGGAAGATCTTTTTCCGCTGACCGACTTTTTCCTGAATCGGCTGCGAAGCAAATACGGTATTTCTCAGCCCCTTTCCTTGTCTCAGAAGTCTGTTGAGCAGATGCAAAAGTACAAGTGGCCCGGTAACGTTCGAGAGCTGGAAAATACCTTAGAGCGTTCCGTTCTGACTTCTTCTGACTACCAGAATATTCAGATTGTTTTTGAAGGAGAAACCGGTTGGTCCGGACCTGTAGTGCAGGCGGCTTCTCCCGAGCAAATTAAGCTTGAAAGCTTTGAGATGATGCAGAAGCATTACTTTGAAGCCGTATTGAAAGCGACCAAAGGGAAAATTTCCGGCGCCGACGGAGCCGCGGCGCTTACGGATATGCATCCCAATACACTTCGGAGCAAATTAGAAAAACTCGGCGTGACGTTTAAAGCGGTCAAGCCGGAACTTTAGATTCCGGCTTGATGACGATATGCGTTGACTAAACCGCCTTTCCGGTGAGTTCTTTTTCCTGCTTAGGGGTGAGCTCAGGGGCAAGTTTTTCGTCCACAATGCCTTTCCTGAGATCTTCCATCTCAGCAAGTGACTGCGGATCATTCTGGGTCTTGTAAATCAGAATGTAGGCAGCTGTGAGAAATGCCGCGCCCAAAAGCAATAGGTGAGTTAAATACGGGAATGCAACACCTGACAGCGTGGCGCCGGCCTGGGAAACACGAAGCATGGCAACGGAACCCGCCGTCGTCGGTGACAGCCACCCGAAAGCCTGCAGAGGCCACGGGATGTTCTGCCACGGGTAGAGGTTGCCCGAAATAAAGACAAACGGAATGGAAGACGGCACAACTATCTGAACCACAAAACGGTAACGCTTGAGCAGCGCTGCTATCAGCATGCCCAAAGACGTAATCGCAAAAGCATAAATCATCGAGACCACGATGGTTCCGGGAACGTTCTTAAACGAATTCACACCATGGAAAGAGAAGGACTGCCCCTCAATGAATAAGATCCAGAAAAGACTCAGGAAGAAAAACGGTGCGTACATCGCAAGGAAGTACATCGGATGGCGGGCGCCAAGCGCCAGCGGGAACGGATATTTTCTCTTCCAGAACCAATCGTTCATCAGCATGCCGATGCCGCAGACGAAAATCGTCTGGAAAATGATCATGAAGACGATCGGAACCGTGAAGTTCAGATATCCGTTGACCGTATTAAACATGCTTTCCACGATCATCGAGGGCGGATTATTGGCGGCTCGCGCGATCTCGGACAAAGGGACCCCATGTTCAACCAGATGAGCACTGATGGACGCCGCTACAATCTTCTGAAGCGGACCGCCGACACCGCTCATCGAGCCTCGACTCTTAACAATGAAAGCGCCGTTTGTGACGAGGACTAAAGCGGTCGGAACGTTGGTGAGCGTATGCGTTTCAAAATTAGGCGGAATGATCAGAATTGCACTGATGCCGCCCTTGCGCATCAAATTCTGTGCTTCCGGGAGACTCGTCGTCTGCTGAGTGACCTGCAGATTTGGAGAGGCCCGCATGGCCTGAGTGAGGCGTCTGGACAGCGCAGAGTTGTCCTGGTCAACGGCCACGACATTCAAATGGTCGGGCAGCTGCTCCATGTATGGCCAGCAGTAATAGAAAGAATAGAAAAATACTGCGAAGCAGAAGAAGGGAGCGCAGGCAAGGTTAGTGGTCGCTTGCTTCAAGGTGAAAAGAAAGCATTTCAGCAAGGAGGGGAATTTACAGCTCATGCTTAGTCTCCAAAATCTTTTCCTGTTTGGCAAACTTGCGGTATTTCCATCTAAAGATCGGCAGACCGACAACAAGCGGGATAAGCGCCAAAAGTGCAAAGGCTGTAAAAGTCGATCCCATTTCCCAAATTTTTGCGCCCAGTGTCCACTGCTGAGTCTGTCCTTGTATGAACCACGTCAGCGGCAGGCACTTACAAAACATTCTAGCCATCTCGCTCATAGAGTCCAGCGGCATCGAAAATCCTGTAAAGGGAAGGGCAGGGGCGGCATAGCCGGAAGTCACCACTAAAGCAAAACGCCAATTGGGTGCGATACCGACAATCAGAATGCCGGAGCAGGCCATAACGATTAAGCAGGCTGCGCCGCAAATAAACCAGATAAAAAGCGAGCCGGCCGGAGCAAAGCCCCCGAAGCCGGCAAATAAAGCGATGTAGGCAGCAACTACTAAGCAATAAAAGAAAAAGTGCGGCAGCAGTTTGCCGAACAATGCGGCAGTCACGCTTCCCTGGGCGGTATCAAACCAATCGTTAATGCGGAACTGATAGTTTTCTCGAACGATCGAAGTGACAAACGACAGAATAGCAGCGAGCATGATGACGCCGGGAAGCAGGTTGCTCCCCAAGAAAGCCAGGAAGCTGAACTGCATGTTGCCGAGAGCATAGAAGTCCGAATGCAACCCGGTTACTAATCTCTCGGCGCCTTTGACGCCGCTGGCCGTCAGCATGGATGTCTTAATCATCCGCTCCTGAGAAATGGCGGTCGCGACATTGGTCAGATCTGCTTGAATGGTACCGGCAACAGCGTAACGGTTTTCATCTAAATACAACACCATCGGAGCGCCGGTGCCCTTTGTCACGTCGCGGGCGTATTCAAACGGAATCTCGACAAATCCGTAAATCGTACCGTTTCTTAAAGCCTGATCCGCCTCCGAATGAGAGACAAACGGAACGAGGCCCACGGAGCGGGTTGCTTCAATCTTAGTAATGACATCCCGACTGATCTGAGAATGGTCGTTATCAACGATTCCTATCGGCACCTGCGTCACGATACCGTTGCCCAGCAAGAGCCAGACAACCATTACCCAGAATAACGGCAGGAATCCGCAGAAAATAATTTCCTGCGGTGTGCGCAAGAGCCGCCGAATCTCTCGAGCCGAGACGGCTGCGGCTGCGTTTAACCAACCTATCGGGGAAAGCATTATCGGATCCTAATTTTTAAAACCGTCCACTAAAACACTCATGCCCGGACGAAGGTTCGCGACTTTCTCAACGGGACGTGCTCTGACTTCAAAAGTCTTCATGTCGTAGCCGGAATCCATACGCGTGCTTCGCCAGGTGGCGTAATTGGCTCTCGGGCTAATGTAATAGACCTTGTAGTCGATCTTCTTGTTTCCGAGGGCCGGAACGTAGGCATGGAAAACTTTGCCGAGCTCGATGCCGGGCATGTTTTCTTCGCGGATATTGAAAGAAGCCCACTGATCGTTTAAGTCAACCAATGTGACAACCGGGAAACCGGCGGCAGCGATTTCGCCTTCAACCAGAATGACTTTGTCGACTTGAGCGTCCAGCGGAGCGTTGAGCGTCTTGTCAACGGTCAAGGATTCAACCTGTTTCACGCCTGCTTTGGCTTCAGCGGCTAAATCAAGGGCGGCAGATTTTTCCTGTTTACGGGCGCCGATTTCGGCAATGTCGTACATCTGTTTGGCGGCATCGGCCTGTTGGTTTGCAGCAATCCACTGAGTCTGAACTTCATCGAATTTTTGTTTCGACACTAACCCGTCTCTGTAAAGCGCAGAAATTCGGTTGTATGTCTTAAGTGCTAAAGCTGCTGCAGCCTGAGCGCGTTCCCATTGGGCACGCGCGGCTTGTTTTTCCTGGGGACGGGCGCCTTCATCAACCAAGCTCTGTTTCGCTTGGGCGGCACGTTCCTGGGCCTGAACCTGCTGGAGTTTGGCTTCGAGTTCAGGAAGGCTCATCAAAGCCACCGGCTGGTCTGCTTTCACAAAATCGCCTTCAGAGACCAAAACCTTGTGAACTCGACCGGGGACTTTAGATGCCACGCTGATGGTGCGCGACTCCATTTGACCCTGAAGCGGCGGAGCCGGCGGGAAGGCGGCTTTATAGATGCCCCAGACAATAAAGACGGTCAGGCCTAATACAAAGATCAGCATCAGGATGACACTGATTTTCGGAGCCTTGACTTCTTGTTGTTGAGGAGTCGGAGTCGTCTGCGGTTGAAGAGGTTTATTGTTTTCTTCCATGATTAATTTTCCACAATCACTTCGTGCTTATTGACTGCATTCATAAATTCGCTCATCTGGCCGGCGATGGCATGCAGCATGGCGTAGTTCGATACGAAATCAAAGACAGCAACGCGGCGGCCGACTTCAGCGGCGAACAGCTGGTTGCGCGCCTCATTGACATCAAGTGCAGTAGCCAGGCCTTCATCGAAGCTCTTGGATTTTAGTTTCAAGTTTTCTGCGGCAAGCTTCACGGTTGAAGCGCTTAATTTGTACTGGTCAATGGCGTTCTGAGTCCTTAACCATGCGACTTCCACACCGGTTCTGACTTGGTTGACGGCTTCGGCTTTTCCGGCTTCCGCCTGTCGTACTGTGGCTTCGGCACTTCGGATGCTGGCTCTTCTGTCCTTGGCATCCCAGAGCGTAATGTTGACACCGACACCGCCGATCCAGTTCGGTTCGACAAGCGTCTGGTAATGCTTAATAAAGTTGTAGGTGCCGAAGGCAAACACCTGGGGCATCCAAGCGCCCTTAGAAGCTTTGACACCTTGCTGAGCTTGATCGGCTTTAGCCTGAATGACTGCAATCTGCGGGTTTGAGGCCAAAGCCGTATCAACCCAGTACTTGAGCGGTTCAAGCGGACGATTCAAGACGAAAAGCGGCGTCGTTAGTTTTCCGAACTCTTCGTCGCGCAGCAGGCGCGCAAGCTGGAGGCGGGCGACTTTAGCGTTGTCTTTGGCTTTGAGGTATTCGCGGTTTCTGTTGTCGCGCTGGACCTGAACGGACATTCGTTCGATCTTGCTGATCATTCCCTGCTTTTCGAATTTCTTCGCTTTTGCAAGTTCACGATCCTGATGGTGCAGCATGTCCTTTTGAAGTTTTTCTATAGAGAGTGCCAGCTGTGTTCCGAAGTAGTAGCCGGCAAGCTGCGCATCCAGATCTTCGCTGTCAGCACGCTTTTGAGCGACCGCCTCATCGACGGCGTATTTACTTGCATCCTGCATGGCAGAAATCTTTCCGCCGGTATAAATCGGCCAAGTCGCAGTGGCAGCCACGCGCGGGCCGTTTAACGACATTTTTTCGTGCAGTCCGACGGAAAAAGAACCGGGGAGCTGAATCGGCAGCGTGCCAGCTAATGGGTTGGGAATCGACTTATCGATATCGATCTTCTTTTGTCCGGCGATTTGCATGGCCTGCAAAGTCACCGTCGGACCGCCGAGGGTTTCCAAAGATTTTTGAGTTTCACGTTTGCTTTGGACTTGCTCTTCGCTGGCCTTGAGTTTGTCGCTTCGTTCATAGAGCCAATCGCGCGCGACGGGGAAGCTCAGTGGCAACGCAGCACTGCATTGCTGGGCAGCGCAAAGCGCGAGAGCGGCAAGAGCTAATTGAATAGGTTTGTTCATCGAATTCTAGAATTCAAAAGCGCATGAATAGCAGGATTGTAACTGCCCCGCCACATGTTTGTTCGGATTTGTAAGAAATCGGGACCTGACTAAGGTATGGCCGATAACCTCTCAAACATCAATGGCGGTGGCTTTTGATAACTTTTGACTATAAAAGCTTCCAATTAGAGTGAAATCAAACTCGAGTTTTAGTCGAATACTTGAATGCTTTAATCTGAACTTCTCGGGGTTGCTTACACTCAAATCCGTAACCCCGACTCTAACCTTAGCCTTTTAGGAAGGTCATAAGTTCCTCATAGCTTCGACCGCTTTTTCTGAGAGCCGACAAGATTTCGGCAGCTTGGGCGGTTTGCAGCTCCTTTTTCATAGCCAGCAGCTCCCGGGATTTCCTTTCATATCGTTCCTTTAACTTTACGAGAGCCGCCTCTGTTAATTTAATCCTGGATTTCAAAGTCTTAGTACGCATCATCGCAGATTTCTCCGTCCTCGTAATCTTCATCCTCAAGTTCTGCTTCCTTAGCATTCGTCTTGAGGATCCTTGCAATTTGATTGGCGTACACCTGTACGTCTTCTAAGCTGATGCCAAAGGAAGACAGGATGGTTTTTTGTGTTTTAGTAATAGCGTGGTGCAGCTGATAATCTCCCTGACCGACTTTTACCATCTCCAATTTATTAAGCTCAACAATAGCCGCCGGCACCGTCATGTAGTTGCGTCTAATGTTTAGCTTGAGCATTTGGTGCTTGAGCAGCGAGTAAATCCGATTTCTTATAATCAGAGCCGTGAAGCCGATGAGCGCCTTTGCATCTAAGGCTGCGTTCGAACAAATCCGTAAACTCTTTGAACCAAGGTAGGACTTATCTGCTCTAAAGAGTTTCTCCGTGCTGTCCCGCCCCTTATAGAGAAGATAGGCGTCCTGAGCCGACATCTCCTCTGAAGTGATGATGCTGAAGTAACCGCACAAATCCAATTCTTCTTCGATTACCTTCGGGCGCTCTCGTGCAAAGAGAAGCTCTTTATTTTTGCCGTAATGGAAGTCGAAGTAGTGCTCGTATTTTCCGCCGAAGAGAACCTGTTTTCCTTCCATTTTCCGGATCTCCTGCTTCATCTTCTCCAGAAGATTCTCAAGCTTTTCCCTCTCGCCGGCCGCTTTCCCGGAACTGTAATAAAGATGGAAATACCTTTGATGTTCCTTCTCCATGCCGGGGATCGCTGCTTTCACACTTGTTCCGTAAACATGGTAAGCGCTGATAAAGCAATTCCGCTTAGATTCAAATCTGTGTCTATGTTCTTTGATGATTGAGCTTACAAGCTGTTTGCAGCCCTTGACCATCATGACGAAGGGACATTTCTTTTCATCAAGATAGCGGATATTTTCACGGCTGAAGTAACCCCTATCGAGAATAAAACCCATCCTCTTATAACCGTAGGCTGTCACTTTGTCGATGACATACTTAAGCTGAGCGACATCAGTTACAGAACCGGGATATTCTTCATAAAAAAGAGGAACACGATTGTTCTGATCGAAGACCAGGGAGAGGTTAAAGACGGGCAGTCCTTTGTCATCCTTCGGTTTGCCGTATTCAACGATGTTCAAATCACCGGCCTGACTGTTCTTATTGGTGGAGTCGTAGGAGATATATACCTTAGCTTGGTGGTCTTTATCCTCGTTCCAGTCATCGAGAAAGCCAAAGATCTGATCCTTAGTTACCGAGGAGAGAAAGCGCGAGACCTTAGAGTCACTGACCAAACGCATTCCTTCGGTAAACAGAGGATGGTTGAATGCGTACCCGGGATAGTATTGGCCGACATTATCTTCCGTGACAATCATGTAAGCGGCTAAGTCCAGAAAGAGGCCGGTATCCTTGCCGAACCAGTCGGAAGCAATTTTATCGAGCTTGTAATGCTTGATGATTTTATCGATGACAATGAAGCTGCCGATTTCCAGAGCGCAGCTCCTAAGAGAGTTTTCTTCGGTCGGTTCGACTTTATCAACAGTCTGGGGAAAGTGTTCGAAGTACTTTTCGTTGGGATACATTTTCTCCGGATCGTTAGGGTCAGCCTTGCCGATGACTACTCGGTGAGGAACATTGTATTTTTTAGCGGCGTTATAAGTACGCCCGATTTCATAAAGGATATAGACCGTCTTGCCGGCCTGAGTCTTTCGAGTTTGAGTTGTAATCTTTCCCTTCTCGTTAGGGGTGGAAACGAGAAAATCCTTAAACATAACGACCTCGTAATTGAGTCTAGCGCTAAACTCAATTATAGCAAAAGAAAATTAAAAATACAAGAATTTTTATATAGAAAATTAAGAAGTTAGAAAATAAATTGGGACTTGAGATCAAATCTCATGAGAAGTTCAGATAATTAGTAGTTACTGAGTCAAAAAGAAAGAGCGGTAAGGATTTTCTCCCGCCGCTCTTTTTCTCTGCCCCAAAGGATCTTAGAACCAGCTTTGTAAGATCGGGCAGAACCAAATCCAGAAAGGAGCGGCGAAAGCAAACATCAGCGTACTGACAGCCAAAATCGAAGCGCCGTCCTGAACGTAAACGTTATACCGAGAACCGATGATGATGCCGGAGAAAGCCGGCGGAAGAGCACAGGCCATCGTCAGCATCGAAAGCTTTTCTCCGCTGAGACCGCAGAGGATAGCCGCGATGGCGATGCAGAGCGGTGTAAGGAATACACGGAATATGGAGTTCCATAGAATTTCAGTGTTGACGCTGAATTTAACTGTAGCCAAAGCCAAACCTGCTGCAAACACTGCAACACCTGAATTGGCGTGGGCAATCAAGTCAAAGGAAGGATAAACCGCGACCGGAAGCTTGATCCCTAATAAGACAATTACGACCGCAAGCGTCGGGCACCAAACGACCGGCTGCTTGACGGCATTTAAAATGGCAGAGCCGGTTCCGGAAGAAGAGCCGTTCCCCGAGCCCATCGCACCGGCTAAGCTCATTAAGTACATGCCGATCGGAATGATCACGGCATTTGCAACGATTGCCACGATGGCAACCACCAATCCCGTCTGAGTGGTTGCTCCGTAAATCGGATCGAGAACAGCGAAGCCTAAGAAGCCGATAGTCGGGGAGCCGGCGGTCAATCCGCAGACTGCGGCCTCTGCAGCCGTGTGATGGAAGACCTTTCTGCAAACCCAATAGCAAACGAAGAATAGGGCGACGATACCGATTAATGAGACGAGCGTCAGCGTAAGATCTTCGAAAAGCATCTCGCGGGTTGCTTTAGTAATAGAGACAAAAAGTGCGGCCGGCAAAGCGAAGTTCAAAACAACTTTGTTGAGTGCCTGGGTTTGATTAGGCGTGAACGCATTCATCTTCGCGCCGGCATAACCTAATGCCATCACAACGAAGATCGGGACAATGTCATTAAAAATAATGTTGAAAAACATGCAGCCTCTGCTAAAAATTTCTTCCGAAAAATCCTCCACTAAGACCTAGTGAGAAGCTATTCGGACTGTCAAGAGAAATTTTAGGTTTGCAATTGTTTTTCGATATAGCGGAGGGATTAAGTTGGGTACCTTAGCTGGAAAATTTGAGGACTTCGCAAGAGCCAGAAGGCAACTATTTTTTTGTTGTAATTTAGTAACAGCGGTTTTAATGGTAGGAAAAGGTTTAATTTTTCACTTTACAGGGGTTGATTCGAATATTTTCTCATTGAAAACCAAAATAGGCCTGGATTTGTTGCCGTACGTTTGGAAACAATATTCAAATTTGCGAAAAAATTTCCCGCTGTTGTAAATGTAAAAAACGTAAATTGCCTTATTTCTTGTCAGTATTAACACCATATTTGAATACGGATTTCAGGGTAAGGCTGAATATTTACATCGTAAAAATCCTTTCATAATGTGGTCACGCGAAAACCTCGCGGACATGCTTTTTGTTTTTCGGATGAGAAAAACGGTTTATCACACGGTGATAAGAGGGCTTCAAGAGAGCCTGGGGCCGTTGATTAGCCCATTTGAAAAACGAAACTTGCTTTGTTTGTTACTTTTAAGGATAGTCCTATGGCTTCTTCTAACCTCAACGATAAAAAACCTGAGTTGGCAGATGACAAAGAAAAGAAAGTCACCATCGGAAATTACATTTCCCTGATTTTGGCTTGCGTTTTCTTCTCCGGCGTCTGCGCTACAAACCAATGGTGGGGCATTTTCGACTTCACCACAATCAACGGCTCCTTCGGTAAGGTTGTCACAGCTGTTTCTCAGAACGCTGACGGCATTCACACCACGATGGCCAACTTCCGCGGTAAAGGCGGTTCCGGTGCTATCGACGGCTTCATGTTTGCTTTGACTCTGGTTCCGACAGTTATGTTCGCTCTTGCGATGATTACTGTTTTCGACCACTACGGTGCTCTGAAAGCTGCTCGCCAGATGCTTACTCCGATTCTTCGTCCGTTGATCGGTGTTCCCGGCGGTGCTGGTCTTGCTCTGATCGCTTCTCTGCAGTCCACTGACGGCGGCGCTGCTCTGACTCGCCAGCTCAAAGACGACAATGTTTTGACTCCCAAAGAGCTCAACAACTTTGCTACTTTCCAGATGACAGCCGACGCTCTCATCACCAACTTCCTCTCTTCCGGCGCAGTTCTGTTCACGCTGCTTGCCGCTGACGGCAAGCCTGCAGTTCCGGTCAGCATCGGTGCTTGCTTAGGCATCCTGTTCCTCGGCAAGATCCTCGCTGCCAACATCATGCGCGTCATCCAGATGGGCGGAAAGATTAACCTTAAGAAGAGCGCTTAATAAGGAGAATACGAAATGGCTACTACATCTAAAAAAATGATGATCACCGACGTATTCGTCAACGGTGCATTTCAGGGTTGGAACATTGCTACACACTCCACGATTCCTAACGTTTTGATGGCCTTCGTGATCATCAAAATGCTGAACATCTCCGGCGCTTTGGACTTCATCGGTACATGCCTCGGACCGGTTATGGCCATCTTCGGTCTGCCCGGCGAAGCTGCCATGATCCTGCTCGGCGGCTGGATGTCCATGGGCGGCGGTGTCGGTGTTGCAGTTGCCTTGTTCGATAAAGGCGCTGTTGACGGTACACAGCTTGCTATCGTGATTCCCGCTATTTACCTCATGGGTTCTCAGGTTCAGTACATGGGCCGCTGCCTTGGCGTTATCGGCATCCAGGGTTCCGATATGTTCAAGATCATGGCCGTTCCTCCGATCGTCGCTTTGCTCTCTCTGTGGGTCATGCGCCTGGTCGTTCTGGGATCGTAATCTGACGAACTTTCAAAGGATCTAGTAATCAATGGCTACCGCAATTCTCTTTAAAAATGCAGATCTGTACGCTCCTGAACACAAGGGCATCAAACAGATTCTGACAGTCAATGACAAGATCATTGCTGTGGAGGATGAAATCTCTGCCGACCTTCCCGGTCTGGAAGTGATCGATCTGAACGGCGCAATCGTTACGCCGGGTCTTATCGACCAGCATATTCACGTGACTGGCGGCGGCGGAGAGGGCGGTCCCCTGACACGCGCTCCGGAGCTTAACTTCTCCGAGCTCGTGGAAGGCGGAATCACTTCCTTTGTCGGTGTTTCCGGAACCGATAGCGAAACCCGTCCGATCGAAGCTCTTATGGCTAAGGTTCGCGCCTTAACCAAAGAAGGCGCTACCGGCTGGATGTGGACTTCCAACTATCGTTATCCTCCGACAACTGTTACCGGCGACGTCCGTAAAGACCTTTTGACGATTCCCGAATGCTTGGGTGTGAAGATTGCCATGGGCGACCATCGCTGCTCCTTCCCGACCACTCAGGAAGTCTTGAGAGTTCTTTCTGACTGCCGTGTCGGAGGCATGATCTGCGGACACGATTCTTATCTGCACGTTCACCTCGGTGACCTGCCGATCGCTTTCCCGGCTTTCATGGAATGTGTGAAGATGGGAATGCCGATCAAGCATATTCGTCCGACTCACGTCGGTCGTCATCCTGAAGTTTTTGCTCAGGCTATTGCATTTACCAAAGCAGGCGGATACATTGATATCACGACCAGCGGCGGCAACTACATGGGTTCTGCGGCAGACGCTTTCGTGATGGCTCTTAACGAAGGTGCTCCGATCGATCGTATTACGTTCTCTTCCGACGGCCACGGCTCTATGCCCCGTTTCGATAAGAACGGCGAAATGATCGGTCTGACAGTTTGCAAGGTTTCCGACGACCTGAAGATGCTTCAGGAACTTGCAGGCAAGATTGGTCTTGAAAAAGCCTTGCTGCCTTTGACACGCACTATTGCCACGGCTCTTTGCCTGGATAATAAGGGCGTGATCGAAGCCGGCAAAGACGCTGACCTCCTGGTCATGGACAAGGATCTCAAACCGATCCATCTGTTCATGAAGGGACGCCAGGTCATGAAAGACTCCGAAGTTATCGTCAAAGGTGCCTTCGAAGAATAAGCGTCAATTTCATTGATCTTATCAACCTCTCGGGTGTAAAAGCTCGGGAGGTTTTCTTTTGCTCAAAGATTTTCCTAAAGAGATGCAAGAAAGATAATTCCTCTCGAAAACCCTAATCAACGGAAAAATTATTGGTTGCTGAATCTATTCAAAATCGCCATTACATGCCAAGATAGGAAGATAAAAATCACCACAATTATTCCCATAGGAGTTCGGTATGAATTTAAGACTAACCGCTCTGTCTGCATTGGTTGGTGTTTCACTTGCCGCTTTTGCTCTGCCTTCTAATGCATGTTTTACCGTGATTGTCGGAAAGAACGTTTCTGCAACCGGAGAAATTCTTGTCGGACATAACGAAGACAATGAAATGCGCATTATCACCAGTCAATACTGGGTCGATCCTGCAACGCATGAAGAAGGAGAACTCATCGAATTTGAACCGGCCGCAGCCAAAATCCCCCAAGTCAAAAAGACGCTAGGTTTCTGGTGGTCTCAGACTTTGGCACCGACCGGTTATTCCTTCTCTGACGGCTTTGTCAATGAAAAAGGTGTCGTCGTTGTATCCAACAACTGCAACCAGACCATTGAAAAAGGCGAAAAGGTCAATGAAGGAGGTATTGGGTACGGTATTCGCCGCTTAGTTGCCGAAAGAGCAGCTTCTGCAAGAGACGGTGTCAATCTTGCAATTGATCTTGTTAAGAAATACGGATATTTCCAGGAAGGCCGAACTTATACGATTGCGGATGCAAATGAAGCCTGGCAGCTGGTTCTTCTGCGCGGCAGCCGCTATGTTGCTCGAAAGGTTCAGGATGACGAAATCGCCTTCCTGGCCAATGCGATCAACATCACGAATATCGATCTGAAAGACACGGCCAATGTGATTGCGTCTCCGGATCTGATTGAAAACGCGATTAAGAAGGGCACCTACAAGCCGAAAGATCCGAAGAATTTCTCCGACTTTAATCTGAGAAAAGCCTACCAGCTCGATGAAAGGACATCAGCGGATTGGACGAAGGAACGCGTTCGCGTCTTGCTGAACTACATCACCGGCAAAGATTACAAAGACGAGCATGCATTCCCGATGTCGATGAAACTTAAAAACAAAGTTTCTTACGAACAGGTCCGCCAGATGATTAGCGGCCACAGCAAGCATGAAGTCAGAAATTCCGGCTGGTATCACCAGGGCATGAACGACATCTGCAATATCGGAACTTATGACAGTGTTGTGTATGTGCTTCGGCAGAATCCGCTGTTTACGCTCGCCTGGAGAACAAACGGCAGACCGTCTCAGCAGTTCTCTTATCCTCAGTATCCATTGGCCGGCGCTGCGATCGGACAAAACTTCATGGATCCGAAGACCGGAACGGCGGCACAGTTCCATGCCAAGCCGGAACAATTGTCCTATCGCGCCGACCGTCCGGTTTATACCTTCCTGGCAATGCAGAACTTCTTAGATTGGCAGCATCAGGATTATCCGATTTTTGCCAAAAACAAGAGGGCTTTTGAAAAGCAGGCCGCTGCCGAAGTTCACAAAGCAGACAAAGAAGGCAGAATGCTTTATCGTGTTGATCCGGCTAAAGCAAAAGCGTTCTTGCATGAGTTCAATAATTATTCCTTCCACAATGTGTTGCATGCCACAGAGCAGGAATTGCATGAACTCCATCATCTCCCGATCATTATCAACAGCAAGGAGCTGAGCCAGAGTTCCGACGGTACCTTCACCGTGACAGCGCTTTCGACGCCTGAAGTCCACATGACGAGAGTCGATAAAGAAGCAACACGCTTCGGCTCTCCGTTCTCCAATGCGGATTTGGAAGTCAACCGCGAAATGCCGAAACCGCTCAAAGTTGAGTTCTTAGACGTGAATAAAGACGGATTAAAAGACGCAGTCTTTACATTTCCGATCAAGACGGCGGTTGCATTTACAGTCCCGGATGTCGATACCGAACTCTATCTTTGGACAAAAGTCGGTAAGAAACGGCTGGCAGGTTTCGATGTCGTCAAAATCAAAAAATAAATTTCAAAGATAAATAAACAAGAGATCCGGGAGCGGTGAAAGACTGCTTCCGGATCCATTTATATATGGAAATGAAAATTCAAAATACCGCTCAGTCGTTGCTTCCTTTAAAGATGTAAAAGACAGGAAAGATCTTCTTCTGAAGGATTTCGGAGAAGAAAGGATCTATTACGCGCCTTTTGATTATGTGAACCCGAAAGCTCGTTTGTTCATTGTCGGGATCACGCCCGGCGAAGTCCAGATGAATAACATGCTGGCCGAAGCAGCGCGTCTGATTCATCAAGGCTTGTCAGACGATGAGGTTCTGAGGCGATGCAAAGCAGTAGGAAGCTTCAGCGGACCGATGCGCAAGAATCTCGTTGAATTGATGGACGAGGCCGGGATTGCAGAATTCTTGGATATCGAAACCACAGCGCAGTTATTTTCTGACAAGCAAGATCTGGTGAACCTGACATCTTGTATTCGTTATCCGACCTTTGCCGTCAAAACCGGCAAAGAAGCGAACTTCAATGCGGAAATTAAGCAGGGCACAAAATTGTTTGATTTTGCGGCGCCGCTGACATTAGAAGAATTGAATAAAGCGCCTAACGCTGTGCTGCTTCCGTTAGGACCTAAAGTTCAGCATTATCTAGAAAAGGCTGTGAAGGGCACGAACTTCGAAAATCGTCTTCTTCCCGAACTCCCTCATCCGTCAGGCGCAAACGCAGAAAGAATCGCCTATTTCTTAGGCCGAAAAACCAAAGAAACACTGAGCAGCAGAACAAATCCTGAAAAATTGGATAACTCTAAGAAAAATATAAAGAAAATTCTGAGGTCTTTAAAGACAAGAGGCTCAAAATAACGCAAAAAATAGAGGGATAAGAAGCTCGGAAGGCTTGAATATCAGGCTTTCCGCCTAAAATTGAATGAAAATGAGACGCGTTTTAAGGCCTTTAAATCTTTTTTAGTGAACGTTTGTCGGAGAGGTTGCCTGAAAACGCGTCAGCAATTCTTCGCCAAAAACGCTCCTAACGTAACGGCGAGCAGGCCGCCTAAAAAACTGGCTAAGACATAGAAGGCCGCTTGTCCGATATGGTTGTCTAAAACCATGGCATAGACTTCAACGGAAAAAGTACTGAAAGTCGTAAAGCCGCCGCAGAAACCGGCGGTTAATCCGAAACGAAGTTCCGGCGGAATCTCAGGACGATCTAAAAAGAAGAAAGTCAGGAAACCGAGAATGAAGCTGCCGACGATATTGATGAAAACGGTCGCAAACGGAAGAAAGCCGAAGGAACTAATCAAAAAGCGAAGTAAAGAACCAAGACCGCCGCCGATCATCACTGCAAGATAAATCATTTTTATTCAAATCGAGTTTCATGCCATCGAACAACAAAATTTTATTCTTAGAGAGTCTTGGCGAAGACAGATCAAAATGAAATTTAGAAAAGGGCTATCAAAAATTCTTGAAATTGTAACTTAACTATAAGAATAAAAACGTAAAAAATATTTTATTCAACATAACTACTATTATGTTGAGTTGAATTTGGCGGTATTTATGTGGTTATTTCAGTATTGTTTGGACTAATTGGCGTCATTCGGACACGTTTTTTCATGTTATGAAATTCTAAGTACCTCTACTTAAGACGTTCTACCACTGTTTTTCATAACTTCTTAGTAGAAACGTAAAAATTTTTGTCTGTAACTATTTATTTCCAGCAGGATTTAGCCTATGATCGATATCAGGGTTATGGGGGTCTCTCTCTTGTCGCCCACTATGCCAATCCTTTGGAGGTAAAGTTTCTATGTCAACTAAGAAAAGCTTTTGGTTAGGACTGCCGATGCAGATGATGTACGGCTTGGTCCTCGGCGTAGTTGTAGGTACGATGGTATCTTCCGAATTCGGTGCTACTTACCTGCAGCCGCTTGGCCAGCTGTTCATTCGCTTGATCCGCATGGTCGTCGTCCCGTTGGTTGTTGCTACCTTGATCGCAGGTTCTGCAGGTTTGGGTAACGCCAGCAAGATCGGTAAGATCGCCGTTAAAACGATTCTCTTCTTCGCTGTAACAACAGCTATCGCCGTTACGATCGGTTTGATCGTTGCGAATATCATGGAACCGGGTACCGGTTTAACGATTTCTGTTGAAGGTCTGAAGGCTAAGGCTGCTGCTGCACCTGCCCTTTCTAAGGTCCTCCTTGATATCGTCCCGATTAACCCGATCGAAGCTTTTGCTAAGGGCAACATGCTTCAGGTGATCTTCTTCTCCATCTTCTTCGGTTTCTGCCTCTCTCTCATGGGCGAATCCGTTCGAATGGTGACAGACTTCTTCCAGATGGTCGGCGACGTCATGATCCGTATGACCAACTACGTCATGCTGTACGCTCCGATCGGTGTGTTTGGCTTGATCGCTTACACGGTTACACGTCACGGTCTGTCTGTTCTGCTTCCGCTCGGTAAGCTCATTCTTACAGCCTTCATCGCAACGGTTATCTTCGTTGTTGTTACCTATCTGCCGATCATCAAACTCATCGGCATGAAGATCTCCGATTACCTCAAAGGCGCATTCGAACCCTGGCTTATCGCTTTCACAACCTGCTCTTCCGCTGCAGCTCTTGCTGTTAACCTTGAAGCCTCTCGCAAGATGGGTGCCTCTAAAGCGATTGCTTCCTTCGCAATTCCTCTGGGCAATACCATTAACATGAACGGTACCTCCATTTACATGGGCGTCACCGCTGTGTTCGCAGCTGAAGTTTTCGGCATTGACCTTACCTTGACTCAGCAGTTCCAGATCGTTTTGATGGGCGTTTTGGCCGCCGTCGGTACTGCCGGTGTTCCTGGTGCCGGCCTGATCATGACAACTCTGGTCTTCACGGAAGTCGGTATTCCTCTCGAAGCCGTTGCTCTGATTGCCGGTATCGACCGTATCCTTGATATGATCCGTACATCTGTCAACGTTCTCGGCGACAGCTTAACTGCTCTTGTCGTTTCGAAGTCCGAAGGTGTTCTCGGTACTGAACCGATGGATCAGGACACAGTAGTTAAAGAAGTTTAATAAATAAAAAATAAGAGATTGGCAAGGTGAGCCGGGCGAAAGCCCGGCTTTTTCGTGGCTAAAAATAGGTTTTAGCCGGCTAACTAATTCCGGTATTTTGTTATGCTAAAGAACAACTAATATCTAACGAAGACGAAGATGTATCCGAGCTTTTGGGCACAATTCCACGATTTTTTTGAAACCGCGCTTTATTGGTTTGCCAGCACGTTTAATCTCACGGCTGAGTTTGCCAAGATCAGAGGCGCTCTGGAGGAATTCTTCTGGGCGATGGAAAGCATCTTCGAGGGTTTATTTCACTACATTCCTTCGCTTCTCTCCGGCGGATTTTTTGGTTACTAAAAAACAAAAGCACCTTCTTCGGGTGCTTTTGTTTTTGATAACTCGTACTCTTAATTAAGAAATCCCCAGTGCTTTCTCTAAATCAGCAACGCTGGTTTTGGCCTTTACATCCCTGAATTCGGCCGCCAAAATGCCGTTTTCGTCGATAACAAATGTACTGCGGACAATGCCGAGGTATTTTCTGCCGTACATCGACTTCATCTTTAGAACACCATAGAGTTTAGAAACTTCAGAGTCGGCGTCGCTCAGCAGCGGGAATTTGAGCCCCTGTTTATTTCTGAAATTGGTGTGACTTTTAAGACTGTCTCTGGACACACCGATAACAACATAGCCGGCCTTCTCAAATTTATCTAAGGTCGCTTGGAAGTTGACGGCCTGCATTGTGCAGCCAGAAGTATTGTCCTTCGGATAAAAATAAAGGACGACCTTCTTGCCCTTCAGATCGGAAAGTTTGACTTTTCCGCCTAGGTCGCTTTCCAATTCAAAATCAGGCGCGGGTTCACCGACCACTGCTTTGCATTCGTCTTCGCTAGGAGCTACCGGCTCGCTCTTTCCTGTCAAATGACACATTCTTATACTCCGTTATTCAGTTACAAACTGCATTGTAGGAATTCGGAATGGTTTTGTTAAGCCTGGAGATTCTTTTGGTTGGTCTTCTTGAATCGATTTTTGTTTTTTAACAACGAGACGAATACTGTCTCCGTCTTTCACAAAGGAAATCAAGTCACCGACACCGGCACCGAGTTTACGAAGAATTTCTTCAGGGATACGCACGGCACCGAATTCATTGACGTCCGCCGTGTCTGTCTCAGAGGGATGGATCATTGTTAATTAGCAAATTAAGGATCACCAATCTATTGCAGGCATTCTATTCATTTGAATGCATCTTAGACCGTTATCCCCTTCAATTTGAGCATGAAAAAATCCCGCCGAAGCGGGATGTGATTTTTCTCGTTATTCAGGCCGTTTTTCAGGACCGTGGGTTTGTTCGGGCGGAACCGGAATGATTGTTGAGGCTGGTTCTACCTTCTCTTCTTTTTTGGCGCCGAAGCCGAAACGGCCGGGTTTAGGAGCTTCAGTAGGAGCAGCAGGTTCCGGCTTTTGAGCTTTTTCCGGCTCCTTCTTCATAGGTTTTGCAGCGGCATCAATCGGTTTGCGGAAGGCATTAAAGAAAAGAAGCAGGCTTAAAACGGCTGCTAAACCGCACATGGAAATTACGAGATACCACTGCGGAAAAGCAAACTTAATGTTGAAAATGACAAGAGGTGTGTTTGCAGGCAGGAAGAAATAGATCGATCCGCCTAAAGCCGACCAGAAAATCAGGTTGAAGCCGAACACCCAGCGTGAGGCTGGCCCTCTTCCTTTGACACAGCAAATCGAGAAGCCGAGCAGGAAAAGAATGACGGTGATCAGAGCATTTTCAACCTGTAGGAATCCGGACCAACCGGTGCTGAAAGGAAAGTAATGAGTTTCTTCTTTAGCTTTTGGTTCGTCAGCCGACTTACTTTCAGTCGGAACAGGAGCCGGTGCTGCAGTTGTCACTGCCGGAGCAGTCGGTTCAGCGGTTGAAGAGGAGGAAGCTGAATTCGGCGAGACATTCAGCTCAGTCTTAGCGCCTTCCTGTTCGGTTCTTTCCTCTGTTTTGACAAGGCCGTCGTCAGGTTTTTCGTAAAAGGCAGCGTTTTTGGCTTGCTCTTTGACGATAGGATCATCGATGTGATCACTCTTTTTCTGGAAGATAGACAACTTGTTGGTGTTGACTGCAACTTTCTTCTGAACCGCCACAATCATGTTATCCGGTTCAAAGACGCTTTCTCCTCGGACATACAGGTAATAGCCGAAGAAAGCGTGCATAAACATTGCGATAAAGCAGATAAGCGCCAATATGATACGCATAGGAAAACCTCTCGTTACAATGTGTAAAGGTTAGCACAATGCGTACTTTACTAAATCTCAGAACTCCCGAAGCGGTCGGACTTTGCCAATTCGGGCGGAATTTGTTGTATAAAATTAAAATCTTGAAGGATTTAGTTCCGGCAGGGAAATAAGATGGACATCAAAAAAGACAATGAAATGTACATGACCATTGCGCAGATTGCTGCGCAGAGAAGTTATGCGAAACGCTTAAAAGTCGGCTGCGTCATTGTCAAAAACCACTCAATTATTTCTTTCGGCTGGAACGGGATGCCAACCGGTTACGATAACTGCTGTGAATATGAAGTTGACGGGAAGCTCGTCACCCGTCCGGAAGTACAGCATGCCGAGTTAAACGCCATCGCAAAACTTGCACAGAACGGATACAGTTCCAATGGCGCCAAAATTTTTATTACGCACTCCCCTTGTATTCATTGCTCATTATTAATACAGAAGTGCGGAATCAACGAAGTCTATTATCACGAGAAGTATCGAGATGATGCGGGCATCCAATTTTTAAAGAAAGCCGGCATCAAAGTAGAGCAGCTCTAATTTATTCTCACCGAATGTGAGATCAAGTTAGCCTCTTCCAGGCTTTTCAGAATTGCCGAGGCACAAAATAGAAAAACTTGCCGACTTTTCGGTCTGACAAGTTTTGCCAAGGATGTTGAACTTTATCTCGTCCTATCTGAACGAGCCTCAGTCAACCCGGCACCTACTTCTCGGTGCCGGTACCTCAATTACTTACCTAATTTTCTCTTCAGAGCATCAACGCCGCAGTTGACCATGTCGTTGAACTGGCCGGCTGTGATACCGGAATACTTTTCTTTCGTCTTCTGAACAGCGTCGTTAATGATTTCACGAAGTTCGCCTTCAGTCAGGCTGGAATACTTTTCCTTGGTGCGCTGAACGGCAACGTTGATGAGATCATTGAGTTCACCTTCAGTAACGTCACTTTCTTTGTCCAGAGCGCGCGGATCCTGAACATATTTGCCAACGGCGTTTTCAACCAAGTTGGACAAGCCTTCAACGCCCTGTCCGCTCTTAGCAAGATAGGCCATTACGGCATCATTAAGTTCATCAGATACTGTCACGCTCCATTCAGCTTTTCCCATTTCGATCACCTTTTAAGTTATTGGATCGGAGTCACTTCCGATCTGTCGATGGTTAGACTATAAGGGAAACCTCGTATGAACGGACAATATCTGCCCCATTTAGAGTAGCTGGTTAAGAAAGATACTTTTCCAGTCCGAGAATGGCGGCCAATTGCGGAACGTTGTCTGCCACGCCAAGCGAAGCTGTTTCAAGCAACCGCTCTTTCGGACTGGCGCCGTAACTCACCGCCACAGAATCCGATCCCGCATTCTTCGCCATCTGCATATCCAGCACCGCGTCGCCAACCATTACCATGTCTTTGGTCTCAAGACCGGATTCGTCGGCAATCGCTAGAAGCATTCCGGGATTGGGCTTTGAAAAATTTGTGTCCGCCGTCTGCACGCATTCAAACAGATGCTCAATGCCGGTGGCGTTAAAAACGCGTTTCATCCCTTCTCTGCTTTTGCCGGTCGCGATCGCAAGTCGTTTGCCGTCTTTGTGCATGTTTTCCAAAAGCTTTCTGAAGCCCGGGACGAGCTCCAGCTGGGCTTCTTTTTTGGCATACCAATCCATATAAGCTTGGATAAATTCAGCATAACGGCCTTTCGGACAGTCGCAGCAGCATAAAGCGATTGAATCAGAACGATTGAGCCCGATAGTCGAAAGTACCAGTTCGTCCGAAGGCACCGGGAATCCGAGTGCCTTTGAAGCATGCTGATATCCCTGCATGATGAGACGAGTCGTGTCCATTAAAGTCCCGTCCCAATCAAAGACATACATTTCGAAAGGTTTAGCCATTAGAGCACCAGCACGTCATATTGTTCTTGGTTGTATTCCGTCTCAACCGATAAAGTAATCGGTTTTTGAATCGAATCGCCGACGAGAGCAAGCGCTTCGCTCTCTTCATCTAAGAAGAGGTCGATGACGGATTGAGAAGCCAGAATTCGGAATTCTTTGGCGTCTTTAAATTGATGGTATTCGCGCACGACTTCACGGAGAATTTCGTAGCAGACCGTTCGCGCAGTCTTGATTTCTCCTCTGCCGCCGCAGGTCGGGCAGGTTTCGCAAAGCGTGTGCGCCAAGGATTCACGTGTGCGTTTGCGTGTGATCTGAACCAGGCCTAAAGAAGTGAATTCCGAAATCGAAATGCGATTGCGGTCTTTAGCGACGGCTTTTCTTAATTCCGTCAGAACGCCCTGTTCATGCTCTTTGGAATCCATATCGATAAAGTCGACAATGATGATTCCGCCTAAGTTGCGCAGGCGAAGCTGACGAGCAATGGCCTGAGAAGCTTCTAAGTTCGTTTTGTAAATTGTGTCCGAGAAATCTCGTCTCCCTACAAAAGCGCCGGTGTTGACATCGATGGTCGTCATGGCTTCTGTCTGATCAATAATCAGATAACCGCCGGACTTCAAATCCACGCGGCGGCTGAGGGAGGCTTCGATTTCTTTTTCCAGATTGTATTGATCAAAAAGCGGACGATCACTGTTATATAACTCAAGCAGTTCAACTGCTTCAGGGACGAACTTCTTGCCGAATCTTTGTAGTTCTTCGAAGACTTCCGGGTTATCGACGATGATTTTTCCGGTCTGCTCCGTCACGATGTCTCTCAATACTCTTTGCGAGATAGAGACGTCCGAGTAAAGCAGACAAGGCGCGCCGGAGATATGAGTTTTGGCTTCAATGTCGAGCCAAAGTTTTTCCAGATACTTCATGTCGTTGACGAAGTCTTCCGGTTTGGCATCCTCACCGCTGGTGCGGACGATAAAACCGCCTTTCGGAATGCCTTGTTCTTCGGTCAGCTTGGCAACGGCCTCTTTTAAACGTTCGCGTTCGGCTTCATCTTCGATTTTTTGGCTCACGCCGATGTGAGAGGTGTACGGAAGATAGACTAACAGGCGCCCTGCTAAGCTGATTTCTGTTGTAAGTCGAGCGCCTTTTGTTCCAATCGGATCTTTGGCAACTTGGACGAGAACCACTTGTCCGTCGTGAAGCAGTCGCTCGATCGGAAGGGTTCCGCCGTTTTCCTGATGAGCCTGGCGCATATCGCTGACATGCAGAAAAGCGGCTCTCGGAAGGCCGATTTCAACAAAGGCTGACTGCATTCCCGGGAGCACTTTCCCCACGACGCCTAAATATATATTGCCGATCAAAGAGACGTCCGCATTTCTTTCAATGCGCAATTCTTCAAGAACGCCGTCCTCTAAGACTGCGACTCGTGTCTCGTGGACAGCATTGTTAATTAATATTTCCTGCATTATTTGTCCTTATTCTTTGTTTCTGAAATTTTAAGCGTTCTGACTGCTAAGACCTAAAATCGTGCTCATATTCGCACTCAAGTGCCGTCCTGTTGGATAATGTGGTTTGTTAATGAATACAAGAAAGTAATGGCATTTTTTAATTTTGGCAGTCGATCCGATCTTTCCTCGCCGTTTACGGAGGAACAGGCTCGCCTGTTGACTTGGACGAAGGTTCTGGAAGAGGAAGCATTAAAGCGCCAAAAGATCACTATTTCCGAACTTAAGGAAGTCACGGCCCGCTGCGCTCGAGAAGTCGGAGAGCAAGCTGACTTTAAAAAGCTGCTTTTGACACGTGCAGAAGGTGTTCTGGAATTACTCAGATCAAAAAGTGCTGTTCCTTCTAAAAGACCACAAGGTATTCCCTATTTAGTTATCGGCTCTGCTCTTGGGGTCTTGGCCTTTATCGGCGGCGTTCTGACAAACGAATTTTCTGTTACCGGAAACCGGATCAACCTGCTTTCACCTCCTCTTTTAGGCGTTATTGCTTGGAACATCCTTGTCTACTGCTGGATTGCGGCAGCAGTTTTATTCAACCGCGGGAAGTCTCCGGTCGGCTTCATTCGCCGTTTCTTTGCCGGATTGCTTTTAAAACTTCAGACTCGAGGAAGCCACGGCCAAGAGGCACTGGTTAGTTTTTACTCTAAGTGGACAGAAGATGAGATGCCGCTGCTGCGCCGACGCATTGCAGAAATTCTTCATTTTTCTGCCGCTCTTTTCGGACTTGGACTGATCGCGTCTATAGGTATTCACGGCTGGGGCACCGAATATACCGTCGGATGGGAAAGTACATGGCTTTCCGAAAAACCAGCCGCAGTGCTGACTTTCATCAACCTGTTTTATGGGATGATCCCGACCAATGCGGATTTGTTTAATCAATTGACACCGCAAGTCATTGAAACGATGAAGTTCGGTGCCGGCCACGGACAAAATGCCGCTCCCTGGCTGGTTCAGCTTTTTTACATTATTTCCTTGATCGTCGTGGTTCCTCGAGTCCTTTTGGGGCTTTATGCTTATGCAAAAGCCCGATATATTGAGAATCACTTCCCGATTGATCTTGAGTCGGTTTACTACTCGAATATTCTCCGTCAATGGAGAGGACAAACTATGTTGATTCAAATTATTCCGTTCTCTTATCCTTTAACCGAAAAGGTAAAAGACGAAATTCAGAAATTTGCGTCCGAGCTGCATCCAGAAAACTCTCGCTGTGTTTTTTCTGCCGCTCAGCATGAAAATACGAAACTGCCCGAAATTCCCGGAGGCGAACAGACTGAAGTCGTTGCTGTCTTTGCAATGACATCTACGCCGGAAACCGAAGTTCAAGGTAATTTCATCAACGAATTGAAGCAAAAGGTACAAGACTCGAAAGCCCTATTGCGCATTGTTGTGGACACTTCGGGTTTCTTGGCACGTTTTGCGAACACACCGCAGAGAATCACGGAACGTAAAAAGAATTGGTCTAATTTCCTTGCTCCCTACGGCGTCAGTTTCGCTTTTGTGAATCTAACGGATGCCGATGTGAAAGATGCAGCGGCACAGTTTGAACAAGCAAAATAAGGATATTTCATTGAGATGAATAAAGATCCTCAAAAGATTAACCTTTCACTAGTCAGCCACACGAACGTCGGCAAGACTACTTTGGCCCGTACTTTGTTGGGCAGAGATATCGGAGAAGTCGGTGACCGCTCTCACGTCACGACCGAACCGGAAGATTATGTTTTATTGAGAGCGCCGGACGATTCCGAACTTATTCTTTGGGATACCCCGGGATTCGGCGACAGTGTCCGTTTGGCAGAACGTCTTAAAGCCCGCAGCAATCCGATCGGCTGGTTCACGAGCGAAATCTGGGATCGTCTTACGGATAAGTCTCTCTGGCTGAATCAGCAGGCGATTAAGCATGTCCGAGATAAATCTCTGGTGATTCTTTATTTAGTGAACGCCAGTGAATCGCCGGAAGCCGTGCCGTACGTCAAGGCAGAAATGGACATTTTGGCATGGGTCAATAAACCGGTCATTGTGCTCCTGAACCAGATGGGCGAGGCTCGTCCGCCAGAAGAAGAAAAGGCGGAAGTCGAACTTTGGCGCGATTATCTGAAGCCCTATTCTTTCGTGAAAGCAGTAATGCCGATGGATGCATTCGCACGTTGCTGGGTTCAGGAGTATGAGCTTTGGAAAGAAATTGAGTCCTGCTTGTCCGACGCGGACAAACCGACCTTCGCTTCTTTGCATGCAACATGGATTCGTCAGAAGCAGGCGCTCTACTCTTCTTCATTGGAAGCCATGGCTGCTTACATGGTTAAAGTTTCCAACGACAAAGAAGTTTTAGCCAGCCAGTCTTTGATTGACCGCCTTCGTTCGATCGGCCGTTCTTTGGGCTTCATTAAAAAAGACCTGCACGGCGCGATGGAAGATGCTCAGGTCGCCTTGTCTACCAGAGCGGCAGATTGGCTCTGCACGCTGACTCAGCGTCTCATTAATATTAATGGCCTTGAAGGCAGCGGAACCAAAGCAGAAATTCTCCGCCGCATGCGCAGTGACTGGGAAACTCAGGCAACCATCGATCCGAAAGCAGCTTCCCTGCTCGGTGCCGTTGCCGGCGGAGCAGTCAGCGGAATTGCCGCAGATATTGCGACGGGCGGTGCGACTTTAGGACTCGGTGCTTTAGGCGGCGCTATTGTCGGCGCGTTGGGTGGTGCCGGTGCGGCTGCTGCTTATAACGTCCAGAAAGGTCACAAAGAAAACATCATCACTTGGTCTCCTGCTTCGATGGAAGGATTCCTGCTGGATACTGTACTTCTCTACTTGGCCGTCGCGCACTTCGGCCGCGGCAGAGGTCAATGGGAAGACAGTGAATCTCCGGCTTTCTGGAAGAAACTGGCCGAAGATACCATTAAAGCTCAGAACATTGATTTCAAAGCTTTGAAAGAAAAAGCGGCGGATGCCGATCAGCTTCGCGGTGAGTACACAAAGATTTTGGACAAAACTTTGAGAGAAATCTTCAAGAGCCTCTACGGCGTTACGATCTAGGCTTTTACATTCGGTTCTGTGCTGCGGCGCAGAACCGAAATTCAAGTAGTTGGTTTTCCAAATAATACGAAATATTGTGTTTTGCGGAAAACGACTCTGAACCTTAGAACGTATAGAGGCCCGAGTCTGCGTGTTAAAATTCTTTGGTGTCTCTAAGGACCGAGCCCGGTAGAAATAAGTACGTTAAGAGGCGTTTTAAAAACAGTGACCTAAGAGAACGCGGGAATAAAGAATAGTTTTGTTTTTTCTTCCCGTCCGAGCGGTTGGTTTGCTCGGTATTCGATAACTCTGCATGTAAGGCAATCTTGTCGAATGTTGGAAAGGAAGTCTGACTTCTTTTTATTGAAACTTCGTGCATGCACGAAGGTGTTCATGGATAATGCGGTTATTCACAAGCGCACAATTAAGTGCAGAATAAAGGATGACAAATGACGGATATTAAAGACACAACATTGAGGGGTGTTAACCTTTTGAGAAATCCCTGGTTCAATAAGAGCAGTGCTTTCACAGAGGAAGAACGCGATGAACTGGGTTTGAGAGGTCTTCTCCCTCCGAGAGTGTCTACTTTCGACGAACAAGTAACACGCCTTAAAGGCATCATCGACACGTACGAAAAACCCATCAACAAATACATCGTTCTCGAAGGAGCCCACAACTCCGACGAATCCTTGTATTTCGAACTGCTGGTTCGTTACATCGACCAGTTCCTTCCGATTGTTTACACACCGACAGTCGGACAGGCATGTCTGCAGTACAGTCACATCTTCCGCTATGCCCGCGGTCTTTATGTCTCTACCGAAGACAAAGGTCGTGTTCGTCAGTTGGTTGCCAACGTTCCGCATAAAGATGTCGATATCATCGTTGTCACGGACGGCCAGCGCATCCTCGGCTTAGGCGACTTGGGTGTCAACGGCATGGGCATCCCTGTCGGAAAACTTGCTCTCTACACTGCTTGCGCCGGTGTTAACCCCCAGAAGACTCTGCCTGTCTGCATCGACGTCGGTACGAATAATGAAGAACTTTTGAACGACCCGCTTTACATGGGTCTTCGTCAGAAACGCGTCACCGGACCGGAATACGATGCCTTGATTGCTGAATTTGTTGATGCTGTCAGAGAACGCTGGCCCAATGTTGTGATTCAGTTCGAAGACTTCCACAACAGCCACGCCTATGACCTGCTGGATCAGTACAAAGACAAAGTCCCCTGCTTCAATGATGATATTCAGGGTACTGCTTCTGTTGTTCTGACCGGTATGTTCTCTTCGATGCGTATTCTGAAACAGCAGCTGAAAGATCAGAAGGTTCTCTTCTTGGGTGCCGGCTCTGCCGCAACCGGTATTGCTCATCTGATCGCTGATGCAATGGTTGAAGAAGGTCTGACCAGAGAAGAAGCTCTTGCTCGTATCAAGCTTTTTGACTCCAAAGGACTGGTTACCAAGAAACGTTCCGCTCCGCTGACTTCTGCCAAGATGCCGTTTGCCGCTGAAGACGCTCCGGCTGAAACTTTCCTGGAAGCCATCCGCGAAATTCAGCCGACTGCCATTATCGGTGTTTCTGCTCAGGGCGGCGCATTTACGAAAGAATGCTTGGAAGAAATGGCCAAGATCAACGAACGTCCGATCATCTTTGCCCTTTCCAACCCGACATCCAAGGCAGAATGCACGGCAGAAGAAGCTTACACATACACAGACGCCCGCTGCTTGTTCGCTTGCGGTTCCCCGTTCAAACCTGTTGAATACAAAGGAAAAACTTTTGTTCCTCGTCAGGGCAACAACCACTACGTCTTCCCCGGTATCGGCCTCGGTGCTATTTTCTCTCGTGCCAAATTGATCCCGAACGAAGTTTTCTTGGTTGGTGCCAAGGTTCTTGCCGACATGGTCAAACCGGAAGATCTGGAACGCGGCAGCTTATACCCTGCACTCTCCGAAGTTCGCGAAATTTCTGCGGCAATCGGTGCGGCAGTTGCCGGTTACATCTTCGACAACAATCTGGCCGGAATTGAAAAACCTGCCGATCTGAAGAAAGCTGTTAAGGATGCTATGTGGGATCCGAAACACGCTCACTTCATTGAAGAGTAATTTTTCTTCCTGATTAACAAGAATCCTCCGATGCGAAAAACACCGGAGGATTTTTTTTATCTCAAAAAAAACGGCCTGCTGATGCAGGCCGGAAAGATTATTTTTCTTGAGCTTTCTTTTCTTGCTCTTCTTTGAGGAAGTAAGAAATTTTCCATTTAAAAGAGACGCAAGCCATACGAAGTGCCGTAATGAAAATGAAGCCGGCCCAAAGTGCGGCATCGACCGGAACTTTGAGTTCCAAAAGCATGATGTAGAACCAGCATCCGATAAAACCGACAACCGCATACGGCTGACGGTCGGCAACTACGGCCGGCATTTGATTTAAGAAACAGTCCCTCATCAAACCGCCGAAAACACCGGTGATGCATCCGATGATGACGGAAGACAGCCAGGGCACTCCGGCTGCGAGCGAAAGCGAAGTTCCTGAAATACAGAAAATTCCAAGACCGATTGCGTCGGCAAAGATGTACCAATCGTGCGCGTGTTTGGTTCTCTGGAAAAATTTATAAATGAACGGAGCAGCCATGCAGATGACGAAAGTGGCAACAACGTAAGCTTCGTGATCGATCCAGTAAAAAGGACGACGGTCAATCAAAATGTCACGGAGCATACCTCCGCCGAAAGCCGTCGAAAAAGCGACGATAAAAACACCGACCGGGTCGATTCTTCTTTTGATGCCTTCGAACACACCGGAGAGTGCGAAAGCGACAATGCCGACAAAGTCAAATACGGGAATGAGCGCATTGAGCGCTCTGACGTCCATTTCCATGACAGGAATCTTCTAAAAAAAATATTTTGCGACATTAGATTAAAAAAAAGAAGTCTGCACTCAGGAAAAACCATTAAAAATCAAATAGTGACAAGCAAATGTTACAGGCAATATGTTTGCTTACAAAACAACGCGAATTAAACCATTAAATTAAAATTATTCGTGCGATTATGGGATTTGAAGGTAAAAAAATAAGGCCCCGAAGGACCTCATTTTTTGCTGAATTTTTAGTTGTTATTTTGAATGCTGCCTTGGTATCTGCCGCTCTTGTCATACATCCGGCCGTCTTCAGAAATCCTTCCCTGATATTGGCCTTGTTTGTTGTAGCCTCTGCCGTCTTCCGTCATACGACCTTGATATCTTCCGCTTTTATCGTACATTCTTCCGGAGTCATCCATACGTCCCATGTATCTTCCGCTTTCGTCGTAATATCTTTCCGCGGCAATGGCAAATATGCCGAGCACAAACAGGGAAAACAGGGAAACAATGAAAAGAAGAATCCATCTTTTCATGGCCTCTTGTCGATACAGGTAGGCTTTGGTATCCATTTCTCTCCTCCAAAAAAGGGTAAAAACCCTAGAAATTTTTGTTTTATGGGATGTTTTGTTCTTTAATTTTTCAATCGAGTGTGTCTCGATTTCTTTCCATAATAATAAAGTGATGAGCGCTGATAAACACATGTAAGAAAGGTAACAGTTTGTTGTCTAAATGAAAACCCTGTACCCC
>OOCV01000419.1_pt1 | contig 28300 bp, 22 predicted proteins | sample 1671061 | NCBI WGS metagenome assembly OOCV01 (sample SAMN06348118, study PRJEB24527) | human gut metagenome | biome: human gut; feature: ankylosing spondylitis patient; material: feces | host: Homo sapiens | place: China | collected 2015-10
AGTTAAACTACACATAAAATTACGTAAAGGACATATATAACCATGAAAACTATAACCAAAAATATTAATATTAATAATTCAATATGTATAGATAATAATCTTTTTTTTGATATTGAAACAACAGGTTTCTCACGTACTACATGCTTCTGCTATCTTATAGGTGCAGCATACAGGAATAATGACAGCGACACCATCACTATAATCCAGTGGCTTGCCGAGTCAGATACCGATGAACCTGCATTATTATCGGAATTTGCAAAGCTTACTGCTTCATTTTCTTCACTCACGCACTTTAACGGTGACAGCTTTGATATTCCATTTTTACAAAAACGTACTGCCATACACAATATAGAGTTACACCTTGATAACTTAAGAAGTATCGACCTTTATAAGCATGCAAAAGGATTAAAGTCACTGTTAAGACTTGAAAGCTATAATCAGAAGTCTGTTGAGCATTTTCTTGGAATACACCGTGAAGATAAATATTCCGGAGGTGAACTTATTAAAGTATACAAAGATTATGTCAAAAATGTACATACTCCTATTGAACACAATGAAGCCGAAAGGCTTCTGCTTCTTCATAACTTCGATGACATATGTGGTCTTTTAAAAGTTTCTGGTATATTAAGCTATAACAATATTATTAATAAAAGATTTACTTATAAAGATATGATGTATACAATATGCCAGTCGCAGGATTTGTTACACAGTGCGGACAGTAACTGGCATAACTCTGCAATAGTCACATCAAACAACAGTACAACAACAAAAAACAGCTCCGCAACAAACAACATCACCACAGCAAAAAATAGCACCACAACTAACAATATCTCCTCAACAAATAATATCAATAATAGTAATCATGCCTACATAACACTATCCTTCAGTCTTCCAGAAGAGGTGCCTGTGTCTGTTCTTTTAAAGGATGACGAATATGTATTAAGAGCCGAAAAGGATGTATTAAAGCTTAGACTTCCCGTTCTTACCGATACTCTTAAGTTTTTCTATGCCGACTACAGGAATTATTACTATCTTCCTTATGAGGACACTGCCATGCACAAGAGCGTTGCCGCCTATGTTGATGCTGAATGTAAAGTTAAAGCAACCAAAGAAACCTGCTACACTAAAAAGTACGCTGCTTTTATTATGCTGCCAGCTTATTCAGGCGATATGCCAGTCTTTAAAAGGGATTATAATGAACAGAATGTATATCTTATGTTAGACTCCTCAGCAGAAGGTAAGACTATATCAGACTATAACACAGAAAGCATAAAAAATATGCTGCCTCTGGAATTAATCCATGAAGCAGCATATTCGATAATTACTTTTTTCTATAAAAGAACAACTCGTTATACTCATAACCAAGATCCTTATAGTTGATAATCTGTTCTGTATTACCAACAAATAAGCAGCCGCCCTGTACTAATGACTTGTTGAACTTCTTGTATATATCAACCTTAGCATCTTCTGTGAAGTATATAAGTACATTTCTGCAAACGATAAGATGACAGCCCTGTGGGTATGAATCCTTTAACAGGTTAGACTTCTTAAACTCAACACATTTCTTAATATCATCTGATATCTTAAAGTACTTGTCACCCATCTTCTCAAAGTACTTATTCTTGTATTCATCTGGCAGTCCCTTAAGGCTGTTAGCTGAATACACACCATCCTTAGCCTTTTCAAGTACCTGATCATCTATATCTGTAGCATATATCTTAATATCTCTCATAGGAACTTTCTTTGCAAGTACCATAGCTAAAGAATATGGCTCATCTCCTGTTGAGCAGGCTGCACTCCATATCTTAAGTCTTGTACCAAACTTACTTATAAGCTCTGGAAGAATAATATTCTCAAGCTTCTGCCAGAGTGCCGGATTTCTGTAGAACTCTGATACATTGATAGTAAGATAGTTGACGAACTCATCAAGCAGCTTGGAATCTGTCTTGATAGCCTTACTATAGCTGTCGTATCCATTATACTTATTCCTTGCAATAAGTGTATCAATTCTTCTTTTCATCTGCTTTTCCTTATAGGCATTAAGGTCTATACTTGTAAGATCGAACACATACTTTTTAAATTCTTCGTAATTATTTATCATTTTAATTCCTCTGTTCTTTCCGCAACTAACCACGTATACGTTGCTTTACCTATATCTTGTTAATAGTTTATCATACTCGCATAAATGTGTCAAAGGTTACGAATATTTGTTTGTACATTTTATGATTTTTAATTATAATGATACCAGGGTCAAAAGGTCTAAACCCACATGAGCTTGCTCATAGGTGGGTGAATTACCTTGGGACCCGCCCCAATATGAGCATAAAAGTGGGATGATAGTCCCACGATATGCGAATATTGGGGAGAATTGTGAGAGTGCGCAGCACGGAACAATTCATAGGTATCATAGTTGGGGGCTTTTGACCCCAACATCTTATAATAATACTTAAAATACTCCCGAAAGGATACCACACATATGAATGAAGATGAATTATTAAAACGAAAAGTGCTTGATACCGCTAATCAGGCATTTCACCACAACATATATACCTACACAAATTTTCTTAGTATAAGCGAACTGGCAGTTGTCACCTCATTTAAAAAGGAATTATCTTTTATACGTTATGATATATATGGCGGCAATTCTGTATGCGAACGCCAGCTTATCCGCTTTGGCTCGCCTGAGGACTATGGCTATGATGCCGGTTATCCCATAACTACATTAAAGATAAGCCCTCTTTCTGTTAAGTTTGCCGAGAAGCTTGAACATCGTGATTATCTTGGTGCACTTATGAACCTTGGCATTGAACGTGAGCTCATAGGTGATATCATAATAAAAGATTCTGATGCGTATATATTCTGCATATCACATATCGCTGACTATATATGCGATAATCTTGATACTATAAGACACACCCATATCCACTGTTCTGTCTGTGAAGAGGATGTTCCTGCCTTAAAGCCTGAGCTTGAGGATATACGTATAATAGCAGCTTCTCCCCGTATAGATGCTGTTGTCGCCTCCATAACAAAGCTTTCAAGAAGTAATTCCAACGAGCTGTTCTCCTCTAAGAAAATATATGTAAATGGGCAGTGTATAGAAAATAAGAGTGCTCACTTAAAACCTGATGATATTCTTGTAATCCGTGGCACTGGAAAGTTCATATATGTTGGGGATGAAAGTGAAACAAGAAAAGGACGCACTTACCTCACCCTCAAAAGATATATTTAATTCATCATTACTACACTTCAAAACAAAATTTTGCTATCAACAACTTAATATTTCCCCACGTTTTTGCCAAAAAGCCACATATCAAAGAAACCTGATGCTTTCACATCAGGTTTCCAATATTGGTTTTATTTAATTATTATTCCTCTGTCTGAGCTTCTTCCTGCTCTGCTGAGTCATCTAATAAAGCCTTCATGCTTAAGCTAATCTTCTTCTCAGCTTCGTTAAGGTCAACAACCTTAGCTGTAACTTCCTGACCAATCTTTAATACATCTTCTGGCTTGTTGATGTGTTCTCTTGATATCTGAGATACATGAAGTAATGCATCAATACCATCTTCAAGCTGAACGAAAGCACCAAAGTCTGTCATTCTTGCTACCTTACCAGTAACAACATTACCTATAGCATACTTTGTAGATGCATCATTCCAAGGATTCTGGTCTGGATACTTAACTGAAAGTGCAATCTTATCGCCATTGATTTCCTTGATGAAACATTTAACTGAGTCGCCAACCTTGTATACCTTCTTAGGATTCTCTGTTCTTCCCCAAGACATCTCTGAGATGTGAAGAAGTCCATCAACTCCACCAAGGTCGATAAATGCACCAAAGTCTGTTACATTCTTAACTGTACCTTCGATTGTATCTCCTTCCTTAATCTTAGAAAGAAGTTCTTCCTGTGCAGCCTTCTTAGCTGCAACGATGAGCTGCTTGCAGTCACCGATAACTTTTCTGTTCTTTGGGTCGTATTCTGTTAATACAAATGTTACTTCCTTGCCAGCGTAATCTGAGAAATCCTTTACATAAGAATCTGAAACAAGGCTTGCTGGAATAAATACTCTTGTTTCATCAACAACAACTTCAAGACCACCCTTGATAACTCTTGTTACTGTTGCTGTTACAGGTTCATTGTTATTAAATGCTTCTTCAAGCTTCTTGCTTCCGTTATCGGCAACAAGCTTTCTATATGTAAGAAGTACCTGACCTTCGCCATCGTTAAGCTTAAGAACCTTAGCCTTCATCTCATCACCAACAGAAACAACTGTTGTAAGATCAAGTCCTGGCTGTGATGAATATTCACTTCTTGTGATAATACCATCAGCCTTATAGCCTATGTTAAGGACAATCTGGTCTTCTTTAACTGCTATAACAGTGCCATCAACAACTTCTCCTGTATGAATTTCCTTCCACTCTTCGTTAGCTAACATCTCTGCAAAATTCTCTGACATTAGTATAAACCTCCTCAATGATATTGTTCGGGGTAGATGCCCCAGCTGTAATACCTATGCTGTTTACCGAATCCAGACTATGTAAGTCCAGATCTTTTAGAGTTTGAATGTAAAATGTATTCTCACATTCGCCTTTACAAATCTCATACAGTTTTCTTGTATTAGAACTACTCTTGTCACCGATGACAATCATTGCATCAACTTTGTGTGCAATATGTCTTGCCTCGGTCTGACGTTCCTCTGTGGCATTACAAATAGTATTTTTAATAGTAATATTGTAACCCTTTTTCCCTATAATTTCAACTAATTCTTTAAATTTATTGTAATTAAATGTCGTCTGGGATACAATTATTACCTCTTTTTGTCCATCAACCTGTAATTCCTCAGCTTTTTCTACTGAATCGACCACCATAACGGGACTATGTGACCATCCCATTATGCCCTCAACTTCCGGATGCTTTTCATTGCCGATTATAATTATCTGCTTTCCTTTAGCACTTTCTTCTTCTACTATACGATGAATTTTTAATACAAATGGACATGTTGCATCAACTATCTCATAATTCTTACTTCTGATACTGTCGTATACACTCTTTGATACCCCGTGAGACCTTATAATAACTGTAGCATTACCATCAACGCCAGTATCAATATCAGAGATATCCGATATAGCCTTAACACCTTTGCTCTCAAGGTCCTTTACAACCTCTTCGTTGTGAATGATAGGTCCATACGTGTATACATTTTTCTTATCTGTTCGTTCATACACTGTATCAACAGCTCTGTGAACACCAAAACAAAAACCTGCTGACTTAGCAAGGATAACTTTTTTTTCTGCCATATTTATTACCTTTAATTCTGCACTCTGTATCTTCTGACACTTCTATTGATAATATTACTTGTTCTTTACAGCATTATCGATAATATCCCTCATAGCTGCAACAACCTGCTCTATATTCATATCAGATGTATCAAGCAGCACTGCATCTTCTGCCTGCTTAAGAGGTGATATTTCCCTGTGCATATCCTGATAATCTCTCTTTTCAATATCTTCCTTTATAGCTGATAAGTCACACTGCTCACCCTTAGCCATAAGTTCATCATATCTTCTTTTAGCCCTTGCATCTGAACTTGCTGTAAGATATATTTTAACAAATGCATCTGGAAGCACTGTTGTTCCTATATCTCTTCCGTCCATAACCACGTCAGTAGTCTTTGCAAGCTCTCTCTGAAGCTCTACAAGCTTGCTTCTTACTTCCTTATACTTAGAAGTCTTAGATGCCATATTGCCTGTTTCTTCTGTTCTTAAAAGCCCTGTAACATTTTCACCGTTAAGGATTACCTGCTGTTCACCATTCTGATATTCTATCTTTATATCAACATTTTTGACAGCCTCATTGATAGCACTCTCATCCTCAGGATTAACCTTATTCTTACTGAAATATACTGCCATTGCCCTATACATAGCGCCTGTATCTACATATATATATCCCATTTCCCTGGAAATGAGCTTTGCTATTGTACTTTTTCCAGCTCCTGCTGGTCCATCTATTGCTACTGAATATGCCATAACCATTCTCCACTTCTATAATTGTTTTTAATTTTCTGCTTTTATCTTTATTAGCAAAATATTTTTTATGCATTTACATTATTACGTATTATATCAGAAAATGTGTGTTGCCGCCGCATAAGCACTTGACCACGCTACCTGAAGATTAAAACCACCTGTAACAGCATCAACATCAAGCACCTCACCTGCAAAGTACACACCTTTTACAAGCTTTGACTCCATAGTTGACGGATTAATCTCCTTCACATTGACACCGCCCTGTGTGATAATCGCTTCATTAAAGCCCCTTGTTCCTGTGATTATCATTTCAAGATTTTTGATAAGATGAACAAGTCTTAATCTTTCCTGCTTTGTTATCTCATTGACCTTTTTATCTTTATTAATATCACTAAGCCTTACTATTACAGGTATCAGCTTCTTAGGAAGCAGCTTATCAAGTGAATTGCGGTATGCCTTGTTCTTTTCTTCCGAGAAGTCCCTTAATATTCTCTCATCAAGCTGCTCTTCTGACAATGCCGGCTTTAAGTCAACTATAAGCTTAAGCGGTCTTTTTCTTAATATTGCTGTCGTATAGCTGCTACCACTAAGAATAACAGGACCGCTCACACCGAAATGTGTAAAAAGCATTTCGCCAAAGTCACTGTATACTTCCTTTTTATTATCTTTTATGCTTATAGATATGTTCTTAAGACTAAGACCCATAAGCTCAGAAGCCCACTCTTCCCTTATCGTAAGTGGAACAAGCGCCGGAATAACCGGAGTGACCATATGTGACAGGCTCTTTGCAAATCTGTAGCCGTCACCTGTCGAACCCGTACTTGAATATGAATTACCACCCGTGGCGATTATGCAGTCATCAGCTTTCAATGTCTGTTTCTTATCAGAAGACAGTTCCCTGTACTTAACACCGCTAAACCTCTTAACGCCATCCTCTGGCTCTTCTGTCAGCACCTCAAGAACTTCTGTGTTAAGCAGGACATTGACCTTAAGCTTACGCATTTCCCTTGCAAGTGCTGATATGACGTCTGAGGAATGGTCAGACTCTGGAAAACATCGGTTGCCTCTTTCTATCTTAAACTTAAGTCCAAGTTCATCAAAGAAACCCATAACATCATAGTTTGAAAATCCTTTAAATGCGCTGTACATAAACTTAGGATTAGTTACAACACTCTGTCTTATATCCTCTTCATCACCTGCATTGGTAAAGTTACATCTGCCTTTACCCGTTATAAAAAGCTTCTTTCCAAGCTTTTCGTTCTTTTCCATAAGTGTAACACTATGCCCGTTTCTTGCCGCCATAATGGCAGCCATCATTCCGGCAGCGCCACCACCTATTATTATAACACTGCTCATCTATATCCTTTCAACTGCCCTAATATTATTCAGTTTCTTCCTGAACAAGAAGTTCCTTAAAATAAGGTAATCCCAAAGCCCAGTCGCAGAATGTATGCCATTCGGCGAGCTTATGGTTTCTTCTTGAATAGTACATTCCTGCAAGATTTTCATAATTAAATGTACATGTTCTCATCTGGTTATAGCTTTCAGGAAGAAGCTGGATAAGGCTGTACCAGAGGTTCTTGTCCTTAGTTTCAACGAACTCCCTGCGGACACCCTCTAAAAAGTCAATATTCTTCTGCATCATATCAAGTGCAGCATCTGTACAATGGTCAACACTGAAGTCACTCATTTCAAATGGCTTGCTGTGAATTTTGTGCATTGTACTTGTTGAGTTGGCAACTGTTCCAACCTTATATGTGTCATATTCTTTCCACCAATATATTGGTGCAGTTATATCAACTGTTACAAATATCTGTCTTATAAACTTTCTGTGGTCTGAACCCGCCCTGCAAAGTCTTTTGGCAAGGTCTAAGTCATTAGGGCCAAATGTAAATACACCATTCTCTGTTTTGCTGTCCATTCTTGCCCAGCTATTAAGAGGGTTTCTTGCACCTCTCATAGCATTTTCAAAGTTCATGACCTCATATCTTTCTAACTTAATCATCTAAACATACTCCATTATTCCGCTACAACATAATGTTGGTCACCCAAAAACATTATGTCATAGCAGAATTTCTTTTATTTTATTATGATGACAGGGACTAATGAATTCCATCCCTGACTACTGCCTACGAGGTATTCTCTCTTTATTATTCTTTTCTCCAGCGCAGTTCATTACTTATACACATTTTGCATAAGAACACGATTACAGAAGGTTCTTTCTAAGCTCTGCTCCGTCCTTAGCGCTGAGGTATGCTGGCGCAATATCAAATACTGTCTTGCAGCCGCTCTGACCTTCCTTATAAAGACGATAAGCTGCCCTTGCATATGCCACGATTACACATGATGTAAATTCAGGATTAGAATCAAGCTTTAAGCTATATTCTATAACGTGGCTGTTTTCCTTATTCCAGCCTGTCTTTCCTGTACGGATAACAAAACCGCCGTGTGGAATTCCACTGTGGTTTTTCTTTAATTCTTCTTCGCTTATAAAATGTACTGTTGTATCATAATCAGCAAAGTAATTAGGCATATTCTTGATTGTTTCCTCAACCTTTGCGGCATCTGCGCCCTCTTCGAGTACAACGAAACACTCTCTTGTATGCTTCTGTCTTGTTGTAAGTTCTGGATTTTCACCATTTCTTACTGCCTCTAATGCTGACTCTACAGGAATTGTGTACTGCTTGCCATCCTTAACGCCTTCAACACGTCTGATAGCATCTGAATGTCCCTGACTTACACCCTTGCCCCAGAATGTATAATCCTTGCCATCTGGTAATATAGCATTGGCATACATACGGTTTAATGAAAACATTCCTGGGTCCCAGCCTACTGAGATAATTCCGATATGTCCGCTCTTCTTGGCTGCTGCATCAACATTGTCAAAATGTTCTGGAATTCTTGCATGTGTGTCAAAACTGTCAACAACATTAAACATTTCTGCAAACTTTGGTGTCTGTACTGGTAAATCAGTAGCACTTCCACCGCAAAGAATCATTACGTCTATCTTATCCTTCCACTGCTCTATATCTTCTACTGAGCAAACTACAGCTCCCTTAGTTAATATGGAAACACTTTCTGGTGAACGTCTTGTAAATACAGCTACTAACTCCATATCTTCATTCTGCTTAATAGCACATTCCACACCTCTGCCTAAGTTACCATATCCGATAATACCTATTCTCATATCATTCCTCCATTTTATATATTTTAACTATATATTTTATCTAATTAGTGCACGCAAACACTTATCTAATATTACTTTTTGACAGCCCATATGTCAACTGCCATTTTAATGTAAGCTTCATTATGTTAACTTGATTAGCCTTTATGCATTATTTAATAAATAACTCATATGAATTTATCATAACTATTTTACAGCTCTAAATCTTATTCTCACATAATCCACTATCCAGCAGTCCTCTATATAAAGTTTCGCTCTTACTGCATTAGAAAATATAACATCTGCCTTTTCATTAAGCCTGAAATCAACAGCATTGCCTTTAACAAAGGTATAATCGGGATATTCCTTTCTGGCAAGCTCAAGCATATCAACCGAATCATCTATTCCTGTTACATCATAGCCTTTTTCTGCAAGCTTATCAGTAAGCATGCCATTACCGCAGCCAAGGTCAATAACACGGCTGCCTTTGTCCTTCGTTATAAGATTAATAACCGACTCTCCATACTCCGGCACGAAAGAAAAACCATTTTTATAATCATTTGCATTCCAGTTAATATTTGGCATATATGTATCCTCCTAATCTTCTTTTATACGTTCAAGCTGTTATAACATTACGGTCTTTAATGCAACGCACATCTTTTTTGCGCTCATTATATCAAAATGAGATGATTATTATATATTATACAATACATAATAATCATCTCATAATTATTTATCAATATCAAGACCAGTTATGTTATTAAACTGGATATGCCTTATTAGCTGTATCAGCCTTAGCAGGGTCAACCTTCTTCTGCTGTGCTTCTCTGTACTTGAAGAACTCAGTTGCAACTGCTGGGAATAATGCATATGAAAGCACATCCTCATCCTGCTGCTTGTACTGCTGTACAACTGGGTCATTCTTGAACTTCTCAAGCTGTGGCTCGATAAGGTCTGCTGGACGGCATGTGATAGGTGTAGCATCACCTATAGCCTTCTTCTGTACTTCTGGGTTGAATGGCTTGATTGTCTGTCCAAACTCACCCATAAGAACCTTCTTAGATTCCTTAGTAATCATCTTATAACGCTCGCCCTGTAATACATTAAGAACAGCCTGTGTACCAACAATCTGTGATGATGGTGTAACAAGAGGTGGTTCACCAAAGTCCTTACGAACCTTAGGAATTTCCTCAAGAACTGCCTGATACTTATCTTCTGCACCAGCTTCCTTAAGCTGTGATACAAGGTTAGAAAGCATACCACCAGGTACCTGATATAATAATGTCTTGATATTAACACCAAGAACCTTAGTATTCATAAGACCTGACTTTAATGCTTCTTCTCTCATTGGCTGGAAGTAAGCAGCTATTTCAGCAAGAAGGTTCTGGTCAAGACCTGTATCGTACTCTGTACCCTTAAACGCCTCTACCATAACCTCTGTAGCTGGCTGTGATGTTCCCATTGAGAATGGTGACATAGCTGTATCAATGATATCAGCACCGGCTTCAACTGCCTTCATATATGTCATTGAAGCAACACCAGATGTATAATGTGTATGCATCTGAATAGGAAGTGAAGAACCTTCCTTTAATGCCTGTACAAGCTCTGTAGCCTTAGCAGGAACAAGTAAACCTGCCATATCCTTAATACAGATAGAATCTGCACCCATATCCTCAATTCTCTTGGCTGTTTCTTTCCAGTAATCAAGAGTATATGCATCACCAAGTGTATAGCAAAGCGCTATCTGTGCGTGAGCATTAGGATTTTCCTTCTTAACAAGCTTAACTGCCTCAACTGATGACTTAAGATTTCTTAAATCATTGAAACAGTCAAATATTCTGATTATATCAATACCATTAGCAATAGACTTCTGTACGAAATATTCTACAACGTCATCTGCATAATGATTGTATCCGAGGATATTCTGTCCTCTGAATAACATCTGTAACTTTGTATTCTTAAAACCATCTCTTAACTTACGAAGTCTTTCCCAAGGATCTTCCTTAAGGAAACGAAGTGATGCATCAAATGTAGCACCGCCCCAGCACTCAACTGAATGATAACCAACCTTATCCATCTTGTCTATGATTGGAAGCATCTGCTCTGTAGTCATTCTAGTAGCAATAAGTGACTGATGAGCATCTCTTAATACAGTTTCAGTTATCTTTAATGGTTTCTTAACCTGATCTGCCATCTTAAACTCCTCCTATATATTTCTATATATAAAGTAATAAATTGATTATGAGAGGGTCTTAGTCTGCATAATATGCGAACAATTTTAACCCTTTGGAAGTTGCAATTGCAACTTCTAATGAATTTAGAAAGTCTTAGTCTGCGTATTCCGCGAGCAGCTTTAACCCTCTGGAAGTTGCGACAGCAACTTCTTACGGACTTAGAGTGTCTTAGCTCGCGTATTCTGCGAGCTTAGAGACTCTTAGTCCGTTTTTACATGACACCAAACATCGCCATAAATGTACCCGCTGCAACCGCTGTACCAATAACACCGGCAACATTAGGACCCATAGCATGCATCAGAAGGAAGTTAGAAGGATCTGCCTCAGAACCAACCTTCTGTGAAACTCTGGCTGCCATAGGAACCGCAGATACACCTGCTGAACCGATAAGTGGATTAACCTTACCATGTGTAGCTTTACACATAATCTTACCAAATACAACACCAGCTGCTGTACCAAAGCAGAAAGCAATAAGACCAAGTGCAACAATCTTTAAAGTATCAAGATTAAGGAAGGCTTCTGCACTTGTTGTAGCGCCTACTGATGTACCAAGTATAATAACTACGATATACATAAGTGCATTAGAGGCTGTTTCTGTAAGCTGCTTAACAACACCTGATTCTCTGAATAAGTTACCAAGCATAAGCATACCTACAAGTGGTGCTGTTGTTGGAAGAATAAGTACAACAACTATTGTAACTACAATAGGGAAAAGAATCTTTTCAAGCTTAGATACAGGTCTTAACTGTTCCATCTTGACTTCTCTTTCTTTCTTAGTAGTTAATAACTTCATAATAGGTGGCTGTATAATAGGTACTAAAGACATATATGAATATGCTGCAACCGCAATAGGTCCCATATACCTAGTCTGACCAAGCTTACCTGCAAGGAAGATTGATGTAGGACCATCAGCTCCACCAATGATAGAAATAGCTGCGGCAGCCTTATCTGGGAATCCCATAAATATAGCCATTATATATGCTGCAAAGATACCAAACTGTGCAGCAGCTCCTAAAAGGAAGCTCTTAGGGTTGGCAATAAGTGGACCGAAGTCTGTCATGGCACCAACTCCAAGGAAAATAAGTGATGGAAGAATACTCCATTCATCTAATAAATAAAAGTAATGTAATAAACCACCTACACCATTACTTGAATCTTCAATAGATAACATGATATCTGGGAAAAGATTAACAAGTAACATACCGAAAGAAATAGGTACTAAAAGCAGAGGTTCATATTCTTTTTTAATCGCTAAATACATGAAAAACAGTGCAACCAGAACCATCAGATAGTTACCCCATGTGAGGTTAAAGAATGCTGTCTGGTGTACGAGGTTTCCCAATGTTGATAAAATATATTCCATTTTTTACCTCCGTATATTATTTCTACACTTCTAGATTGATATATATATCAATTAGTTCATAGAAACTAATACTTTACCTGACTCTACAGAATCACCAGCTGCACATTCAACTGTTGCAACTGTACCATCCTGTGGTGCACAAATTTCATTTTCCATCTTCATAGCTTCAAGGACAACTAATACGTCACCCTTCTTTACAGCTGCGCCTGCTGCTGCGTTAACCTTAAGAATCTTGCCTGGCATAGGTGCATTAACCTTAACTGCACCCTGTGCGCCTGCTGGTGCTGCTGCCTTTGCTGCAGCCTTTGGAGCTACCTTAGGTGTTGCTGCCTTTGCAGGTGCGCTGCTTCCTGTTCCTTCTTCTACAGTAACATCATATACATTACCATTAACTGTTATTGTATAATTCTTCATAATTATTTCCTCCTGCTATTAACCTTTCTGATTGAACGAACAACAAGTCCGTCTGTAGATGTATTCTCTGATGCTGCAATAGCTGCTGTTATAACAGCAATAAGTTCAAGGTCATCTACCTCTTCTTCCTGTTCCTCATTAGAAACTATCTGTGCTATTGCATTATTAACGCCCTGAGCATCTGTTGATGCTTCATTCTTAACTTTGCTCTTATTCTCAAAAACACTTATATACTTAAACAGACCAATTATGAATGAAATGAATATAAGTACGATAAATACTGTACCCATACCGATAATTGTATTCATAACTGCCTTAGTCATCTTCTGGCCTGTAGTATATGTTGGATTGATAGCACCATTTTCAAGTGTAAAGTCATCATTGATTACGAATTCAAATGATACCTTGCTATTCTTCTCGTATGCTGCATCAACTGTTATAGTACATAACTTTCCAGTGTCCTTATTAACTGCTATGTTAATATTTCCAATGCTCTCAAGAGCACCTAACTCACCTCTTGTACTGTTCCAGCTGTTATAGAAACCTATAGTCTTTGCTGTAAGACCATTCTGGTCTATAATGTACTGTTTGCCATTAACAAGTGCAAGTGGGTAAGCTGACTCTGCATCTGATGTTATCTTGTCAGAATCATTTGCATCAAGATATGTAATCATATCAGTTGTCCAGTCTGTTAAATATGACTGATACACCTGAATAATCATATTCTTATGTTCCAGCTTTGCGCTTGCTGTCGATATAGTACCATTAGATGAATCGCAGGCTGTCATGCAGAATACACATACAAGCAGTGAAAATAACACTAAGAACTTTTTAATATTAACTTTCTTCATATTATCACCTCTTTATTATACTGTACCATGCTTCTTATCTGCACGAACCTCTCTTTTATCAAATAACATCTCAAATGCTGCTATAACGTACTTTCTCGTATCTTCTGGATTGATAACAGTATCAACATATCCTCTTGCTGCTGCCTGGTCAACACTTGACTGTAAAGCTGCATATTCTGCTGCCTTTTCGTTGATTGTTGATGCAGCATCCTTAGAAGCTGCAATATCATCAGCGTACATAATCTTAGCTGCTGATGAAGCATCCATCATACCGATACTAGCCTGTGGCCATGCATATACCATATCCGCACCTATTGACTTAGAGTTCATAGCTACATAAGCGCTGCCATATGCTTCGCCTGTGATAACATTAACCTTAGGTACATCTGCATTTGCAAATGCATATACAAGCTTTGCAGATGCCTTTGCAATAGTTCTTTCTGACTTAACTGTAGCCTCAAAACCCTTGATGTTAGTAAGTGTAAGAACTGGAATTTCAAATGCATTACAGAATGTAACAAACTCAGCAGCCTTGTAAGCACCTGCTGTTGTAAGTACTGGTGCGAATTCTTCTGCCTTTTCACCATTCTCATCATAAAGAGCTGTTCTGTTAGCTACTGCACCAACTGTAACTCCGTCAACAAGAATAAATCCTGTAACCATTTCCTTGGCATATTCTGCCTTTGTTTCAACGAATACTCCATCATCTGAAATATCTGTAAGAGCGAGTGCTGGGTCAGCTATCTCTGCTGCCATATCAGCGCATACTCTGTTAAGGTCATCCTGATTATCTGTGCATACTGTACCTTCTGTGTTATTAGAAGGAAGCATAGATACAAGCTGTCTTACTCCGTTTGCGATAGTTTCCTCATCACCAACAAAGTCTGCAACACCTGCTTCTGCCATAAACTTAGCACTTGATGTGTCAAGCTTTGATTCATAATTGCCATCTAATGCGTTAGGACTGTTAACAAATAACTTAGCCTTCTTTTCTTCAACGAACACGAAATCTGAAAGTTCTGCAAGTACGGCAAGACCTCCGCCACATTCACCATATACGGCTGTAATCTGTGGAATAATTCCTGAAGCAAGTGACATATTCTTGTAGATTTCACCGAAACCATTAAGTGCATCTGTTGCTTCCTGAAGTCTTAAACCTGCGCAGTCAATCAGACCTATCACAGGAGCTCCCATTTTCATTGCCTTCTCGTAAAGGCTGGCAATCTTCTTAGCATGCATTTCACCAATAGTACCACCTAATACGGCAGCATCCTGGCTATATACATACACAAGATTTCCATTAACTACTCCATAACCTGTTATTACACCATCAGATGGAGCTTTCTTTTCCTGCATGTTAAAATCTGTAGCTCTAGCTGTAACTGCGGCTCCGATTTCAACAAAACTGCTGTCATCAAGAATAGCTTCGATTCTTGATAAAGCCTGTGTAGTATTACTCATTACCGAGACCTCCTCTTTAATATATATTGCTTAGTGCAAACAACTATTGTTTATTTTATAACAATCTGCCATTAATTTCAAGTAAATAATTGTACTATTCCACGTGTATTTTAATGTTTCACAAGTATTTTTCATTAAATTTGCACAGAATTCCTGTCAGATTAATCTCTTGTCTCAAATATAACCGCCAGACCCTTATGAATTATAATCTCAGCCTCATCCTCTGCCACCTCATTACTCTGGCAGATACTAAGTCCCTGCTTTAGACAATATTCATTAAGTGTATACTTAAACCCTTTAAGAGTTACAACCACTTCCTCGCTCATAGGCACCAGCGAAACATACCTGCCATACTGCGTATCTCTTCCTATTATATGTGTTCCTGTCTTCTCACTTATAAGATACATATAATTATTCTCATCTATGATATGGCAGTCCACGCCACAGTCAAATGCTGCTTTCATATTTCCTATATTTGTAAGTGTATGGTCCATTCTGTTTCCAGTTGCGCCAAGAATATATATATCTGTTGCGCCCTTTTTAACTGCCGTTATTATTGCAAGATGTGTGTCTGTATAATCCTTTTCCTTAGGATACACTTTAAAGTCGACCTGCTTTTTATATCTTTCAAGCACATTTGCATCTACAGAATCATAGTCGCCAAGAAGAAAATCTATCTTAAGTCCTAGCCTGTCTGCATAAGCAAGCCCACTGTCCGCCGCTATACAATAGTCAAACTTTTTGTCAGAAAGCCACTCTTTCGCCCAGTCAATATCCAGATGCCCACCCGTTACTATTAACATTTTACTCATAACTGTATTGATAACCTTCCTTTGTTCTTTAATTTTTCACATTTATATTTTATAATAAATCAATCGGGCAGTAAAATACTTTATACATTAATATTCCCGAAATATCATATATTGATTTAACAGATGTAAGTAAAGCAGCACATTCTGTGTTTTATTTTACATTCTGTAACAAGGAGGCTTATTATATGAATGAACAGAATACATATTCTGATGATGAGAATGTTCTAAAAGAAGATGATTTAAAGAATGTAGAAGACATTCAAAGCAGTATCTCAGAAATGAATGAACTAGGCAGCAACGAAGCAGAAGGCAATGAACTTCTTATGCACTCTGCCAATATGTATGAAAACAGCGAAGATAAGTACAAAGATAATCTTTCCTCTGCCATAACATTTTTCGTATGTGGTGCAGCCGGAATAATCATACTTATATTAAATGACTTAGGTATACTTAAGTTCGTTGTTAAAGGAAGCTCTAACTTCATACTTATTAATATTGTACTCGGACTTCTATTTGTAGGTTTCATAGCTATCGGTTTCTGGTCTTTGAAGTACTCTAAGAACATCAAGAATAAAGCTGCTATCGAAAACAAAGACACTGATACAATATTAGCATGGTTAAATGAAAATGTAAGCAGGGATGATATTGAAAGTTCTTACAATAATGATATAGCTGAAGAAATGAAGTACTTTAACAGAAGTGATTACATAAAGTCAGCTATTTTAAAGCAGTTCCCGGAAACTGAGGATAATCTTGCTGATACAGCGGCGGATAAGTATATCGATACATTGTTTGAATAGATGACAAACGGACGCAATAAGGATTGAGAGCCGTTTCAGGAATAATACTTCAATCAACTTTCAAGTGTTCCTTTCGTATTGTTCCCCAAACAACTCTCAAGCCTTATTGCTGTCTTTCATAGTATTAAGTACCTTTAAAAATATCAGTTTCCAAAACCTCTCATTAAATAAAATTCAGAATGTTTTTATCTCATCACCCATCTTATAACAAAAAACAATCAAAACAGGTTCTAAACTCTACTTATCTGAGTAGCATTCAGAACCTGTCTAAATCATATTTCATATCAAAACTATATCAGAACTGTTGATATAATCCTTGAATATTCCTTAATATATTACTTACTTGAAAGATACTCATCAATACCCTTAGCAGCAGCCTTACCAGCTCCCATAGCAAGGATAACTGTTGCAGCACCTGTAACAGCATCTCCACCTGCATATACAGCTTCCTTAGATGTCTGTCCATTTTCTTCTTCTGCAACGATACACTTTCTCTTATTTATCTCAAGGCCCTTAGTTGTTGATGAGATAAGTGGGTTAGGTGATGTACCAAGTGACATAATAACTGCATCAAGGTCCATAACGAACTCCGAACCTGGTATCTCAACTGGCTTTCTTCTTCCAGAAGCATCTGGTTCGCCAAGTTCCATCTTTACACACTTAATACCTGTAACATTACCCTTCTCATCTGTAAGAACTTCTGTAGGGTTAGTAAGAAGGTCAAATATGATACCCTCTTCCTTAGCGTGATGTACTTCTTCAGCTCTTGCCGGAAGCTCTTCCTCACTTCTTCTGTATACAATATGTACCTCTGCACCAAGTCTTAAAGCTGTTCTTGCTGCATCCATAGCAACGTTACCGCCACCAACTACGGCAACTTTCTTAAACTTAGCAATAGGTGTGTCATAATCTTCCCTGAATGCCTTCATAAGGTTACTTCTTGTAAGGTACTCATTAGCTGAGAATACTTCGTTAGCATTTTCACCAGGGATACCCATAAATCTAGGAAGACCTGCACCTGAACCGATAAATACTGCATCAAATCCTTCTTCGTTAAGAAGCTGGTCAATAGTCATAGACTTACCAATAACTACGTTTGTTTCAATCTTAACGCCAAGCTTTTTAACATTTTCTACTTCTGATGCAACAACTGTCTTCTTAGGAAGACGGAATTCTGGAATACCATATACTAATACTCCGCCTGGTTCATGAAGTGCTTCAAATATAGTAACTTCATAACCCATCTTTGCAAGGTCACCTGCACATGTAAGTCCTGAAGGACCTGAACCTATAACAGCTACCTTCTTGCCCTTCTTTTCTGTTGGCATCTCTGGTGCTACATTGTTCTCTCTGGCCCAGTCAGCTACGAATCTTTCAAGCTTACCGATAGATACGGCTTCGCCCTTAATACCTCTTATACACTGACCCTCGCACTGTGTTTCCTGTGGACATACACGGCCACATACTGCTGGAAGTGCTGAAGACTTTCCAATAACCTTATATGCTTCTTCAAAATTGCCTTCTTTTACATTGTGAATGAATTCAGGAATATTGATTGATACTGGACATCCCTGAACGCATCTTGCATTCTTACAATTAAGACAACGTGTTGCTTCTTCCTGTGCCTCTTCTGCATTATAACCAAGGCAAACTTCATCAAAATTCTTGTTTCTTACATCTGGAGCCTGTTCCCTTACAGGAACTTTCTTCATAACATCCATTATATATACCTCTTTTCCATCGATTAATTGTCACAGTAAGATTTAATTGCAGTTGCCACATCCACCGTGGTGAGTGTCGCCTTCAAGTGCAGCAAGCATAGCTCTGCCCTCTTCTGTCTTGTATGTCTGCTGACGCTTCATAGCCTGGTCAAAGTCTACAAGATGACCATCGAACTCTGGTCCGTCAACGCAGGCGAACTTAATCTCATCACCAACCTGAAGTCTGCATGCTCCACACATTCCTGTTCCATCAACCATAATAGGATTCATACTAACTACTGTAGGAATTCCTAATTCCTTTGTTAAAAGACAGACGAACTTCATCATAATCAATGGTCCGATTGCTATACACTTATCATACTTCTTACCCTGTGCATAAAGGTCCTTAAGTACATCTGTACCCATACCTTTTCTTACATAACTTCCATCATCAGTTGTTATGTAAAGATTACCAGCTACTGCCTTCATCTCATCCTCAAGAAGGATAAGGTCCTTGTTCTTTGCACCAACGATAACATCCACATCAACCCCATGCTCGTGAAGCCACTTAACCTGTGGATATACAGGAGCTGTACCAACACCACCTGCTATGAATACTATTTTCTGCTTCTTTAATTCTTCGATATCTTCATGAATTAATTCTGAAGGGCATCCTAAAGGTCCTACAAAATCACTAAATGCATCCCCAGCCTCAAGATGTGACATCTTTTCTGTTGATGCTCCGACAATCTGGAATACAATAGTAATTGTTCCAGCCTCTCTGTCATAATCACAGATTGTAAGAGGAATTCTTTCACCCTTTTCATCCATTTTTACAATAATGAACTGGCCAGGTTCACAGTGTTTAGCAACTCTAGGTGCTTCAACATCCATAAGAAAAATCTTTTCTGCTAATTTTTCAGCCTTAAGAATCTTGTACATTATAATACCCCTTTCAGTGTTATATTATCTGAAGTGCTAATCACACATCAAAACTTATTAATATTCGCTCGCACTATATGAGCCATCTTCTTTTGTAACCTTATAACAGGTTCCATCCTTAATACCTATACCGTAGTATCCTTTTGTTGTCGTCTTGGAATTCTCTGTGACATCAAATCTTACAATATACATTTCAACTGAGTCGACTGTCGTTTTAGGCTGGTATACGAACGTTACTTCATTACCCTCCTTAGTTGTGCTGCCATCTGACTTAAGCACGCCATCCGTTATAAGTTTTTCCTTTAATATGTCAAGGCATTCATTATATGAAAATGTTTTCGCCTTATTAACTACATAATTACGCTTAACCACTGTACTTGTCTGGTTATGCGCATCAACTATAATAACTGATATAACATTATTACCCGTAGGAATATCAAACGGTTCTGTATACATCTCTGAATTAACAGTTGGTGTAGAACCATCAAGTGTATAATAAGCGTTGCTTCCAGCTGGAATATTGCTTATTGTAACCTGCTGTCCCTGTGAATAAGTTCCAGACTCAGGACTTACAGAAGGTGCTGACGGCTTCTTATAATCAACTGTATACACAAGTTCAACAATATTACTATATACCCCTATTGAGTTCACTGCAACTGCTTTTACAGTCGTAGTTCCTTTCTTTATATCAATAGCACTTCCACTATAGGCTGTACTCTTGCTTGTAGGCTCTGACTTATCAAGTGTATAATACACTGTCGAAGATGAACTCTCCGCAAATTGAAGCTTCTGCTCATCATCATAAGTACCAGCCTCAACTGAAGGCTTTGGTTCCTCTACAATATAATCAGACAGATACTTATAGCCATCCTTATCTTTATACGACTTAATAAGTTCTGTAAGTGATGTTCCATCTTTCTTTTTCTCATATATAGCAGCAAGAACTTTTATTGCATTCTCATTGTTCTCATCAAATGAAAGAATATCCTTAAGTACTTCTATCTGCATATCTGTGTTATCTTTTTCCTTATAGCACTCATACAATGTGTACTTAAGTTCGGCATTTTTCTTGCCTTCATTAAGCTTTGAAGCTTTGGAAAGATACTTTATAGCTGTATCATATTCATTATTTTTGTAACTTTCCATTCCTTTATCATAATTATACTTATATGATTCTTTATTTTTATTATGATTAATAACACCAGCTGTAACTCCAGCAATCGCCAGTATTACTGCCACAATACATGATATTGTTATTATAAGTCTCTTTTTGGAAGCATCCATACCTTTACCTGTATCAGCCTTTTCTTTCATCTCTGCAGCAGGTCTTCTGTTGCCCTCCTCACTTTTAACCGTTGACTTTACTGTAGCAGGTTTTACTGTATTTTTTCTTACAGCATTATCAACATCGTAAACATTTCTTACTTCTTTGTTTCTGTTATCATCTGAATATATATCTGTATTTGTATCTTCTATCGGATTATGCGGCTCACGTCTTACACTGGCTCTGACTTCATCAGAATTATATATGCCTGTCTTTTGCATATCTTTTTCTGTCTTTGTTATCATATCCGGCGTAACTTTAGGTATAACTTTAGTCTTTCCCATATCGGCATCCACTGTAGCTGTTGTGCCAGCAACACCTTCAGAGGATATCTCTTTCTGGTTATCGACAAATGCTTTAGCTACACTGGTTTCCTCTTCAACAAGCCTTTCCAGTGATTTAACTAATTCATCATCCAATTCTTCTTTATCATCCATACCCATATAGACATTCCCATCCTTTATATTTTAACGTATAAATTCTAACATATTGATATTCAATAATCAATAAATTAACAAACCAAAGTTTTAAACTTTTCCATCTGTTTTTCTCTTTATTATCTATTATTTTATTGTTTTTATTATTCTTTCATAAAATATACATACTTTGCACACAAATATTGCCTATACTAATAATCAGATAGTAAGTTAATTCTTTCTATCTCCCCCTCATATTAAAATAAAAAGAACAGCAGTCTTCCTTGATGGTTGGCTGCTGTTTCTTTTTATTTTGAGCAATCTATTGCTAATACGACTGACTAAATCAAAGTAAATAAATCTCTTTATTCAGACTGTAAACCATAAATCAGGCAAACAAAAAGCCATTTCCCATCCCCCCGAAAAGAAACCCAAAAACCGTCATGGCTTTAAATCAAAAATACAGTGTCCTAATGATTAATTCAACCATTAAAACACTGCATTTTCTTTAATGCAACTATGATACCTCACCCACCTATGAGCAAGCTCATATGGTTTTAGACCTTTTGACCATGGTATCATTATATTATCTTATATTAGTTACCCTTACAACACAGCTTAATGTCTTGTTATTAACTACCGCTGTAACTGTCGCTGTACCAGCTCTTCTACCTATAACCTCACCCGAAGAAGAAACCGTACATACTCTTGGATTACTGCTTCGCCATGTAATCGCATCTGTAGCACCTATAACATCCAGAGTATATCTGTCATACTGCTCAAGTGTTATGTTTGACCTGCTCATAGCAAGTGAATGTACTGTACAGCTGGCTTCAACACTGCTGTTATTACTTATTACAAATACATCTGCTGTACCAGGACCAACTGTTGTTATAACACCATTCTGATCAACCTGTACAATACCTGTATCTGTTGAATACCACTCATAAGAGTCTGTATTATTAACAGGTCTTACAATAACTGATAACTGTCTTGCTCTTCCAGTCAGCATATATATTTCCTTAGAATTAATTCTAAGTGATGATATATTGATAACTGGTGTTACATATACCCAGCAGGTACCTGTTATATTATTGCCATCCTTAGATGTAGCTGTTACCTTACACTTACCTGTGCTGAGTGCGAATATTTCGCCTGACTCATCTACTGTTGCTATTGCCTCATTAGATGAAGTCCATGTTACATCCTTGACTGTCGCATCATCTGGTGTAATAACTGCTGTAACCTTAGCTGAATCTCCTACCAGGAGTCTTACAGTATCTGGTTCAATATCAATTCTTGTTACAGGATCAACAACCCTGATTATACATGAAGCACTTACACCGCTTCCATCCGCCGCTGTTGCTGTAATAACTGCATTTCCTACCGAGTCGGCACTTATATTACCCTGCTGGTCAACATAACATATATCATTGTTAGAAGATGACCATATAATATTCTTATTAGTAGCTGTATCTGTTCCAACCGTTGCTATAAGAGTTCCTGTAGCACCTACGTTCATAAACTTATCTGTTTCGCTAAGCTCGATAGATGATACATATTCCTTGACCACGATTGTACAAGCTGCCGTCAGCTTATTAACTTCTGTTGTTACCTCAATAACACACGAACCACCCTTTAATGCTGTAACAACACCGTTCTCATCTACTGTTGCTACTGTTGGGTCACTTGAGAGGTATGTTACATTCTTATTCTCTGCATCATATGGTTCAATGACAGGAATAATTGCATACTTGGCACCTACCCATAATTCCTGATAATCAGAATTAAGTGTAATACCTGTTACCGGCTGTGTAACCGTAACAACACAGTAAGCAGTAAGACCTGTATCTACATTAGTTGCTATGATAGAAGTTGTACCCGCACCAACTGCTGTAACCTTACCATCGCTTTCTACTGTACATACGCTTTCGTCCCTGCTTTCCCATGAAATTATCTTATTATCAGCATTCTCAGGAAGACAAGTTGCACTGAGCCAGAATATCTGTCCCTGCCTTACCGTTATGTCTGTTGTACTAAGAATAATCTGCGTTACAGGCTGCCTTACATATATATTACACATCGCTGTGTAATTACCATCAAGTGACTTACAAAGAATTGTACAGCTGCCTGTTCCAACCGCCTCAACAAGACCATTAGAATCGACTATACATACATTAGTGTTAGAAGACTCCCATACAACTGTTCTGTTAGAAGCTGTTACTGGCAGTACTTCTGCTGTAATTCTTAACTTGCCGCCTATTGACATAATTTCATCTGTATAATCCAGCTTGATAGTTTCAACTGGTATACTTATGATAAAGTTACATGTTGCAATATATGCATTATCTGTTGTCTTACATACTATTGTACAATATCCCGGTTTTACATACTTTACAAGACCGTTCTCATCTACTGTTGCTACTGATGGGTCAGAAGATGTCCATGTTACATTTCTGTTTACACCTTCACCCTCTGGAAGTACTGTTGCCACTAACTGGAATTGTCCTACTGCCATAGACGACTCAACAGTTGTTTCATTAAGCTTAATACCTGATACAGGCTCTCTTACATATACATCACAGGTTGCGACCTTAAGTCCATCCTCTGTAATAACTGTAATAGTTGTTGAGCCACCTGAAACACCAGTAATTGTAGCTGTATAGCTGTCACCCTCAACAGTTGCTACTGCTGTATTAGATGATGACCATAAAACTTTATTGTTAGTTGGTGCCGATGGATTAAATATAAGCTGTACAGTTTCTGTATCACCCCTGTCAACCTGTATAGATGAAGGATTAATACTTATATCTCCTACTGGTGTTGTAACATATACAACACATGTTGCTTTCTTTATAACACCATTGATATTCTGTGTAACATTGATATGTGCCACACCAGGTGAAACACCCTTTACAGTGAACGACTTACCATCATCTGACTGTGTTACTTCTATTAAAGTTTCTGTAGGGACAACACCTGCAGCATTGGCCTGGTTCACAATCGTAAACGCTATATCTTCCTTATTAGGTGAATTCGTAACAAGTGCCTCGAGTGTCTGTGTATCTCCTACGTTAACACTCATGGAAGTAAGGCTTAATCCAAATCCATCAATAACTGTAATTTCATATGCCAACTGGTTATTCTGCTTATAAACTGTTGAAAGTGCATCATCAACTCTTGTTGCATATATAGTAGCCTTACCAGCACCTATAGCTGTAACAAGACCTGTTGTTGGGTCGACCTGAACTACACTGTTATCGGATGTTGACCAAGTTATCTCTGTTGGTTTAGCAGATGTCTTAAGCTGGAGAGTATCTCCAACATTCATATTGCTTACATTATTACCAAGCTTCTTAAATGGTACAACTACATTAACTTCATCTCTTGTTGACCATCCAAGATTACCTTCAATATCTATACTTGCGACACCCGCTGTAGCCTTAGCCACACCGGCATGTACACCTTTTACACTGCCATCCTTGTATGTAAATATATCCTTATCGCCTGTAAGATATGTAATTCCTGCTGTTGTTGGATATATGATATTAGAAGGAAGTTCTTCCTCTGTAAACTCTGTAAAGTCTTCGTCAGATAATACAATATATCTTGTACCATCTGCCAGCTTCTGTATAGAATGTCCTGCTGAGTTAGCTTTTCCATCAACATACTTTACTTCTGCTGTTATCTGATAAGAAGCTGTTAATGATGATATACCATCGCCATCTGCTGTTCTTACCCTTAGGTTAGTTCTACCGCCACCAACAATCTTTAATCTGACTTTTGATGAGTCGGCTGCAATCTTCTGTACTATACCATCTTTAACAAGATTACCTGTCTTATCGCTGTCTGTTTCAACAAATAACTTATTAGACTCACTTGCATTAGATGTTATCTCAATAATATCTCCTACCTGATAGCAGAGCATCTGCTCACTGTTCAGCTCCACACCATTACGGTATGCTTTAAAGCTTGTTATCTTAAGAGGTACTATAAGGTCTACCGAATCGCTTCCTAATGCCTGCTCATAAGTGATGCTTCCATCCGGTCCATACATCTTAGTATAATACGTAGCTGTAACACTCGCCTTACCAGCCCTGTTGCCATATACAGTTGGTCCTGCTACGCCTTCTACTGTATCTGCATATTTAGTTCCTGCACTATCACTTACCACATACTTAAGTATGTCTGAATCAGATACTGTCCACTTAAGGTTTCTTACATTCGGCTTGTAATTATCCGGTGAATCCGGACCTACTACATTGTTCTCATCAGTACCCGTCATAGTAGCTGTGATACCATTGGATGTAGCTCCTTCATTAATAATAGATGTCGTGCTGGTAACTGATACCGTCACGCTTGAGTCTGCATTGGCAAATACCATGTACCCGCTGAATGCAAACAAAACCACAAGTGCCGATATTAATATCTTCCACTGCACTCTCAGCTTTCTGAACTTCTTAATACTACTCATATATATGCCTCATTTCGTTAGTATATATTACTTGTATCATAATTGTTTTTATTCTACAATATTTTTCCAGTATTTTCAATAAGCATATAGTCACATTCTTAAATAAATACGTCACAATATTACAGAACATTTAATAAATTTATTATATAATCGGCATTTTTTTATGATTAATTAATACCATCAGCATATTTAACGGCTGTTTTTCTTTATTTTTACACATTTATTTCTTATAATAAATGTATTGAATTATAAAACCAGGAGGTACATATGATATCAGTAAGTATGTGTATGATTGTTAAAAATGAACAGGATATATTAAAAAGATGTCTTGACTCATATGCTGGTACTTATGATGAACTTATTATAATAGATACCGGTTCTACTGATAATACTAAAGAAATAGCACGCCAGTATACCGATAAAGTATACGATTATGTATGGTGTAATGACTTTGCGGCTGCAAGAAACTTTGCTTTCTCAAAGGCTGGCTGTGATTATATATTAAGCGTTGATGCAGACGAAGAACTTGATACATATAACAATAAAGCTCTGCGTGACCTTAAGGCTGCTATTCTTCCAGAAATCGACATTGTACAGATGTACTATGTTAATGGATCTGATTTTAATTCCGTATACAATGTACACAAAGAGCTGCGCCCTAAGCTTTTTAAAAGAATACGCACCTTTAACTGGATTTCACCTATCCACGAAACCATACAGGTTAATCCGGTCATATATGACAGCAATATTGAGATTATGCACAAGCCGACAGGCGACCACAGCAAAAGAGATTTTTCCACATATTTCAAGGCTCTTGATAATAAGATACATCTTGAGGACTACGTTGTTACAATGCTTTGTAAGGAATTATTTATATCAGGTGAAAAAGACGATTTCATAGCTTTTAAGGATGCTTTTGAAAATATTTTCCCTTATGAGAACAGAAGCGACAACACTTTACAGGATATAACCTGCATACTTGTGCGCATATACCAGATAAGCGGTGATGATGATAAGCTTTTTAAGACAGCACTTAAAGCTGTTGCAAACAACCCTTCATCGGAAATATTCCTCACTCTCGGACAGTATTATTTTGATAAAAAAGATTATGAGGAGGCTGCCATATGGCTGTATAATGCTGCATTTGAGGCAAAAAGCATACTTGATGTTGCAAGCAGCGGCAGAAAGCCATTGTCACTGCTTGGTGACTGTTATAAAAATATGGCTGATATATGTGTGGATGATTATGACCGCATACAGTATGCAGAAATGGCAGATGACTACTATTCCCAGGCCAGAGAATGGCAGATGCCTGAACAGTAATACATATTTACCTGTTTTTAAAACAGGAAAATCTGCAAAAAACAATTAACATGACTATATTCCCACAAAATATTGCATTTTTCCTTAAAACTTTAAGCAAACTTATGGATTAAATCTTATTTATATGGTAGAATACTTAAGTAATAAACTAATTGGAGGTATCTAAAAAATGAAATTAAATTTAAGACCAGCTGAAGAGTGTACATTTGACGCTGTATCATTAGGTGAAGTTATGCTTCGTCTTGATCCAGGTGAAGGAAGAATTCGTACAGCAAGAAGCTTTAGAGCATGGGAAGGTGGCGGAGAATATAATGTTATCCGTGGTCTTCACAAGTGTTTCGGTATGAGAACTGCTGTTATCACATCTTTCGCTGACAACGAAGTAGGTCTTCTTATGAAGGACTTCATCGAACAGGGTGGCGTTGATACATCACTTATCTGCTGGAAGAAGACAGACGGTATCGGTCGTCTTTGCAGAAACGGTCTCAACTTCACAGAAAGAGGTTTTGGTATCCGTGGTGCCAAGGGTTGCTCTGATAGAGCTAACACAGCTATTTCTCAGGCTACTCCAGAAGATTTCGATTTCGATTACATCTTCAAGAACAAGAGTGATGGTGGTTTAGGTGTTCGTTGGTTACATACAGGCGGTATCTATGCAGCTCTTTCTGAGCAGGCTTGTGAAACTGTTATCGCAGCTTGTAAGGCAGCTAAGAAGTACGGTACAATCGTATCTTACGACCTTAACTACAGACCATCTATGTGGGAAGCTATCGGTGGATTAGAAAAGGCTCAGGAAGTTAACAAGGAAGTTGCTAAGTATGTTGACGTTATGATTGGTAACGAAGAAGACTTCACAGCTTGCCTTGGTTTCGAAATCGAAGGTAACGATGAGAACCTTAAGACTCTTAACCTTGATGGTTACAAGAAGATGATCAACGAAGCTGCTGCTACATACCCTAACTTCAAGGCTGTTGCTACAACACTTCGTCAGGTTAAGAC
>OOCV01000425.1_pt1 | contig 28155 bp, 24 predicted proteins | sample 1671061 | NCBI WGS metagenome assembly OOCV01 (sample SAMN06348118, study PRJEB24527) | human gut metagenome | biome: human gut; feature: ankylosing spondylitis patient; material: feces | host: Homo sapiens | place: China | collected 2015-10
GCTGACTAAAATTTATGCGTAATATTTTCTTTCCCCACTATTTATCGGGTGAGCCAGGTAATTGCGTGTGCGTATTTGATGGGCGTCAGCCCGTTTGTCATGATGCTTTTGTGATGCTGCTGATGTATAATAAAAAAGGAGTACCGTTTGGTACTCCTCTGTGATCCGTTTGGGGCTCGAACCCAAGACCCCAACATTAAAAGTGTTGTGCTCTACCAGCTGAGCTAACGGATCATCTTATCCATTCGTTTTGTAAAGCGAGTGCAAAGGTACGGCTTTTTTCTTAAACTACCAAATTATTTTTCAATTTTTTTTAGTTTTTCTTCGTTTTGCACCTTTTCATGCCCTTCTTTGGTGATGTATCGCTGATAATAGGCTATGAGGATGGTGGTGAGGGGCAGGGCGATGATGAGGCCGATGAAGCCCAGCAGGGTGCCCCATACGGAGAGCGACAGCAGCAGTATGGCAGGGTTGAGGCCCATGGCCTTGCCCATGATTTTTGGTGTTACCACCATGTCGCTTATTATCTGTACGATGCAGAACACGGCCACGGCTCCTGCCAGTATTATCCAGAAGTTCTGTCCTGTGTCGGCAGCCTTGAGCAGGGCAAGGAACACCGTGGGGATGAGCGCGAAGGTGTGCAGATAGGGCACAAGGTTCATTATGCCTATCATTATGCCGAGGCCTATGGCCATGGGAAAGTCTATTATGGTGAAGCCTATGCAGAACATTATGCCCATGCAGAGCGACACGAGCGACTGGCCGCGTATGTAGTTGTTTAGCTCGCGCTCCACGTCGCCCATCAGCTCCTGCCAGAACGGGCGCACCTTCTGCGGGAATATCTTTATCCATTTGGTGGTGAGCGCCTCATAGTCGAGCAGGATGAAAAACATGTACATGAGCGTTATGAGCGATGCCACCACGCTTATGATGATGTTGGCCGTCTGTCCGAGCACGCTGAATAGCTTTGGCATGGCGCTCCTGATGGCCTCTGTTACGTCTTTCTGCTTGAAGAACTGGTGTATCTCGTGGCGGTTGTCCTCAATCCATTGCCTTATGGTGCTGGGAAAGTTGTTTATGTGCGTAGTCTTGTGCAGATAGCGCGAGAGCACATCGCCCAGTTTGTCGAACTGTTCGATCATCGGCGGAACTATGAGATAGAATATCCCCCCTATGACGGCAATGACGAAAATCAGCGCGACGATGATGGACAGCGCCCTTGTGGGCACGTGCATCTTGTACTGGACAAACTTTACGATGGGGTAGAGCAGATAGGCCAGCAGCCATGCCACGAAGAACGGCAGCAGCACGTTGCTCAGATAGTTGGTTATGAACAGCACGGCGCCGACAAGCAGGGCTATGAGCATCCAGCGTATGAATTTGTCGAAAGTGATTTTCTCTTCAAGCATATTTTATCGTGTCAATGTGTTTTGTCCTTGTTTTTGTCTTCCTCAAGCGCCTTGCGGTAACATTCGCGGCAGAGCGGCTCATATTCGGCCTGCTCGCCGAGCATCACGCGCTTCTCGTTGTTCACGAGACGGTGGCTGACGTAGGCCAGCGCGCCGCATCTTACGCAGATGGCATGCACCTTAGTCACTTCGTCGGCAATGGCGCACAGGGCGGGTATGGGGCCGAAGGGCACGCCCTTGAAGTCCATGTCGAGCCCCGCAACGATGACGCGTATGCCCTTGTTGGCAAGTTCGTTGCATACGGCCACGAGTCCGTCGTCGAAAAACTGCGCCTCGTCGATGCCCACCACGTCGATGTCTGACGACAGCAGCAATATCGACGACGACGAGTCGACCGGCGTGCTCATTATGGAGTTGCGGTCGTGGCTGACCACCTCAATCTCAGAATATCGCGTGTCGAGGGCGGGCTTGAAAATCTCCACTCTCTGCTTCGCAAACTCGGCGCGTTTAAGCCTTCTTATAAGTTCTTCGGTCTTGCCCGAGAACATCGATCCGCACACAACTTCTATTCTTCCCGGGCGGTGTGCCTCGCCTGCCAGATTGTTGTTCATTATGGCGCAAAATTACAAAGACGTTTTAAAAATTGCAAAGAAATATAGCGTTTTTTTGCACTCATGGATTATTTAACTTATATTTGTGGCGAATTATGGGCTTGTTATATATAGTACCCACACCGGTGGGAAATATGGAAGATATGACGCTCAGGGCCATACGCATCTTGAAGGAGGCCGACCTGGTTTTGGCTGAGGACACCCGCACGTCGGGTATACTTCTCAAGCATTTTGAGATAAAGAACCAGCTCTATGCCCACCACAAGTTTAATGAGCACGGCACGTCGGCGTCGATAGTGGAGCGGCTTAAGGCCGGAGCCACGGTGGCTCTGATAAGCGATGCCGGCACTCCCGGCATAAGCGATCCGGGATTCTTCCTGGTGAGAGAGGCTGTCAGTGCAGGTGTAACGGTGCAGTGTCTTCCCGGCGCCACGGCTTTTGTGCCGGCTCTGGTGTCATCGGGACTGCCTTGCGACAGATTCTGTTTCGAAGGCTTCCTGCCCCAGAAGAAGGGGCGCGCAACCAGGCTTGACAGTCTGCGCGAAGAGACACGTACGATGATATTCTATGAGTCGCCCTACAGAGTGCTGAAGACTCTTGAGCAGTTTGCCGAATATTTTGGCGAAGACCGCAGGGCAAGCGCCTGCCGCGAGATATCCAAGATACACGAAGAGAGCGTGCGCGGCACACTGGCGGAGCTTATAGCCCATTTCAAGGAAACCGAGCCGCGCGGCGAGTTTGTCATCGTGGTGGCCGGAAAGAACGTTAAAGAAAGGAAACCTAATAATTAATAGCATTATGAAAAAGGTATTATTTTTCGCGGCATGTTTTATGGCTTTGGTCGCATGTAACAACGAGAAAACAGGTTCTAATCTGCCTCAGGTAAGCCAAACAGACTCTTTACAGAAGATCATAGAGCAGAAGGACAATGAGATAAACGACATGATGGGAATCCTGAACGATATTGATGAGGGCTTCCGTCTGATTAACGAGGCTGAAAACAGGGTGAGCGTGGCCAAGGACGGCGAGGGTGCCGACAAGAAGCAGCGCATACGCGAGAACATCCAGTTCATACAGCAGCGCCTGGCACAGAACCGCGAGCTGATAGAGAAGCTGCGCAAGCAGGTCAGCGAGAGCTCTGTGAAGGGTGAGGAAATGAAGCGCACAATAGAGAATCTGGTTAAGCAGCTTGAGGACAAAGACCACCAGCTGAAAGATCTCCGCGCACAGCTCGAGGCAAAGGACATACATATCGAGGAGCTCGACATGACAATCAACTCGCTCAACAAGGATGTAAGCAACCTGAAGGGTGAGAGCGAGCAGAAGTCGCAGACAATAAGCAATCAGGACAAGCAGCTCAACACGGCATGGTATGTGTTCGGAACAAAGAAGGAGCTGAAGGAACAGCAGATCCTGGTTAACGGCAAGGTGCTGCAGGGCAACTTCAACAAGAGCTACTTCACAAAGATAGACATCAGAAACTTCAAGGAGCTGAAGCTGTATTCTAAATCGGCAAAACTCCTTACGATGCACCCGTCAAGCAGCTACAAGCTTGAGCGCGACTCTAAAGACCAGTATGTGCTGCGTATAACAAATCCGCAGATATTCTGGAGCACAAGCAAGTATCTCGTGGTGCAGGTTAGATAAATATTGGCAGAATAATTCAGAGAACACATTTTTCTGACTTCTGCGTCTGCATTGTTGGCGGGCAGTATCCGGCACGGGTATTGCCCGCCAATTTTTTGTGCCATACGTTTTGGGTAATCCCAAATCGGGTTGTTAGCATTCGGTCTGGATTTTTGTAAGATTTTTCGCAGGCATAGCGGGCTATGTCAAGAAATATCTTACAAAAAGACGCCAATAGAAACAAGAAGACAGGCTGAAAGCATGATGCACAAATTTGATAAAGCTATGTGTGGTCTAATGGCAGATTTTGGTTGAAGCTATGTGCTGAATTAGCAGCTCCGCACACCCGTTTCATGCCGCTCCGTGCATGGCTTTATTTCGGCACGGTAAGGCATGAAACGGGGCGAACGGCGTTTTAGCTGTTATAAGTCATTCGTTTGCGATAAAAAACTCGGCCACTTTTGCATCAAAAGTGGCCCATTTACGGGTCGTAAACGATAGGTTAATGATTTGAAACATATATGCATTATTTTGCTTAACGTCCGTGTTGAATTAATTGAGAATTATGTTGGATGTTAAGTAAAATAGCCCATTTTCCTTTCAGATTTTTGTCCTTTTAAAAAGTCAAAGCCTTTTTGATCTACACGGATTCTGATTTTTATTTATATTATGTTTGTGCACCTCGTAATGATGTCGCAGATAATGCCGTTGTTTATACTTTTGCGCGTGTTTTATATTTATTGTCAAAAAACGGGTTTCTGTATCAAAAATTAAAGTTTATCGTTGGCAGCTTTAGAAAAAATGCTTATCTTTGTAAAAAGCTATTTGGCTTAAATGTAATAAAATGAAAAACCGGCATATATGACAAAATGTGGCCAACACCGGATCAGCCTACCAGTGATGTTCATCGTTTTGTAGAGGTGATAACCATAAGCCTCTGTGCAGAAAGCACCACATTAAGCAGCATTGGCTTTGTTGCCTGATGAAGGTGCTGTGGAATACAAAAACTTAAAAAGATAGCAATATGGGATAAGAAAGTGTTTTTGAGTAATGCGAAACAGTAATTATGGCGTCGATGTATAAAAGTTTATCAGTTAAAACTTATCGACCATGAAAGGCAATATTTTTATCAGTAAGCTGCTGTTGGCGGTGCTTGTTTCCATGCAGGCTTTCGGCTGCATTTATGCACAGGACAGCGGATTTAAATTGAAAGGCCGTATATGCGAGAAAGACGGCAAATCGGGCATTGGATATGCCACAGTGAAAGTATATAATGACACCGACAGCGCGTCGGTGTATCGTGGAGTGGCCGACGAGGCCGGAGCGTTCAGCATAGGCAGCGTGGCAGCCGGCAGCTATCGTGTGGCTGTTACATGTGTAGGCTATGAGGATTATGCCGCACGCGTAAATGTAGGTGCTGACACCGACATGGGCACGATAACGTTAAGCGAAGACAAGAACATGCTTGACGGAGTGACGGTTATGGCCGACTACTCGAAAGTGAAACCTACGGGCGACGTTGTCGTCAAGGTGAAAGGCAATCCTATGGCCAAGGGCAAGACCCTGATCAACTTTATGCGCTATCTGCGCGACCTGGACGTTACAAACAACAGCATAAGTGTGCGCGGCAGAGAAAACACCCTTATATATGTAGACGACCGTAAAGTGAGCTTCGAGCAGCTCAAGTCAATCCCTCCGTCAATGATCGACCGCATAGAGATAATACCTCATGCCGACGCGTCTTACGGAGTGAATGCCACGGGAGGCGTAGTGAAGGTGTATCTGCGCAGCGAAGGCGGACTGCTCGGTTCGGTGTCGCTGTATGGCGAGGCCGATTATTATTCGCCGGTAAGGTTTTCTCCGGGATTTAATCTTCTTTACTCTAAAGGAAAGATAAGCATCGGAAACTTCTTTAACTCGCGCCCTTATGAGCGTTACAGGCCGGAATATTCAGAGACAAGCATATATGAAGGCGTGAAGGACGAAACACATATAAAGGGCGTCAACTACGGCAGGTCGCTTGATGAGAATCTTTCGTTCAGATACTCGTTCAACAAGTTCGACCGCATCGACGTTTACGGCGGAGTGGGCGTCGGCAGCGGCGACAGCCGTCAGACCAGCATCGGCAGCGATACGGAAACAAAGATGAACACCGACAACAATCATAGAGACTATAACGCCGGACTGCAGTTTCAGAAAGGCCTGTCGGCCGACGGGCGAAGCTATTTCATGCTGAAGACCGAATATAACAAGAGTTTCGAAAATACCGACAACCGCTATGTGGTAGACATCACGTCTGACAAGGCACACAGCAAGTATAACCTCGACGGCGTTTCGGTTGAGCCTTATGTTTCGGTCGGTCTGACAAAGAGGTCGACGCTTTCGGCCGGATTTAATTATTATTATCTTATAGACCGGCATCAGAACAGGGGCACAGAGACTCTGGGCTATGTTTCAGACATGCACTTTGTCAATAAGGGACACGACTGCGCTGCGTGGGCAAGCTATGGCATCACTATAGGCAAGCTGTTCATGAGGGCTGCGCTGAACTATATATGGGGCGAGCAGATATATAAAGACTATCTTGCTCCTGAAAACAATGTCAGAAATATAGAGAGAGGCCTGTTTCCGACTTTTGTCCTGCAGTGGGACATAAATCGGGAGAAAAGGCGCTTCCTCAATATAGGCTATTTCCGCTATTACTCTTATCCCAACTATAATTACCGTTCGCCGGAGGTGGTATGGCAGAACAGCAAACTTTACAGCGTGGGTAATCCGTCGCTGAAGATGCAGACGTACAACCAGCTGCAGGTGTATTTCTCGCTGAACAGGTCGTGGTCGGCAGATTATCTTATGAATTTCGGCAACGACTTGGTTAAGGTGCTGATGCAGCCTGACGGAAGCCGCCCGGGCGTATATTTTACGCGCCCTGAGAATGCGGGCGACAGGATGTATCACAAGCTAAGGCTTACATATTCGGGCCGTCTTTTCGGCTTCTGGTACAGCCGCAACACTCTCGGGGCAGTGTATATGCAGGAGAAGATGCCGGGACGGAAGGTGTGCAACGCCAACATCTCGTTCAGCACAGACAATGATTTCACTCTGTACAAGGGAATAGGCCTTACCATGGCAATGAGTGCTACGAGCAAGACCGAAACGCTGAGCTATGAGAACAACGCGACATATACGATAGACTTCGGTGCCTATGCTTCGCTGCTGAAAGACAAACTGTCGCTTAACTTTGTATGGGGCAACGTGTTCTACAACAAGAATAAGATGAAAATGTACGGTGACGGATGGGAGGTTACGCGCCTGACGCTGCACTCGAGAACGCGCCTTATGCTCACGGCAACATGGAATTTCAGTCTTGGCGCTAAGATAAAGAAGACCAGTCTGCCTACTTCTGACGGCATGCACAGACAGACGCCTACGTTGTGATTCCGCCGGGTTTAAGCCATACAAGGCTTATAATAAACAGCAACCTTACAGCCTTGATATTAACACAAAGAATGTGCCGGCAAACTTATGCCGGCACATTCTTTGCGTTTATTGTGTGAGATGTTTTTATCTTATTTATGGCAAGGATGGATGAGACTTGATATGGCCTGATGATGACGGACTGAACTGACGTTTATCTCTTTCCCTTGAAAAACTCCTGCATGAGGGTTCTGCATTCCTCCTCAAGCACGCCTGCAGTAACTTTGGCTTTAGGGTGAAGAGCCTTTGGAGCGTAGATGTGAAATCCGCGCTTGTCGTCGCTTGCACCGTAAACCACTCGCTTTATCTGTGCCCAGCCGATGGCTCCGGCGCACATGGGGCACGGCTCAACGGTTACGTAGAGCGTGCAGTCGGTGAGATACTTGCCGCCCATGAAGTTCTCGGCAGCTGTTATGGCCTGCATTTCGGCGTGTGCTGTTACGTCGCACAGCGTTTCTGTAAGGTTGTGGGCACGCGAAACTATGCGGTCGTTACACACGATGACGGCTCCTATAGGTATTTCGCCGGCCTCTCCTGCCGCCTCTGCTTCCGCCAGAGCCTTGCGCATAAACTGTTCGTCCTTCTTCTGTTGTGTCTCCTGCTTGTTGTCTTCGTGGTTGTTAAAGCCGTTGTTTGTCATATCTTTGTTTTTGTGCAAAAATACAACATTTCGCAATAACAGCCTTTGGTGTATAGCAGAAAAGTTGTATTTTTGCATTACAGCCGCGGCATTGCAGTTGCTGAAGACGTTGCTGCACGGCGGCTTAACATTTCAAAACAACATGAAAAACTCATGGCAGAGCATAACAATATAGGCCGTTGGGGCGAGCAGAAGGCAGCCGAATATCTTGAGCAGCACGGCTTTAGGATAATATGGCGCGACTGGCGCGACGGCCACCGTGACATCGACATTGTGGCAATCGACGCTGACTGTCTGGTGGTTGTTGAGGTGAAGACCAGACGCAATGCCGACTTTATGGCGCCCGAACAGGCTGTCGACGCCCGAAAGATACGCAACCTAAGTCTGGCTGCGGCAAAGTTTGTCAGGGCCAACAACATTGAGATGCCTGTGCGCTTCGACATTGTGTCGGTTACGGGCGTGCCCGGCGGGCCGTGTGAGATTAACCATATTGAGGATGCTTTCTTACCCCTGTCTTATTGAAAAATGGAAGATATAAAGATAATAAAGGTTGACGAAACCAGCTCGACAAATGTTCTTATGCGCGAATACTCCGGCGAAGAAGGCCGGCTTATGACCGTGGGCGTTGCCGCCTTTCAGTCGGCAGGGCGCGGTCAGGGCGAAAACAAGTGGGAGAGTGAGCGCGGCAAGAACCTTACGTTCAGCATAAAGGTCTATCCCGTGGCGTTGCCGGTTATGCGCCAGTATGTCATGCTCGAGGCCGAGTCGTTGGCCATACGTGACGCTCTTGCCGGATATGTCGACGACATCACGATAAAATGGCCGAACGACATCTACTGGCGCGACAAGAAAATCAGCGGCACTCTCTCTGAATGTACTATCAGCGGAAGCCACGTAGGCAGCTGTATTCTCGGCACAGGCATTAATCTCAATCAGCGTGAGTTTGTGAGCGATGCGCCCAATCCGGTATCGTTGTCTCAGATATTGGGCCGCGACATTGACGCCGATGAGGTGCTCGGTGTGCTGCTCCGCCGTTTCGAGGTTTATCTTGGCATGGTCAATGAGGGCCGTTATGACGAGGTGGCGTCGCTTTATTCTGCCGCTCTCTATCGCTGCAGCGGCCGTCATGCCTATAAGGATGCCGGCGGCGACTTCATGGCGGAGCTTGAATGTATCGAGCCTGACGGTCATCTTGTTCTTCGGCGCGATGACGGCAGCCTGAGCAGATATGCGTTTAAGGAGGTGAAGTATGTTTTATAATGAAGTAGTTAAAGTAGTTAGAAGTAGTTAAAGGAGTTAAAGTCATATGCATTGTTGATAAAAACATTACTGGTAGAACAGAAATATTATTTTTAATGCAGCATCAATTTTTAATTATACAAATATTGCTGACTGCACAGAATAAAGATATTGTCACAAAGCACATACGGCAACAAAGCATATGACTTTAACTCCTTTAACTACTTCTAACTCCTTTAACTCCTAAACGATAAATAATTAATGACTAAATAATTATGGCAAAGTACAAAAGAATTTTATTGAAACTTAGTGGCGAAAGCCTGATGGGAAAACAGAACTTCGGCATCGATCCGGAGCGTCTCGGCGACTATGCGCGCCAGATAAAGGAAGTGCACGAGATGGGTGTGCAGATTGGTATCGTTATCGGAGGCGGCAACATCTTCCGCGGACTCAGCGGTGCCGGCAAGGGCTTCGATCGCGTTAAGGGCGACCAGATGGGTATGTGCGCAACGGTTATCAACTCGCTCGCACTCAGCTCTGCTCTCGGTGCTGTAGGCGTTAAGACAAAGGTGATGACGGCTATACGCATGGAGCCGATAGGTGAGTTCTACAGCAAGTGGAAGGCCATCGAGGCTATGGAGGCAGGATATGTGTGCATATTCTCTGCCGGAACAGGTTCTCCTTACTTTACAACAGACACAGGCTCGTCGCTCCGCGGCATTGAGATTGAGGCCGACGTTATGCTCAAGGGCACACGCGTTGACGGCATCTACACTGCCGACCCGGAGAAGGATCCTACTGCAGTGAAGTTTAAGGACATCACTTACGATGAGATTTATACACGCGGACTGAAGGTGATGGACCTTACAGCCACAACAATGTGCAAGGAGAACAACCTGCCTATCTATGTGTTCAACATGGACGTTGTGGGCAACCTGAAGAAGGTTATGGACGGCGAGGAGATTGGTACGCTGGTTCACAACTGATAGCATTATAAATGCACAAGCCGCTTACGTTGCTGCCTTATCTGCATCTTTTTTATGCTTGAACGGCAGGCAGCACGATGCGTAGGCGGGCACATCCGTTGAAATTGAGGATGTATCTTCATTAATATAAAAAAGAAACCGTTGCCTCTTTGCGCATGAATGTCTGTGCTTGAGGCAACGGCTTCTTCTTTTTTATGTCTTAAAGGGCTTACATGTCGAGAGTAATGCCCTTGTTGTCAATCTTCTTATATTCTTTTCCGTTCACTGTTACGTTTGCAGAGTTACGTGCGCTGAAGGTCTTTCCCTTCGACTTGACGTTGATGTCCTGCAGCTTAACGCCGTCAGTGTTGTTGATTACGATACCCTCTTTGGCGTTGTTTACCTCGAGGTCGGTTATCGTTATGTTCTTCACCGGCATCTCGGGCAGTCCGTTGAAGTAGGCTGCACGGCGCGCTGTGCGGCATATTACATGGTTGATGTTGATGTCGCGGAAGCAAGGTGTTGTCTCGTCCACCTTTATCTTCTTCACGTTCTGCTGTTTTGCCTCGTCGCCGTCTGCAAGAGCCTCTACAGCCGATTTGCCTCCGTAGTAGAGGTCGAAGGTTATTGCGTCGGTCTGAATGTCGAACATTGAGATGTTGTTGATGTAGATGTTCTCAACCACGCCGCCGCGTCCGCGTGTGCTCTTGAAGCGCAGGCCCACGTCAGTGCCGAGGAACTGGCAGTCGGAAACATAAATGTTCTTCACGCCGCCGCTCATCTCGCTGCCTACAACAAAGCCGCCATGGCCCTTGAACACGGTACATCCGTTAATCAGTACGTTCTCGCAGGGTATTCCGCGCTTGCGTCCGTCGGCGTCCTTACCGCTCTTGATGCAGATGCCGTCGTCGCCAACGTCGAATGTAGAGTTCACAACCAGCGCATTCTTGCATGACTCAAGGTCGAGTCCGTCGCCGTTCTGTGCAAATGCCGGGTTTCTTACCTGCACATCCTCTATCAGCACATTCTCACACATCAGCGGATGAATGTTCCATGAAGGAGAGTTCTGGAAGATTACGCCGTTGAGCCATACGTTCTTGCAACTTACGAGGTTTACCATCACGGGGCGCAGGAAGTGCCTGATGCTATGCCATTCGGCGTCGCTCAGATTACCCTTGGGCACGTTCATGTTGCTCATTGAGTCGCCTTTAAGCGCACCTTCAGAAGGGAACCAGAACTTAGGATTCTTGAATGCTCCGCCGCGTGAAGTAAACTCTTTCCATTGCTTGTCGGTAACCTTCTCGCGTTTCACCGGGCGCCAGTATTCGCCGTTGCCGTCTATCACTCCGGCTCCGGTTATCGCCACGTTTACAAGGTTGTGGCCCGATATGGGCGACTGGCAGCGGCGTGTGTTCAGTCCTTCGAACGACGCATCTATAAGCGGATAGAGGTCGATGTCGGGCGAGAACAATATCACTGCACCCTTGTTGAGGTGAAGGTTGATGTTGCTCTTGAGAGTTATCGGACCGGTGAACCACACACCCTGCGGCACAACGAGCTTGCCGCCGCCCTTTTTCTCAAGTGCCTCAATGGCCTTGGCAAAAGCATCGGTACAGAGCGAAGATCCGTCGCCTTTAGCTCCGAAGTCTTTCAGGTTAACCTCGTTGTCGGGAAACACGGGGGCTGTAACCTGTTTCATCTTGAAGGGCAGATTCTCATACAGACAGCTGTATTTGTCTGTGCCGGTGGCGCTTGCACCAAGTGTAAGCAGGCATGCGCACACCAAAAAGAAGATTTTTCTCATTTATTTTTATTGGTTTAAGTTAGTAGATTCATGTAGTTTTATTATTGCCGGGACGGCCGCAGGAGCTATTTCTCCTCTTCATAGTCGACATATTCTCCTTCGTTTTTCGAGAATATCTTGCGGTTCATCTCGTCGGGCGTGCGCCGGTCGATAATTATTTCGTCGTCGCCTGATGTCTGTCGGTACTGCTGCCGGCCCTGTCCGTTGCCGTTGTCCTGGCCCCTGAAGCCCTTAAACTGTTTCTTCACACTGTGGAAAGTGCGGTATATCTTGTAGGCAACCACGCCTACGACGATGAATATTCCGAGCAGTATTATGAATAAGAAGTTTAATAAAGCAGCAATCATTATTTGTTCTTTGAATTAAGATAAACCGATAATATTACATACCATGCGATTATTATGGCGAAGGCCGAGATGCCGAAGATGATGAGCAGCGGCACGCAGGTTATAAGGAAAATGTATTTAACCTCGTTGCCTTTCCATCCCCATTGCTTAAACTTAAGGGCAAACATCGGTATTTCGCTCACCAGCACATAGCTGCAAAGGAAAATAAGCAATATTACGGCCGGCACCATCCACGGCGACGACTCGAGCACGTCGGCAGCTCCCACGATGAGCGAGCCCCAGAACAGGGCGTTGGCCGGCGTGGGCATGCCTATGAACGATGTGGTCTGACGCTCGTCAAGATTAAACTTGGCAAGGCGCAGCGCCGAGAACGCAGCCATGACGAAAGCCACGAAGGGCAGCACCGGGCGCAGTGGCTCGAGAAACGACGGATAGTCCATCACGCCGAGCTGATAGAACACCATAGTGGCCGGCGCTATGCCGAACGTGATGTCGTCGGCAAGCGAGTCGAGCTCCTTTCCGATGGGCGACGACACCTTTAGCAGGCGTGCGCTCATGCCATCGAAGAAGTCGAACACGGCACCCAGAATGATGAACGTCAGCGCCATCTTGGGCTGTCCGCCGAAAGCGTAAGCCGTGGCTATGCAGCCCGAGATAAGGTTGCAGCACGTGATAGTGTTCGGAATATTTCTTACTATGATGTTTGCCATAACGTAGCGTAGTTATCGGCCGTGTACTTTCATTCGCAGAAAGGGCGGCTGTTATGTTTATTTAAGCCGTGCAATAATCGTGCGGTTGCCTGTTGTAGCCTGTCCCATCTTCACGCAAACCTCAGTTCCGAGTGGCAGATACACGTCAACGCGCGAACCGAACTTGATAAATCCGAGATGCTCGTCGATGTAGCAGTCTTCTTCAGGCTTGGCGTAGGTTACGATGCGTCGTGCCACCGCACCTGCTATCTGGCGGCACAGCACTTCGGTGCCTTCGGGAGTCTCGAGCATCACGTCGGCGTGCTCGTTCTCCTCGCTGGCCTTTGGCAGCCATGCCTTGTGGTAGTTGCCGTTCTGATGATGAACGAATTTCACTTTGCCGTCAACCGGGAACCAGTTGGCGTGAACGTTGAACAAGCTCATAAAGATGCTTATCATGAGACGTTTGTCGTGAAAGTACTCATCTTCAAAAACCTCCTCGATAACCACCACTTTTCCGTCTGCCGGAGCCACTACCACCTTCTCGGTCTCGCCGTCGAAGTAGCGCTTGGGGCATCTGAAGAAGTTTACCACTATGGAATAGATTACGCCGAAGACGACGACAAAGCTCCAGAACGGAATTTTGTTGTCGACATAGAACCACAGAATCAAGGCTATGGCCACAAACGCAGTCAGTCCGTAGACCAGCGTGTCAGTGCCCTCTCGATGAAGTCTTACATTCTTAAGTTTCTTTATTCTTTTTCCCATAGTAAAGTTTGAAGTGGAAAATTATTTGCAAAGGTACGCCTTTTTTGTGTAATTGGCAAATTTTTTGCATTATTCTTTAATAAATACACATTGTCCGGCAGCTGCGGCTTAATCGGCTGATAGTTCGATTTTTATTGTTCGTTTTAATGTCTGCTCGCAGTTTATTCTGTATGTTATAATTGAACAAAATGATTAGTAATTCTTTGAAAATTCAGTTTGTACTTATAACCATCTAATTAGATAATAGTAAGTAATTTGTTGTGTCTATAAAACCAGAAAGAGCCATGTAACCTTAAGTGTTATTATGGCTCTTTCTTATTTTTCTTAGTTCTATTTCGTTGTAATGAAAATTATATTTTATCTTTGTTGGTTTACATTATAACATAATTATTATTTACTCGTACTGTTTTGAATCGAATAATAATTCCATACAAGTTCTTCGGGTCTACAAGGGTAGTATTTATCTATGGCCTGTCCTCCTGCAGTGTATGTAAAATGAATTAAATATGTAATACCGTTAAAGGTCTTATCTCCGTTTTCAATAGATTCGTCAGGTGTCCATCCTAAATTTGTTGCATAAAGACCTGCGTTAATCAGCCCCATGTCTTTTTGTCCTTCTACTGCTGGAACTGGTACTATAAAGTCGCCAACTTCATAGGATGATAATGATTTTGTCACCATTATGCATTCAGTGAAGTATAGTCCTGATGGCAGCCCTACAGATAATATAATAGAATTATCTGAGGAATATGAACATAGAGTTTGTTCTCTCATTGTTGTTATAGATGACTTCGCTATTGGCATATTTCTAAATAATTCTTGAGGAGTATATTTAGATGCGGGTGCTACTTCTCTAAAAAATGTTGTTGAATCTACTTCTGTTATGCTGTTGTCGTTATTCATTATAGCATAACTTGCCCTTTGTGATTGAAACATTGTTCTGTCGGTAAAGTCATCATCCTGTTCAGAACTACATGCACAAAATATACATGTACATGCACAAAAAAATAATTGATTTTTTCATTGTAAACTGATTTTGTTTATTTAACGATATCACTTATATCATACCATGAGTAAGTCCATTCTAATTTGTATGGGTCGCATGGAATAAATTTGTCAATAGAGTTGCCTTCTGCATCGTATACCACGTGAATCAACATAGTTTTTGCGTTGCAGCTCGTTCCGTCGTAAGGCAGCGCAGTTGATGTGGTTGAATATCCTATCATAAGGTCAGTGTCATTATTTTTAGTGAAACCTATTTTATGATTTTCAGGAATATATGGCACGGCTATATGCTTCGGGTTGTCAGTAATTGTCTGATAGTAATATTCTTCTCTTACGAGGTATTCCTTGCCTGGTATAAGACCGTTCTCTTGACACCAATCGCCGAATATAGCTTTCATGTAATAGTTCTCTTTTCTGACATCAGAAAATCTTTTTAACGTTTCTGTATTGTCCGGGTCGAAAAAAACATTGTTGATAACAGGAAAATCATCTGTCATTAAAAAACAAATTGTGTCTGTTCTCACTTTTATTTGTGTTCCGTCTTTAACCGTGAAGTTTTCCAGATAGCTATCTTGTGTAGACTCATTATCGCATCCGGTAAATGAGATAATGATTATGAAATATAAAAAAAAACTAATAAGCATCATCTTCCTTTGTTTACTTTATACAAAAGTAAAAATAAATTTTCTTTTAGTAGCGTATATTTAAGTAAATTAACTCGATTTTATTTTTGTTTGTTTTAAGATGATGTGAAGCCATTTGTATTGATTGCTATAATCTGATTGTCATTCAATCCTCAATTTATCTTACATTCTGATTTTGCCTGACGCTCTCATTCTGAAGTATTTGAAAATAAAAATAATTCGGACGGAAATATGGGCTGAAATCGTGTGCAAACATAAATGTGTTGATATCAGAGTGTTGCATGGCTATGGCGGTTTGTGTGCATTAAAATTAGCCTAAAAACGGCTGAAATACCATGAAATTCGGGTTAAAACGGCTGCAAACCATAATGCCGGACGAGGCTTTTCAGCTTATAAAAGGTGCCCTTTCGCTGTGTAAGAGCATGCCTTTCGGTGAATTGTCTGCCGCTTTACGGTCTTTCGGGCATGTTTTTACGCCTCGGCGTTTCTATTTCGTCTGAAAATCCAGACATAATCATGATGACACAATGCAATGATAATGGCCGGTTTGCCTGCCAAAGTAACATCTCCGTCAACGCTCATGGCTGCTGCCGTGCGTGTGTCCGTGCGGTTGTCAGGGCGTGTGCATGCATGTTGTATAAACATAAAAAACAATCTGCATAAGATAATTTTCACATTATTATTTTGGCTGTTTCAGTTTTTCAGAATAACTTTGACGCTCTAAAAGCGCAAATGTAGTTTATGCAAGATTTCGTCCATTTACACGTACATACTTATTACTCCATTCTTGACGGACAGTCGAGCGTGCAGAAACTTGTAGACAAGGCTGTGGCCGACGGCATGAAGGGTATGGCCATAACCGACCACGGCAACATGTTCGGCATAAAGGAGTTTTACAACTACTGCAAGAAAGTCAACGGCAAGCTGAAGGCCGAGGGCAAGGAGCCTTTCAAGCCCATCTTCGGCTGCGAGATGTATGTGGCGCGCCGTACAAAGGACGACAAGGAGAAAGAGAAGGGCGACATGGGCGGATACCATCTCATAGTGCTTGCAAAAAACTACAACGGATACAAGAACCTTATTAAGTTGGTTTCGCGCGCGTGGGTAGACGGCTATTACATGCGTCCGCGTACCGACCGCGCCGATCTTGAGAAGTATCACGAAGACCTCATCGTCTGTTCGGCATGTATAGCCGGCGAGGTGCCTGCAAAGATTCTCAAGGGCGACATGGAGGGGGCACGCGAGGCCATAGAGTGGTATCACCGCGTGTTCGGCGACGACTATTATCTCGAGCTTCAGCGCCACAGAGTCACCAATCCGCATCAGCGCGCCAACCGCGAGACTTATCCGCTGCAGGTGCGCGCCAATAAGGCTCTGATGGAGCTGGCGGAGGAGTATGGCATAAAGACCGTATGCACAAACGACGCCCACTTCGTTGACGAAGAGAACGCCGAGGCCCACGACCATCTGCTCTGTCTGTCTACGGGCAAGGACCTCGACGACCCTAACCGTATGCTCTATTCAAAGCAGGAGTGGTTTAAGACGCGCGAGGAGATGAACGCCGTGTTCAGCGATGTGCCCGAGGCACTTAGCAACACGCTCGAGATACTCGACAAGGTTGAGACCTACAGCATCGACCATGCACCTATCATGCCGTTCTTCCCCATACCTGAAGAGTTTGGAACGGAGGAGGATGTGCGCCGAAAATATTCAGAGAAACAGCTATATGATGAGTTCACTACCGACGAGAACGGCGAAAATCCGCTGCCGCCCGAAGAAGGCGAACAGAAGATAAAGCGCCTCGGCGGCTACGAAAAGCTGTACCGCATAAAGTTTGAGGCCGACTATCTGGCCAAGCTTGCCTACGACGGAGCAAAGCGCCTGTATGGCGACCCGCTGCCCGAGGAGGTGGCAGAGCGAGTGAAGTTTGAGCTGCACATCATGAAGACGATGGGTTTCCCCGGCTACTTCCTTATCGTGCAAGACTTCATCAACTCTGCGCGCGACGAACTCGGAGTGATGGTTGGCCCCGGACGTGGCTCGGCTGCCGGTTCGGTCGTGGCCTACTGTCTGGGTATTACGAAGATAGACCCTATTAAATACGACCTTCTGTTTGAGCGTTTCCTCAACCCCGACCGTATATCGTTGCCCGATATCGATACCGACTTCGATGACGACGGACGCGGAAAGGTGCTCGAATGGGTGGAAGACAAATACGGACACGACAAGGTGGCGCACATCATCACCTACGGCACCATGGCCACAAAGAACTCTATTAAGGACGTGGCGCGCGTGGAGAAGCTGCCGCTCGACGTGTCTAACCACTTGTGCAAGGCCATCCCCGACCGTCTGCCCGACGGCCTGAAGATGAACCTGCCCAACGCCATTAAGTGCGTGCCCGAGCTGCGCGAGGCTGAGGCAAGTCCCGACCCGCAGCTCAGCAATACGATAAAATATGCAAAGATGCTTGAGGGCACCGTGCGCGGAACGGGTATACACGCCTGCGGAACCATCATCTGCCGCGACGCCATCAGCGACTGGGTGCCCGTCAGCACGGCCGAAGACAAGTCGGACCCGGGCCACAAGCTCCTTGCCACACAATACGACGGACACGTCATCGAGGAGACCGGACTGATAAAGATGGACTTCCTCGGACTCAGCACATTGTCCATACTTAAGGAGGCTGTAGAGAACATACGCTTCACGCAAGGCATAGAGGTAGACCTCGACAACATACCTATCGACGACGAGCTTACCTATAAGCTCTATCAGGAAGGCCGCACCGTGGGCACGTTCCAGTTTGAGTCGGCCGGCATGCAGAAGTATCTGCGCGAGCTTAAGCCTACCGTATTTGAGGACCTCATAGCCATGAACGCCCTCTATCGCCCCGGACCTATGGACTACATCCCCTCGTTCATTGCCCGAAAGAACGGCAAGGAGGAGATAAAGTATGATATTCCCTGCATGGAGAAATATCTGAAGGACACTTACGGCATCACGGTGTATCAGGAGCAGGTCATGCTTCTGTCGCGTCAGCTTGCCAACTTCACCCGAGGCGAGAGCGACGCCCTGCGTAAGGCCATGGGTAAAAAGAAGAAGGACATCGTAGACGCCATGAAGCCTAAGTTTATTGAGGGCGGAAAGAAAAACGGACACGACCCGAAGGTGCTCGAGAAGATATGGGCCGACTGGGAGAAGTTTGCTTCTTACGCCTTCAACAAGAGTCACGCCACGTGTTATTCGTGGGTGGCTTATCAGACGGCCTATCTCAAGGCCCACTATCCGGCAGAATTCATGGCAGGCAACATGAGCCGATGCCTTAACGACATAACGAAGATAACCAAGCTGATGAACGAATGTCAGGCCATGGGCATAGCCTGCATGGGTCCTGACGTTAACGAGAGCCGCCAGAAATTCAGCGCCAACAAGAAAGGCGAGGTGCGCTTCGGCCTCGGAGCCATCAAGGGCATGGGCGACGCCGCTGCTCAGGCCATCATCGACGAGCGCGAGAAGAACGGACAGTATAAAGACATATTCGACTTTGTGCAGCGCGTCAATCTCTCGGCCGTTAACAGTAAGGCGCTCGAGAGCCTTGTGCTCAGCGGAGCGTTCGACGGCTTCAAGATCAAGCGCGAGAGCTTCTTTGAGCGCAATCCTGACGGCCGCACGTTCCTCGAAACCCTTATGCGCTACGGACAGGTGTATCAGCAGGAGAAAAACGAGTCGCGTCAGTCTCTGTTCGGAGCGATGGAAGAAGTGGAGATAGCCACGCCCGCCATACCTCAGGCTGAGTCGTGGAGCGCCATAGAGAAGCTTAACCGCGAGCGCGACCTCGTGGGCATATACCTCTCGGCACATCCTCTCGACGAGTTTGAGTTTATCCTCAAGAACCTTTGCAACACCCAGTGTCAGGAGCTCAACGACCGCATCGAGCTGTCAAAGAAGCAGGAGGTGGTGCTGGGAGGCATAGTCACGGCCGTTAGAAGCAAATACACCAAGACCGGCAAGCCGTGCGGCTTTGTCACCATTGAAGACTTCGACGGCTCGGGCGAACTTGCCCTGTTCGGCGAGGAGTGGGGTAAGTGGCGCGGAATGCTTATCGAAGGCTGCACGGTCATGGTCAAGGCACAGTTTGTGCAGCGCTTCCGCAACAGCGACATGATGGAGATGCGAATAACCGACATACAGTATCTGCAGACCGTAAAGGACACACAGATAGAGAAGATAACCATATCGCTCGAGGCTGACAAGCTGGACGACACCACCGTGTCTGACCTTGTTACGATAATAAAAGACGCGCCGGGCACCACGCAGCTGTTCTTCCAGGTGCGCGAGACGAGCAACAGCAAGCCCTTTGTGCTGCGCAGCCGCAAGGAGAAGATAGACATCAGCAAGGAACTGATATCCTTTATTAAAGGATGCGAGGCGCTCGACTATAAAATAAACTGACAAATATAATTGCCCCCACGATGTGTGACAATTGGCCGCAAAGGCTCTGTCAGAGAAAATATGGCATAATGTTTGTTGGCAAAACCGTAGAAGACAAAACCTAATTATTAACATAATAAATTACAAAAGAAAGATGGAAAAAATTACAACAGAGAACTTTGAGAGTCTGAAGAATGGCGCACTGCCTTTAGTAGTTGATTTCTGGGCTACATGGTGTGGTCCTTGCCGTGCCATCGCACCTATCGTTGAGGAGCTGGCTAACGAGTACGAAGGCAAGATCGTTGTTGGTAAATGCGACGTAGAGGAGAACGACGACATCGCCATGGAGTTTGGCATCCGCAACATTCCTACAATACTGTTCATCAAGAACGGTGAGGTTGTAGACAAGTTTGTAGGTGCAACAACAAAGGCAAAATTGCAGGAGAAGTTTGAGTCTCTGCTGTAATAACACGCCTGAAGATATTTTTTAAGTGCGGAACGGCTTTAATGTTATTAATGCCGCTCCGCATTTTTTGTATGTCATAGCATGGCTGCGTGCATGGCACGGGCAGGGTGCGGCGCTTTGTGATTTTGTGCTTTTCTGAAAAAAAAGCAACCGCGGCATGCAGTATTTTCGTCCTTTTTATATCATATATAAAGGGCACCTGCGGCGCCCGACACGAAGATATGGAAACAGAAGAACTTGTCAGAAGATGTAAGGATGGTGACAGAGGCGCCTTGGCGCTTCTGTATCAGACCTATTCCGGCAGGTTGTTCAGGCTTTGTGCAGATATCGTTAAAGACAGAGACGCAGCCCGGGATTTGCTTCACGACGGCTTCATCATAATATTCTCGTCGATAGGCTCGCTGCGCAGTCCTGCCCGCCTTGAGGCATGGATGAGCAGGGTTATGACCAATCTTGCCGTAAAATATCTCAATGACAGAAAGAACCGGGCTGTGGCCGGAAGTGTGGCAGACGTGCCTGTTGAGGCTGAAGAAGGGCAGGGCGGGTGCGACATTCCGTTTGATGAGCTTATGCGCATGATCGACATGCTGCCCGAGGGCTACCGCAACGTGTTCCGCCTGTCGGTGCTCGAAGGCCTGTCGCACGACGAGATAGCCCGTATGCTAGGCATCAGGCCTCGTACGTCGTCTTCGCAGCTGCTCAGGGCACGTGTCAGTTTGCAGAAGATGATAACTGCCTACAGAGCCCGCCTCGTTCTGCTTTTGGCTGCAGTGACCGTTTCGGTAGTGACGTTATTGCTCCGGCAGCCGTTCAGACGGACAACCGGAGTTGACGTGGCGTCTGTCGGCGCAGCCCGTCATGCAGCCGGTGGCAGCTGCGCAGGCCCCGTGGCAGATATGCATGCCGCCCCGTCGGCAGACGGAAATGTCGTGCGGAGGATCCATGCTGAAGACTCTATTGGCGCAGGGCTTTGTCTGGCTTGTCCTGCCGACACCTTGCGTGCTGATGCCCTTGCCGAAAGTGTTGACGTCCTGTGCCGCATTGCCGGCAGCGGATCGGCCGTAGCCGTTGAGCCGTCGCCCGTCATGGCAGATGTGGCTCCTGCCGACACTTCATGTGTTAATGTCACAACAAAGAGCCATGACGGCTGGCTGCTCGGATTCAGTTCGATGATGGAAAGGGCGTCGGACGTGATAATGCCGCGCATAATCGAGGTTATAGAACATGCTGTAGGCTCGGGCACGAGGGTGGAGATTGAAACCTGGGAGCAGCTCGTACATTATCTCACTTATGATGTCGGCGAGAGTCTTGACCCGATAGAGCGCGATGTCCTTCTGCGCATAGCGCTTATGAACAGCGGCAAGATTGTTACGCACAAGAACTATGAAAAGCCGCTGCAGCTGGGGCTCAACTTCAACCGGCGTCTGTCTGACAGATGGAGCCTTGACATGGGACTGCGCGTTACACGGCACACCACCAACATGCTTACAGGCAGTTCTGACACGACAAACATCAGCGAGCGTCAGCGCATATTTTATGTCGGCATGCCCGTAAATGCCACTTACACGTTTATGAGGCGCGGCCGCATGTCTGCCTATCTGACTGCCGGCATGGCTATAGATGTCCCGTTCAGCGCAAAGTCAGACAAGCTTTACAACATCGACGGAAAGACTGAGTTCAGCAGGTCTGTTAGCCTTGGCTTCACCGGACTGCAGTGGTCTGTGGGTGCTGGCGTCGGCATGGCTTATGAGATTGCACCGCATCTCGAACTGTTCTTCAGTCCGCGTATAACGTGGTATATCCCTAACGGCAGCAAGGCCGAAACCCAGTGGACCGGCAAGCCCCTGCAGATATCCCTGCCTTTCGGTATCCGCATCAGTTACTAAGCGCAGTCGGCTTTGAATAAAAAGTTTTTTAAAAAAACTCGTCACTCATCACATTCCGGTATAACACGCTGACAAACAATGCTTTATGGTGTGACGAGTTGAAATTTCAACTCGTCACATCCGTCACATATGGCCATATGAATATGTCGTTGTCCTTATTCCGGTTGACTTCAGACAGGCAATTTCCTGATTAAAGTTGCCTCTGATAAGACTTATTACTGCCATCGGTTGATTTAAATACCCAAGTTTTCATCATATACAGCCCTGTAGGGACACACCCCAGGTGTGTCCAACTCACGCATTACAGGGAAATCCTTCGCAATATATAATCAGACATAAATATCTGTCATACAGATAGTTATATTAAAACCTTAACAAATCCTTGGGACAGCAATGAATCCGCATTATTCATCAAAATGATGTTACAGACTATAAAGTTTACACGTAATCGCGCAGTGGACGCACCTGGGGTACGTCCCTACGTTTGCCACCAACAAAGCTAATGACTTTAACTCCTAAATAATCCACCCAAAAAGCCCCCATGTGACGAGTTGAAATCTCAACTCGTCACACCATAAAGCCTTGATATTCATGAGATTAAGCGGCATTGTGACGAGTGACGAGTTTTTAATAAAAACTTTTTCCGTTATGCGGTGGGCGATGTAGAATGGTACATTCAGGTGTACTCTTTTAATGTAAAAGCATACCTTTTGCATTGTCGTTTACCGCATATTGGAACCTGAAAGGTGCCCTTTTGCATTGCGAAAGGTCGTCTTTTGCAGTGCTTTTAAATCTAAACCTGTTATTATGATTCGGCCGGATAGCCGTTTGTCTTTATAAAATAGGGAAATGCGTGCAGTATTTTCTGCCGGCAGCACTCATTATGATTAGAACAAAAAGACAGAAAATATGCAGGCAAGACATTTGGACAGGCGCCGCTACTTCATGGAAGAGGCGGCAACGACAGAAAAATATTTTATACCATATCTCAGCCGTTTTATAGCTACGAGTGGGGTTAGAGTGCTTGAGGTGGGATGCGGCGAGGGAGGCAATCTGTTGCCGTTCGCGCGCAGGGCGTGCCGTGTTACGGGTGTGGATATGTCGGAACTGAGAATCATACAGGCGCAGACTTACTTCAGGGAAGAAGGTGCCGCGGCTGAGCTGGTGTGCTGCGATATACTTGACTACGACTGCCGTGGCCTCAGCTTCGACCTTATCATAATGCACGACGTGGTGGAGCATGTGCCCGACAAGGTCGCACTGCTGTCAAAGCTCAGCTGCATGCTGGCTCCGCATGGTGCGGTGTTCGTAGCCTTTCCGCCGTGGCAGATGCCTTTCGGCGGCCATCAGCAGATAGCCCGCAGCCGGTTGTTGTCGCGCATGCCGTTTGTCCATCTCCTGCCTCGTGCCGTTTATGGGCAAGTGCTCCGGTTCTTTGGCGAAGACGACTTCACCGTAGGTGAACTGATGTCAATAAGGCAGACGCGCTGCACGGTAGAGGCTTTCAGCCGTATTGCGGCGCGGGCGGGATATGCCGTGGCCGACATGCGGCTGTGGATGATAAATCCTCACTATGAAACCAAGTTTGGCCTCAGGCCGCTGGTGTTGCCCTCGCTGCTGCGCATGCTGCCGTATGTCAGAAACTTTCTTTCCTCGTCGTGCTTCTATGTGCTGCGCCGCAGCTGACGCTGCTGCCGGCGCTAGGGGCAGGTTCAGAACGTGGTGCCCTTAAAGATATTGCTCCGCTCTGGCTTCCACAACATTCCGCTCAGCGTCAGTTTGTTAGAGTTGAAGTTGGGCTGTATGCTGACGGTAGCCTTGTTGGCATCCTTCCATAGCGAAATGAACAGCTGCGCCGATATGCCTTTGCCCGATACGCTTAGCCTTACGTAGGTGTTGCCCTTCTTGTCGGAGCTTACCTTATAGCCCGTAACGATGCCCTCGAGCGTTATTCCGCCCAGGCCGTTGAAGCCCGACACCGGCACGTTGAACGCCACCTGCACGATGGCATTGCTGCCACTGACTGCCACAAAGTTGGTGCTTGCGGTTACGTGTGCCGTATATCCGCGCTTAAACTCCACCTTGTCGGCCTCTATCGTAAACGCTGTGTCGTTTATTGCCTGCACGGCTTCGGCGTTCAGGGCGCTGTCTATGCGTGCCTCCATCAGTTTTCTCTCCTTCTTGCTGAGCTTCCTGTCCTGTGTCCCGTTTTGTGCCATGGCTGCATACGCTGCTGCCACGAACATTATGAATGTTATTATTGTTCTCATGACGTATAAGTTTTTTAGTTTGTCTTTTATTATAATAACCCGTAAAACCACGAAAACGTGCATTGCGGCAGGTGAAAAATAGCTAATAATGACGATAATTTATTTTAAAATCAGATGTCGCAGATGGCTTCCTGTTCTTGTAAACTCATGTAAAGAGTAATCTGTCATTGATACGTCGTTTGAACTTATTCAGTAAGTCGTATTCATGTTCTAAGTCGTCCATTTGCATTTTATTGGTGTTTTCCGGTATCTTTTTCATTAAAATGGCAGAATAGCGACGGTTTGGACAAAACTATGATTACTGCCAATGGGAAAAGCACGTGTAAATTACTCATGATAAAAAGAGGCTGCTCCTTTGAATGTATAGGTGCAGCCTCTGATTCTTACGCTAACTAAAATTTATTAATTTTTTTCTTCCAATAAGGGCAGCGTTTTTATGTGTTGTCCGTTACTCATGGTTATTTTATGATGATTTTGCTTGTGGATGTAGTTCCGTCATCATAAGTATTCTTTATAATGTTGATGCCTTTTACTGGTGCAGACAGCTTTTCGCCTGTGACAGAATAATACTCTCTGTTTGTTATCATCTTGGTGCCTGTCATGGTGCTTATGTCTGAAGCATCGCTGAGGTCGAGTGCCAGGTTGTAAAGTACGTAGCGGTCTTCACCTTCAGGCTCGCGTGACGATTTGGTGTAAAGGAAGCATACTCTGTGTAATCCGGCAGAGAATGTCATAGGAGCTTCGAGCTCGTCAGAACCAGCAGATGATGTGCCGGCAAATTTGGTTATCTCAGTTCCGTCTGAATATATCACTGTTCCGTCTGAGAACAGAATTTCGTCAAGAAATGCTCCAAAAGGTGTAGAGCTGTTGCGTCCGCTCCATGTCAGTGTGCCGGTTTTGCCTTCAGGTACGATGAAGCTTACTTCGAGCCATGAGTCGATAGTGCTGTCGCTTGTTAGTCCTGATGTAGAACTGCATGCTTTGCTGCCGTCGAGGGTCCAAGGATGCTCAATGCTGGTATCAAACGAGAAATCGCCTTTTTCAACTATCGGTGAATAGTCGTAAATTATCTTTTCCGTAGTGGCATTGCAGTGGATTGTTACATCTCCGGCGCTTGTGTGAAGCACAACGTCACCGCTGTGTTCGCCTATGTCTTTACGTGTAAAGGTCAGTTTTACAATTCCGTATTGATATGGCTCTATTGTCTTGACGTCGCCTACATAAGAGAAGCATCCGTCGCCTGTAACTGAATTTATTTCCAGATTCTTGCTGCCGAGGTTGTATAGTTTAATCTCAGCTGTGTCTGTTTTTTCAATGTTGTCAAAATAAGATTTGGCAAAATTTACTTCATGCGTTGAAACATCAGTTCCGTTTTCCTGTACAGGATAGAGTGTAAGGTCGAAGTCGTAGAAATAAGCCTGGAGCTTTGTTTCGGCAACCCCCATTGTATACCAGTCTAGTATGATGCTGTATATGAATGTCATGTCATATGTGCCGCTTTTCAGGATAATCTTGTCAGAGAGATCGTGTTCGTTGGATTTCTCAGAGCCGTCCAATGATTTGTTCACAGGATCGCCGTTGAGATATATCATTGCCTGGTTAGGATACAGACCAGTGGCCATACCTTTCCAAGAGAATGTGGCAACATTGCCTTCTGGTACAGTGATGCTGATATTTACGCCACTCTGGCTATCATCGCCGACATTGGTAGAGGCTAGTACGGGGAAACCGGTTATGTCGCTTGTGACAATCATCGATGATGTTGACTCTTCGTAGGGATATATCTTGATGTCACCATTCTTTATGACACTTGAGTAGTCGCAAACTTCGTTGATATTAGCCTTTACGGTTAAAGTTGTAGATTTTCCGTTTTCGTCAGTGAATGTGACAGTTCCGCTGAATGGGCCGCTGTTCTTTGCTGTAAGAGTTATTGGAAGCAGTGAGATGTTGCCTCCGGGCAATTCTTCTCTTCCCTCAACTGAAAGTTCGTCGGTGCTTGTGGATATTGTGTATTTTGTGTTGGACAGACCTTTATTTTTCAGTTTGATTTCCTGTGTATAAGGTATGCCTGTAAACAGATTCTTTTCAGACAGGTCTAATGTCTCTGGGCTTACTTCGAGTTGGGGCTCGTTGGTCATCTTTGTTATTATGGCAGATTTATAGAAGTTGAGAAAACCGGCGTGAGAGTTGTCTTCTGCAAACAGTGCATAAGATCCGAAACCAGTTCTTGGTATTAGTTCTGTTCCGTCTTCAGATACGTCGAAGACGAGTTTCTTTTCCTGGTACAGCTGATAATCGCCTTTGTCATCTGGCACAGTAGAGAAATCGCCGGCAACAAGAACGGCGTATACGGCTTCGCTTCCGCTGTACAGGTCACCGAGTACGGTGTAGTCTTCACGTGTGTTTTGTTCGTTTATAGGTGGAGTTTCAATGGTTATGGTACGTTTTTCTGCATCATATGTTCCTGTTACAGGGTTGCATCCCTGCCATCCGGAACTTGCGTAATTGCTGTTGTCAACAATATTATAGAATGTAACTTTGTCTCCGTCAATAGTCACTTCAATACTATAGTCGGTTTCTGACAGGTCTGTATATGAGAAATATCCATATTTGGGATTATAAAAAGACATGGCTGTGGCCCAATATGGGTCGGTTGATCCGACAGTGTTGGCCTTTAGCAGGTTTCTTGTTGCTGACTTGGCCATGCTGGTGTTTTGTCTTACTTTCATTGTCTGTCTTGAAGATAGTGTCTTTGTTGCCATATTAGAATCTTGTGCCATGGCTTTTGTCATGCCGCAGAAAATCAATGTGGCTATGACTGCAAAGATGGAAAGTTTTTTCATGTGTTTATAGCTTTGATGTTAGACATAGTTTAAATTTGTACTCACGTGTGTACTCGAACTGCTGCAAATATATGTGATAACGGTCAAAAGCAAAAAAAATCAGGACCTGATAAAGTCCTGATTTATAAATTGGGATAAAAAAGCCCGTAAGGCGCTGTTATTTCTTGTGATAATTTTCGCGTGCAAGTTTCTGATACTGAGCGGGAGAAAGTCCGGTAACCCTCTTGAACATGGAAAAGAAACCTGAATGAGACCTAAAACCAACGCTGGAGGCAATGGCGTTGATTGTAAGATTACCATACTCGTCAACCTTATTCATGCGTTTGCATATTTCCTTTACCCGGTATTCGCCAAGCAGGGTGGTGAAGTTGCAGTTTAATTTTTCGTTGATTACCTGCGATACATATCTGTTGTTGCTGCCGACAAGTTCAACGAGACGGTCGGCTTTAAAGTCGGGAGAGTAGATTTCTTCAGATGTCTGCATGATATTGATGATCTTGTTCAGGAGTATTCCTTTGTCTTCCTCGCTCAGTCCGCTTGTTTTGTAGCGTGATTTTGCATCGGCGGCTTTATTCTCGTTATTTTCTTTTTCCTCCAGCATTTTTTCATAATTTATGCGCATGTTCCTTTCTATTTCTTCTCGCTGCAGGCTCTCAAGTGTGTTGTTGTAAAGATGTTCATTGCTGCGTTTAAGATTTTTGTTCTTTATATAAAGCATTATTGCGAGAACCATGATGATGGTTGTTACGATAAAACCGATGCGTGTAAGCAGTTCTTCCTGTTTGTGTTTTTGTATGATTTCCGCCATACGTTTGTCCATTTCGTTTATCTGGTCGAGAAATTGCATCTGGCTCACCTTTGCCACTTGATTATAGTTGAGCAGTGTGTCTTTAAGCTGGTAATACTTGTTACGGTAGATGTCTGACAATTTTGTATTGCCACTTCTTAAATAGTCGTCCCTTAAAAAGATTATTATCTACTAGTATTCAGTAATTTAATCAATAAAAGTCTTTGATAAATCTGCAAGTTTTCTTATCT
>OOCV01000447.1_pt1 | contig 27350 bp, 21 predicted proteins | sample 1671061 | NCBI WGS metagenome assembly OOCV01 (sample SAMN06348118, study PRJEB24527) | human gut metagenome | biome: human gut; feature: ankylosing spondylitis patient; material: feces | host: Homo sapiens | place: China | collected 2015-10
CTGGTTCTTTTTAGTAAAGTCCATAGATTGTTGTAGTAAAAATTTTTCTACATCAGAGTTCATTTCACACGAAAATGAAGAAAAAATTCGTTCTAATTCTTTTTCCTCATCTTTTCCTTGTTTCAGATACTCTCTAATATTTAATATTAGAAATTCATTATTCATTTTGTTCTTTCCATTTCTTCATAAAGTTATTAATTTCAACAGGGTCCTTTAATTCTCTATATTTTACATCATTTTCAGTTCTTGTAAGTGATTCCTGATATGATGCCTCTATTGCATTTGTAAACATTTCCACCTGTTCACGTCCGGTTATAACAAAACTTTTAGTTATACTTGAAGTTGCCATATGAATTCACCTCCTTTAAAATCATAGTCACTAATTAATATATTTCTTTTTCATATTTCCCACTGTGTGTTTCTATATTCATCTTAATTCTCCTAAATGCTCATATTTTTTCAATCAATTATTAATACTATCTTAGTCTTATCCCTGCCAGTTCCCTCTAAATTATCACATCTCTAAAACCTCAATTTTCGGCTCCCATTCAGTTACAATATCGACATTATAATTCTGTGTAATAACAACATAATGTCTTAATTTTAAAACCTCTCCATAGCCATCAGAAATTTTATTTATTTGTTCTGCAAATTCACCACCCTGTACCTCATAAATTATATTCTGAAAATCATTACGTTTGTATTTCTGTATTTCACTATCAGAATAAATACCGCTTTGTACAATTCCCTCATCTAACATCCGAACCGCCAAAACTGCGCCAAAGCTAATCCTCACACACGTATGACCGCTTGACAGTTCTATAGTCAGTCCTTGTTTTTCACCATTTATCAACTGCATCTGATAAACTGCTTTCGGAATTATACCAGCAAATACTTCTTTCCATCTCTCCATATTCCCAATCTCTTTCTGATAATTTTTCTCACTAAATCCCATATTATAAAAACACTTAAAATCCTTTGAAACACATTTTTTAAATTCATCATATTTAAAAATTAATATTCATATATTAGAAATAAAACACTGCCAGAATTCCTCCCGACAGTGCCATTACCTCATAATTACTCATCATCCGTCCTGAACTCACGAATTCCGTGCTCGCCCATCCTGCTTCGCATGATTATTCGTTCGTTAATTGCGCAGAAAAAGTAAATGTCTGCTGCGCATCCACTTACTTTTTCTTTGCGCTCATTACTTAATTATTATCGCCTATAATCTTTCTGGCAACATAAACACCACTTGCTGAGGCATGTGAAAGTGAATGTGTTACACCACTTCCATCTCCTATTATGTATAAGCCCTTATATCTTGTTTCAAGATTGTTATCAATCTCAACTTCCATATTGTAGAACTTAACTTCTACACCATAAAGAAGAGTATCATCGTTTGCTGTTCCCGGTGCTATCTTATCAAGCGCATATATCATCTCAATAATACCATCAAGAATACGCTTAGGAAGTACAAGGCTTAAGTCACCCGGAGTAGCTGCAAGAGTAGGCTTAACAAGACCTTCCTCTATTCTCTTTTCTGTGCTTCGTCTTCCTCTCATAAGGTCACCAAATCTCTGGACGATAACACCGCCGCCAAGCATATTGGAAAGTCTTGCAATACTTTCACCATATCCGTTACTGTCCTTGAATGGCTCTGAGAAATGCTTTGCAACAAGAAGTGCAAAGTTAGTATTTTCAGTCTGCTTCTCAGCTCCCTCGTAGCTATGTCCATTTACAGTTACAATTCCGTTTGTATTCTCATTTACTACAATTCCGTTAGGATTCATACAGAAAGTACGCACTAAATCCTCAAACTTCTCTGTTCTGTATACAATCTTGCTCTCATATAACTCATCTGTAAGATGTGCAAATATAACTGCTGGAAGTTCAACACGCACACCGATATCCACTCTGTTTGACTTAGTTGGAATTGAAAGCTCCTGACAGACTTTTTCTATCCACTTGCTGCCGCTTCGTCCAACTGACACTATGCACTTTTCACAGTCCATATGCTCATCCTTATAGAATACACGGTATCCGCCATCAATGACCTCTATGCTGCTTATAGGTGTATTAAAGTAAAAATCAATGTGGTCTTTCATCTCATTATACATATTTTCAAGAACTATGTAATTAATATCAGTTCCAAGATGTCTTACAGATGCATCAAGAAGCTTTAACTTATTCTGCATACATAGTGTCTTAAACTTAGTTCCGGCAGTTGAATACATATGTGTTTCTTCACCGCCGTGGGAAGTATTTATTGTATCAACATACTTCATAAGTTCAATGGCTTCGTCCTTGCCGATATATTCGTAGAGCGTTCCACCGAAATCATTAGTGATATTATACTTTCCATCTGAAAATGCGCCTGCACCACCGAAACCATTCATAATAGCACATGTAGGACACTTGATGCATGACTTTACTTTCTTTCCGTCTATCGGACATTTTCTTTTCTCTAATGTGTTACCTTCTTCAAACACTGCTACCTTAATTTCCGGTGACTTTTTCATAAGCTCATACGCTGAAAATATTCCACCCGGGCCAGCTCCTATAATAATTACATCATACTTCATATTCACAACCATACCTTTCCGCACCACATCACTTTATGGCACACATCTAAGTGTGGGAATTTTGCAAATATATCTGAAATAATAATAAATATATTCATAAACTTCTCACACTGATTAATATTTTTGATTCGCATTTGTTTAAGTAAATATTAAAAATTACCATTAAACAATTCAATTATAATTAGATGACAGGAATTTCTCCCACCAGCCACATCCTATTATAAAGTATAATTCTGAAAATATCTACTACTCATTTCAAATTATACCCCATCCCCCTGATATATGCTATAATAACTCTAATGTTACATTAGACTTTTCATATTTATTAAAACATAACATTTACATAAAATATCTCAAAAGTGAGGCTGACTATGAATAATAAACCCGACAATTACATAAGCATAGGTGAGATGGCAAAGCTCAACCAGACAACTGTCACAACATTAAGATTATATGACTCAATGGGACTTCTTACGCCCTGCTACATAGACAGCAGTTCGCATTACAGATATTATGACGTAAAACAGAATGCCAGATTTGATATGATTCAGTATATGAAAGAGCTTGGAATGGAACTTCGTGAGATTAAAGAGGTATTTGACAAATGTGACCTTGACCTTATAGAAGATATTCTTCACCGCAAGAAAGAACAGTCGATACAGCAGCTTACTGACCTTAAGCTTAAAATATGTGCCATCGACCGCACTATATCAGGCATTGAGCGCTACCGCAAATCTCCACCGGCAGGAACAATCACACTTGAATACATACCAAAAAGACGTATTTATTCTGTTAATGTTGTTACCAATTTTTATGACTATGACATAAATATGTACGAGCTCATTCTTAAAAAGCTCAAAAACACCCTGAAAGAATACAACATTCCTACAATATATTACTGTAATGCCGGAACTATTATGAAGCAGGAGGATTTTGAAAAACATCATTTTTATTCCAATGAAATCTTTATATTCGCTGATGACAACTTTCCGGTCAGTGATAATGTAAGAGAACTTGATAACGGAATGTATGCCTGCATATACACAGAGTCCTTTGATGATGAACGCACGTATGCTGCCCGTCTGCTTGACTACTGCCACTCTAATAATCTTCATATATGCGGTGATTATGTATGTGAGGAAATTAATGAAATGAACATATTTGACAGCCAGACACGTTCTATGTACTTAAGACTTCAGGTTCCTGTAGAAATTTATTAAAAAGCTATTGACTCTAATCTAACATAAGACTTTATACTTAATACAACCTGATAAATATTTAACAATTAATTGAAAGGAGTATTATTATGAAGAAGATTAAAGTAGTTCAGTACGGATGCGGAAAAATGAGTAAGTACACATTAAGGTACCTTTATGAAACAGGCTGCCAGATAGTAGGTGCTATCGACTGCAACCCTGCCATAGTAGGTATGGATGTAGGCGATTATGCCGGACTTGGCGTTAAGACTGGTGTTCTTATCAGCGACAATGCTGATGAGGTTCTTGACAACACCGACCCTGATATTGCAGTTGTCACTCTTTTCAGTCTTATAAGCGACTGTTTCCCTCATTATATGAAGTGCTTAAGCCGTGGAATAAGCGTTATTACAACATGTGAGGAGGCTACTGACTGTTGGACAACTGATGCAGTACACGCCAATATTCTTGATGTAACTGCCAAGAAGAATAACTGTACTTTCGTAGGAAGTGGTATGGAAGATATCTTCTGGGTTAATATGGTTGGCATGGTTGCCGCAGGCTGCCATAAGATTACTAAGATTGAAGGTGCTGTAAGTTACAATGTTGAAGATTATGGTCTTGCACTTGCCAAGGCTCATGGCGTAGGACTTACACCTGAGGAATTTGAAAAACAGATTGCACATCCTGAGGTAATCGAACCTTCATATGTATGGAATTCTAACGAAGCTCTTGCTTCAAAGATGGGATGGACTATTAAGAGCCAGACTCAGAAATGTGTTCCTTACTTCCATGATTCAGACCTGTTTTCATCAACTATGAACGCTACTATTCCTAAAGGAAACTGTATCGGAATGGCTGCTGTAGTTACAACTGAAACTTTCCAGGGTCCTGTTATTGAAACTCAGTGTATCGGTAAGGTATATGGTCCAGAGGATGGCGATATGTGCGACTGGAAGATAACTGGCGAACCAGATACAGAATTCCATGTTGTTAAACCTGCTACAGTTGAGCATACATGCGCTACAATCGTAAACAGAATTCCTTCTGTTCTGCGTGCCCCAGCAGGTCTTGTTACTATGGACCAGCTTGAGGAAATAGCTTTCCCAACATACCCTATGGAAAACTATCTGTAATTAATATAAATATTATTTAAATTGTACCTATGTATATGTAAAAACAGGACACGGCAGTTATTTATTATCTGCCGTGTCCTGTTTTTTTCTGGTTCTTTGTCAAGAGTGGGGGTAAGGTTTAGAACCTTTTTTCTTGTCCTGTTTATTTAATCAATATACTATAAATTATCAATTTTAAATGAGTAAATTTAAAATATTGCACAAGTATGTCCGCGTTAGAAAGACATATTTTCCATAATCTATTGAAATGTATATAAGGCACAAACAAAAGTAAATTATCTTTGTGCATTTTTCTGTATTTGCTCATTAATCTCCCCTACTCCACATAATCAAAAGCGATCTTATTCATCTTATCCATAAACAGATTATTAAACACCGCAATCACCCTGCCAACGCCAATCATTGCAAGTATTGTACCTACACCAAGTCCTAACAGAAAATGTCCGGTTGATAATCCAATTATAAATGTTATTGTAACATTTGTTATATCAAAACAATTCTTACAGAAACCTACACCTTTTCCTTTTCTTTTATTAAGCTTGGTAGTATCACTTATCGCCTGCACTATACCATCACCCGGATTAGGAATTATACGCATATTAAGTGACATCGCAGCACCTATTCCTGTCAGTATTACCGCAATTATAAGAAGCATAATCTGAACGGGCATATTATTATTTACAGATGGTATCATTCCTGAAAATATATTAAGGAACCTTGTAAATATTATACTCACGGGAATTTGCAGCACATCTCTTAACAGATACATTCCAAGCTGGTTGGCTGACTTGTCAACAAACTGCCATATTGTATGAAGAATCATTTCTATAATTACAAATACAACATAAACGATAAGTGTCATATTGGCAAAGTTAAATCCAATAACATTAGATATTGAATATGGAACTGATATTATTGGCGATACACCCAGATTAGTCTTTGTATTAAGCATAATTCCAAGTGCAAGAATAACAAGTCCTGCTATGTAAAATATCCACCTGTATAACAGCTTATTCTTTTTCCCATGTACAGCTTTCTTTTTATCTGTACTATTATCAGCTCCACCAATATCATTAATATTACTCAAAATTACATCTTCTTTCTTATCTATTTGTTATTATTCAGAACTACGCTGTTTCATCCTGCTTCTTTATGGCTTTATTAAGATTTCTCTCAATCTTTTCAAGTGTCGCACACATATTAGAAAGCTCTTCCTCCGATATATCCTGACAGAATATATCTTCTGCCATATTGAATAAATCGGACACCTCGTCAGCTTTAGCTTCACCTTCCTTCGTGAGCTTTATTATCCACGACCGCCTGCACTCCGGATTATTCTCTCTTATTATAAGCCCCATTTTCTCCAGTCTGTCAAGTGTTCTTGACATCGTAGTTACCTCTATAAGACACGCATCCGAAAGTTCCTTCTGTGTCATCCTGCCACTTTTTCTTAATTCATATAATATCCTTGGCTGTCCCTGTCCGACCGTCAGTCCCATCTTTATAAAATGCGGTCTTAGAAGCCGTCTTCTTAACATTTCCACATCAAAAAGATAATTCCTTACTTCTCCATATTTCATACCAATCCTCATTTCTGCACACATTTTTTGCACATATTAAGCTTTAACTAAGTTCAAACTGTCCTGTATACAACTGATAATATCTGCCCTTCTGTTCAAGTAGTTCGTCATGGCTTCCACGCTCTATTATCTGACCTTTTTCAAGAACCATTATAGCTTTGGAATTACGTACTGTCGACAATCTGTGTGCTATTACAAATACTGTTCTTCCCTCCATAATAGCATCCATGCCTTTCTCTATCAGTCTTTCAGTTCTTGTATCAACTGAGCTTGTAGCCTCGTCAAGTATAAGCACAGGTGCCTTTGCTATCGCTGCCCTTGCTATGGCAAGAAGCTGCCTCTGTCCCTGAGATAAGTTACCTCCGTCAGAATACAGCATTGTATCATAGCCATCTGGAAGTCTTCTTATAAATGAATCAGCATTTGCTATTACAGCCGCATCTCTTACTTCTTCGTCAGTTGCATCAAGCTTTCCATATCTGATATTATCAGCTATTGTTCCCGTAAACAGATGTGTATCCTGAATAACCATGGCAAGTGACCTTCTTAAGTCGTCCTTTTTTATGTCCTTGATGTCTATGCCATCATAAGTTATTGAACCTGACTGTATATCATAAAATCTGTTTATAAGATTGATAATCGTCGTCTTTCCTGCACCAGTTGAACCGACAAATGCTATCTTCTGTCCCTGCTTTGCATAAAGAGTTACATCATTAAGTATCGTTTTCTCAGGCACATAACCAAATACAACATTTTTAAATCTTACATCTCCACGCAGCTCTACAAGATAGGTACCATCACTTACGTCCGCTAAAGCACTGCCTTTCTTATTGTCTTTATCTGCAGGATATACTATATTATTTACCCTGGTTACTTCCATATCTGAAACTTCATTTACAATCTGTTTTTTAAGCTTCTCTTTATAAGTCTCTGAATTCCAGTAAGTATTAAGATTAGCAGGTACTTTCCATGCAAATGTACCTGTATATTCCTTACATTCTGTAAGACTTCCATCCTCATTCTTAACGGCATTACACAATGTTACGCTGCCCTCATCAACTTCCGGTTCTTCATCCATCATATCAAATATACGCTCTGCACCTGAAAGTGCTGATAACAGGAAATTGACCTGCTGTGTGAACTGGTTAAGAGGCATGGCACTCTGGCGTACATATATAAGATAAGATGAAAGACTTCCTAAGTCCATAAGTCCTTTTAATGTAAATATACCACCGACACAGGCAGATATCGCATAGTTAAGATAGGAAAGACTGACTATAGTTGGTATCATCATACCTGCAAAAGCCAGAGCATTAGTTGACTCTTTTCTGAAGCTCTCGTTCATTTCACAGAACTTCTCAAAGTTCTTCTGCTCGTGGTTAAACACCTTTTCAACCTTCTGTCCAGCCATCATTTCCTGAACAAAACCATTAATCTTACCAAGCTCCTCCTGCTGTCTGTTAAAGTACTTTTTGCTGTGCTTACTGTTAAACTTGATAAAGAAAAACATTATAATAAGAAACACAACAACTATCATAGATAACCTTATGCTTAACACCATCATCATAATAAGTGTACCAAAAAGCATTATAAAGCTCTGTATAATCATCGCAAAGCTGTTATTCATAGCCTCCTGCACAGTATCCACATCATTGGTAAACCTGCTCATAAGTTCACCATGTGTATGTGCATCAAAATATTTTAAAGGAAGCTTCTGTACATGTGCAAAAAGGTCATTTCTTATATCCTGTATGACCTTCTGTGACACCTTCACCATAATACGGTTATAACCTAATGTACACAATGCTCCGCATGCATACATAATTCCCATGGCAATAACTGCCTTAAGAAGCCCTTCCATATCTCCCGGTACTATAAAACGGTTTACAACCGGCTTTACAAGATAAGTTCCTGTGACATTGGCACCTGCACTTAACAGTACAAGAAGTGCAACAAGCATAAACATCCACTTATAATGTCCAAGGTAGACAAGCAGATGTTTTATAGTTTTCTTAGTATCTTTAGGTCTTTTATATCCAACATACTTAGCCATTACAAATCTGCTCCTTCCTTCTGTGATTCATATATTTCCTGATATATCTTATTATTCTTTAACAGCTCATCATGCGTTCCAATAGCATTTACACAGCCTCTGTCAAGAATAATTATCTGGTCTGCATGCTTAACAGATGATATTCTCTGGGCTATAACTATCTTTGTCATATCAGGAAGCTTCTTTGCAAGTTCTTCCCTTATTCTGCCCTCTGTTGCAGTATCTACTGCACTTGTGGAGTCATCAAGTATAAGCACCTTTGGTTTCTTTAATATAGCTCTTGCTATGCATATACGCTGCTTCTGTCCACCCGAAACATTGACACCGCCCTGTCCCATCTCTGACTCATATCCATTGGGAAGTCTGTCAAGGAATTCATCTACACAGGCGATATGGCACGCCTCATCAATCTCCTCTTTCGCAGCATTTTCATTACCCCAGCGAAGATTAGATATAAGAGAACCTGAAAACAATGTATTCTTCTGAAGCACAACTGCTATTGCATCTCTTAAATGTCTTACTGGATAGTTCTTAACATCAATTCCGTCTATTCTGACTGTTCCCTTAGTTGTATCATATAATCTTGGTATAAGCTGCACGAGTGTAGTCTTTGCAGAACCCGTCTGTCCTATGATACCAACCGTCTGTCCCGGTTTTATGTGAAATGAAACATCAGAAAGTACATATTCTTTAGCCTCATTTTTATACTTAAACCATACATGGTCAAACTCAATGTCACCGTTTTTAACACTTATATCCTGTGACTTTTCATCTGTAATATCTATCTTCTCATCTAGCACCTCAACAATTCTTGATGCAGATGCAAGCGAACGTGTCATCATAAGAAATACATTTGACATCATCATAAGTGAATTAAGAATAAGAAGAACATAGCTTAAAAAGCTTGTGAGCTCACCTATCTTTAATTGTCCGGCATTGATAAGATGTCCTCCGACAAAAAGAATAGCAATAATTGTTCCATACATAACAAACTGCATTGCTGGCATATTAAGAACAGCTATTCCAAATGCTGTTTCGGACTCTTTTTTCAGATTAGCATTTACCTGCTCAAACTTATCAACTTCATAATCGCCCCTTACATAAGACTTAACAACCCTTATCGCTGTTAAGTTTTCCTGAATACTTCTGTTTACAAGGTCAATGGCATTCTGCATTTTCCCATACAACGGTCTTACTTTCATAATAATTATGATAAGAAGTGTTGCAAGTATAGGCAGCGCCACGAAGAACACCAGCGCAAGTGTCCTGTTGATTGTAAATGCTATTGATGATGCAAATATCAGCATTACTGGACTTCTTCCGAATGGTCTCATGCCTGTTGAAACCGAGTTCTGTATATTGGTAACATCACTTGTAAGACGTGTAACTAATGAAGATACACGGAAGTGGTCTATATTAGAAAATGAATACGACTGTAGTTTTTCATACTCAGCCTTTCTTATGTTAGCGCCAAGTCCCTGTCCTGCAAGCGACTGGAACCTTGCACTTCCTATTCCAAGCACAAGCGCTATAAGTGCGCACAGTGCCATCTGCAATCCCTTGACATATATGTAATGTGTATCGCCATTAGCAACCCCATTATCTATAAGGTCTGCCATAATCATAGGCACCATCAGCTCAAGCATCGCTTCAACTGCTATACATATAAGCGCCAGATATGCGTATTTCTTATATTGCTTCATATAAGAAAAAATTCTTCTCAGCATTATTAATTGCACCTCCAATTATTGTATATGCAACTATTGTAACACCAATCAACGTGTTGTCAAGAGGGGGGGGCTGTTTAGTATACATTTGAGTGACGAACGGACGACTTAATATAAGTGGGGAGAAGCCGGGCATACATCACCGATGCCAGAAGCTTCAATTGGATATTTCTAAGACTTTTCATGTATGTACTGGCAGCTGCCGCTACCGTTCGATACGGGACATCCTTGTCCCATATCTCACTTCCACAGACATCCTTGTCTGTGGATAGCTGGGTAACTAATGAAAAGTCTAAGAACTATCTCAATTAAACTTCAAGTGCATCTTAAGATGTATTTCCAGCTCCTCCCCACTTATATTATGTCTGGTTGTGGCTTATTCTACTTTTTATTTTCTTCTTTCCATACCACTTTTCTACTTATATTGTATCAAGTTGTGGCTTAATTTACGTAGTAATGTCTGACTAAATCAGCGGAATGAGCACAGGTGGAGCGGAATTGTGGCTTTGGCCTTGTATGCAATTCTACAAATACACTAATGTATAAACTGAACTTAGTAAAATACGCTATCTAAACTATAAATACCAGAATATAAAATCTTACATAATTTTACATACATTATTAAATACGTTTCTTCCACATTTCTCCTTCTCCTCTTAATTTAGTTGATTATTTACCAGTGAATTATGCCAATGTCAGACATAAGACACGGGAAGTCTGTTGCCAGTAATACGGAGGACACACTTGAAAGCTGGTTGTGCTAATTCTTATACTTTCCCTCTTGTATACAGATATGCGCGTACACGGATGTACGCGCAAGTAAGGCCGCGCCACGGATGGCGCGTCCGAACGGTATCGTCCATATCCGATATCTATATGGAAAGTATTAGAAATAGCCAACCAGCTTTCTAGTGTCCAAAGTATTATTGGTGACAGCCTTCCCGTGTCTTATGTCGTCCTTCCGCCAATAATCACCCACTAAATTAACAAATCTGTAATATTTTCTTGACATCCGCATATAAAAATGATAAGCTATGCCTATAAAGATTGTTAATTAATTATCAATCTTATTTTTATTAAGATAGTTATTTTATGTAACACTATACATTGCCAACAAAGTATATGTATGATTATCTAAGAAAAGGGGAACTAATCATGAGTAAAGAAAAATCTTTAGTAGTTGACAACATCCAGTCTCTTGAAGAGCTTATAAGCTCTGTAAAAGAGGCACAGCGTATCTTCTCGACATATTCACAGGAACAGGTTGATAAGATATTTACTGCTGCTGCCCTTGCCGCTAACAAAGCAAGAATACCTCTTGCAAAGATGGCTGTCAAGGAAACTGGCATGGGAATAGTCGAAGACAAGGTAATCAAAAATCACTATGCCGCTGAATACATTTACAACGCATACCGTGATACTAAGACCTGCGGTGTTATCGAGGAAGATAAAGCCTATGGCATCAAGAAAATCGCAGAGCCAATCGGTGTTGTTGCCGCTGTTATTCCTACAACTAATCCAACTTCTACTGCTATATTTAAGACTCTTATTTCATTAAAGACACGTAATGGTATAATCATAAGCCCACATCCACGTGCTAAGGAAAGCACTATAGCTGCTGCTAAGGTTGTACTTGAGGCTGCTGTTGCTGCCGGTGCTCCAGAAGGCATAATCGGCTGGGTTGATATCCCTAGTCTTGAACTTACTAATACTCTTATGAAAGAAGCTGACATTATACTTGCAACTGGTGGTCCTGGTATGGTTAAGGCAGCTTATTCATCTGGAAAGCCTGCACTTGGCGTAGGTGCCGGTAACACACCTGCTATTATTGACAGCACTGCTGATGTTATACTTGCAGTTAATTCTATTATCCATTCTAAGACATTTGATAATGGTATGATATGTGCTTCTGAGCAGTCAGTAATCGTTGACTCTTCTATATATAAGCAGGTTAAAGAGGAATTCACTAAGCGAGGCTGCCACTTCCTTAATAAGACTGAGCTTGATAAAGTAAGAAAGACTATCATTATAAATGGTTCTTTAAATGCTAAGATTGTTGGTCAGAGTGCTTATAATATTGGAAAGCTTTCCGGCATAGAAGTACCTGAAAGTACTAAAATTCTCATTGGTGAAGTTACTTCTGTTGACCTTTCAGAAGAATTTGCACATGAAAAGTTATCTCCTGTTCTTGCTATGTATAAGGCAAAGGATTTTGATGATGCATTAAGCAAAGCCGAGCGCCTTATCGCTGATGGCGGATTTGGTCATACTTCTTCTATATATATTAATTCTTCAACCGAAACTGATAAGCTTGCCAAGTTTGAGGAAGCTATGAAGACATGCCGTATTCTTATTAATACTCCTTCTTCACAGGGCGGTATCGGTGACCTTTATAACTTTAAGTTAGCACCTTCTCTCACACTTGGCTGTGGTTCATGGGGCGGTAACTCTGTATCTGAAAATGTAGGTGTAAAGCACCTTATTAATATTAAGACTGTTGCTGAGAGGAGAGAAAATATGCTGTGGTTCAGAGCACCTGAAAAGGTATACTTCAAGAAAGGCTGCCTTCCTGTTGCACTTAACGAGGTAAAGACTGTATTAGGCAAAAAGAAAGCATTTATTGTTACAGACCAGTTCTTATATAAGAATGGCTACACTAAGTGCGTTACTGATAAACTTGATGAACTTGGCATAACACATACAACTTTCTTCAATGTTGCACCAGACCCTACTCTTGAATGTGCTATTGAAGGAACTAAAGCTATAAACAGCTTTGAACCTGACTGTATCATAGCTATCGGTGGTGGTTCTGCCATGGATGCTGCCAAGATTATGTGGGTTATGTACGAACATCCGGAAGTTGACTTTATGGATATGGCTATGAGATTTATGGATATCAGAAAACGTATCTACACATTCCCTAAGATGGGTGAAAAAGCTTACTTTATAGCTATTCCTACTTCTTCTGGTACTGGTTCAGAGGTTACTCCTTTCGCAGTTATCACTGATGAAAAAACTGGCATAAAATATCCTCTTGCTGACTATGAGCTGCTTCCTAAGATGGCTATTATCGATGCTGATATGTGTATGGATCAGCCTAAGGGACTTACAGCATCTTCTGGTATAGATGCACTTACACACGCACTTGAAGCTTACGCATCTATTATGGCTACTGATTATACTGATGGTCTTGCACTTAAGGCTATGAAGAATATATTTGAATATCTTCCAGCAGCATATGAGAATGGAGCACATGATGCCAAGGCAAGAGAACAGATGGCTACTGCTTCTACTATGGCTGGTATGGCATTTGCCAATGCATTCCTTGGTGTATGCCACTCTATGGCTCACAAGCTTGGTGCTTACCACCATATACCTCACGGTATTGCAAACGCACTTCTCATAACAGATGTAATGCGCTTTAATGCAGCAGAGGTTCCTGCGAAGATGGGAACATTCTCACAGTATGCTTATCCTCACTGCAAGGAAAGATATGTTGAATGTGCTAACTTCCTTGGTATTGCCGGTAAGAACAATGACGAGAAGTTTGAGAACTTCTTAAAGGCTATTGAAGAGCTTAAGGATAAGGTTGGAATTAAGAAGACTATCAAAGACTACGGCGTTGATGAGAAAGACTTCCTTGCTACACTTGATGAGATGGTTGAAAATGCATTTGATGACCAGTGTACAGGTGCTAACCCTAGATATCCTCTTATGAGCGAAATAAAGGCTATGTATCTTAAGGCTTATTATGGAAAAGAAGTTAATCCTGAGGATATAAAGACTAAGTAATATAATATTAGCAATAACACTACTACCATATTTAGTGTATATAATAATGTTGGTGTCAGAAGTTAATTTTCCAGCATATAAGACAACATCCTCTTTGTTTACTTTTGACACCTGCGCTATATTAAGCAAATTATAACAAGATTAATTTTATTATTTATATTAAAACATTATGGTAACTAACACACAAACGGGACTTGTATATGCGCACATATTACACTCCCGTTATATAAAGACGTGCGCAGAAATGAGGTTATTATGAAAAAATGTATATATAAAGGTGCTCTAAAGTCAGTATATGTTGATAAGGATAAGGCTGAGAAGGTATTTGCACTATCTTACAATAAGTCCGATGTATTATACGAAGCACTTAACACTGCAAGAGTTGAGGATACAGGTCTTGATATACCACGACTTCTTAACGTATCTATAGTCGATGGAAAGTGGACTATCACAAGTGAATATGCCAAGGGTGAAACATTAAAAGAACTGTTAGCCAAACATCCGGAAAATGCTGATGCATACATCGAGGCTATGGTTGACTACCAGATAGCTATCAATAAGCACAGCAATCCTCTTTTAGTCGATATGAAGAGTAAGCTTGAGCGACAGATAAATGAGCTTAATATTCCTGCTGATACCAAATACGAGCTTGACTCAAGACTTTCAGAGCTTCCTAACCACACTAAGTTATGCCATGGTGATTACTGTCTGGAAAACATTATCGTACAGACTGACGATAAAAACCAGATAATCGCTATTACCGCTGTTGACTGGGTACATGCTACTAAAGGTAATGCTTCTGCTGATGCTGCCAACACATATCTTACACTTAAGCTTAGCGATGAAGCACTTGCTGATAAGTACATAGCAATGTTCTGTGAGAAGACTTCTACTGATAAGCGTTACGTTGATAAGTGGATACCTATCGTAGCTGCTGCAAGACTTACTAAGAAAAAACCAGAGGAAAAAGAAATGCTTGAAGCTATGATTGATATATGTGATTTCCAATAATATATTATATTGTTGTTTAACACACATTCTTAACAAACGGACGACATCATATATGCAAGAAGCAGATTGGCATTCATCAATGATGCCAGAAGCTTCAATTGGATACTTCTAAGACTTTTCTTATAGATTGTGGCAACTGCCGCTACCGTTCGATACGGGACATCCGTGTCCCATATCTCACTTCCACAGACATCCGTGTCTGTGGATAGCTTGGATAACATAGGAAAAGTCTAAGAATTATCACAATTGAACTTCAAGTGCATCTTATGATGAATGCCAATCTGCTTCTTGCATATATTATGTCTGACGTCGGCTTAATTTACAAAAAATGAATATGTGTTAAATCAGAGGGAAGCAGACAGAGGTGGAATTGTGCGTTTTACGCACAATTCCACCTCTGCCGTCCCCACTTGATTTAATTGATATTCAGTACAAAATTACGCCACAACCAGACAAATATAAGCTATAGGCAATCCTGCATACTATGTGAAATGCACTTGAAGTTTGATTGTGATAGTTCTTAGTCTTTCCATTAGTAAACCAGCTAGCTTCGTACAAGGATGTACGAAGCAGCGAAGCCGTGCCAAGGAGGGCACGTCTGAGCGGTAGCGTCAGTTACCATAATTTATATGTAAAGACTTAGAAATATCCAATCAAATCTTCTGGCATTGAACATCGTGTGAAGGACTGCCTGTAGCTTATATTTGTCGTCCGTTCGTCACATATGAAATTCAATTAAACAACAATATAATTTTCCTACAGATTTTTTCTTACATTTTCTGTTGCAACAACCATATTTTTAAGACTCTTCTCTGTTTCGTATACGCCTCTTGTTTTAAGACCACAGTCCGGATTAATCCATAATTTATCTTTATCTATCTTTGTGAGCATTATATTGATTGCTTGTGTTATTTCCTCTACAGAAGGTATTCTTGGTGAATGAATATCATATACACCCGGTCCTGCCTCTGTTTCAAAATTGTTCTCCCTAAGTGAGTCAAGAATTAACAGGTCAGAACGTGATGCCTCAAATGTAATGACATCCGCATCCATATCATCTATCGCCGGAATAATATCTGTGAATTCACTATAGCACATATGTGTATGAATTTGTGTTTCAGGTCTGACACCGCTTGATGTAAGTCTGAAAGCAGGTATTGCAAAATCAAGATATTCACAATTCCAGTCTGACTTTCTTAATGGAAGTTTCTCTCTGAGCGCCGCCTCATCAATCTGTATAATCTTAATTCCATTAGCCTCAAGTTCAAGCACTTCATCGCGTATGGCAAATGCAATCTGTGATATAGATTCTTTAATAGTAATATCCTCTCTTGGGAATGACCAGTTAAGTATTGTAACCGGTCCCGTAAGCATCCCCTTCATAATCTTATTAGTAAGGGACTGCGCATATACTGACCATTCTACTGTAATTGACTTCTTACGATATACATCACCCCAGATTACTGGTGGTTTAACACATCTTGTACCATATGACTGTACCCACGCCTTTTCAGTAAACAGGAAACCACCCAGAGCTTCTCCAAAGTATTCAACCATATCATTTCGTTCATACTCTCCATGAACAAGCACATCAAGCCCGATTTCCTCCTGCAATCTGACACATTCCTTTATTTTGTTTCTGTTGAATTCAATATACTCCTGCTTTGTAATCTCACCCTTACGGAAAGCAGAACGATTTACCTTAACATCTTTTGTCTGTGGGAATGAACCTATTGTAGTTGTTGGCAGCTTTGGTAATCCAAATGCTTCTTTCTGTATCTTCTGTCTTTTACTTCTTTCAGGCTGTCTGTGATAATCTTCTGCTTTAACTTCCGCTAATCTTTTCTTAACTTCTGCATTGTCACAGTTTCTTGTACCAGCAAAAAGCTGCCTGTTAGCCTTTAATGTATCCTCTGCATTTATGTCATCACTCTCTGCAATCTGGCTTAGTTCTTTTAATTCAACAAGCTTTTCCTTTGCAAATGCGAAATAATCAGTATATTCCTTAGATAATTTTGTTTCATTTTCTAATGTATATGGCACATGCTGTAATGAGCAGGAAGTTGATAATACTGTCTTTATATTCTTTTCTTTTAAAGTATTAATAATATCAAGTGTTTTCTCATAATGGTTTTTCCAGATATTTTTTCCATTAACAACTCCGGCAAATAATATCTTATCATCTGGGAAACCATACTTATTAATAAGCTCTGGCGTTTTCTTTCCCTCTATAAAATCAAGTCCTACCCCGTCAAATGGAAGTTTTACAATATCCTCATATACATCCCTGACATCTCCGAAATATGTCTGAAGAAGGACCTTACATTTTCCCTTCTCACCTAAAATATTGCTGTAAAGCTTAACAAAAAGCTCCCTGTCCTTATCTGTCATATCCTGCACAAGTGCTGGTTCATCAAACTGAAGGCACTGTATTGCTGTATCGTTACATTTTTTAAGAACCTCTTTATAAGCATTTGCAAATGCATATGCAAAATCATCAGCATTTTTCTCACCTGTAAACCTGCAAAGCTTAAGAAGAGTATACACACCTGTAATAACCGGTTTTGTTTCTATATTTTCGTGCTTCGCCTCATTATATTCATCCCATAACTTGCTTCCTGAAAGTCTGATATCTGTATCATCTTCAACCTCCGGCACAATATAATGATAATTAGTATTAAACCACTTCTTCATCGCAAGTGCCTTAACATCACCATTCTCCCCCTGATAGCCTCTTGCCATCGCAAAATATCTGTCAAGCTCTGATATATCCAGTTTCTTATATCTTGCCGGAATTATATTAAGAAGAAATGCTGTGTCAAGTACAATATCATAATATGAAAAATCATTTGATGTAATATAATCTATTCCAGCCTCCCTCTGTGTAAGCCAGTGTACTTTTCTTAACTCCTTCGCTGTAGCTTCAAGTTCCTCTGCACTTATCTCATACCTGAAATATTTTTCTAACGCAAACTTTAATTCTCTTAATGCTCCTATTCTTGGATAACCAACCACTGCTGTTTTCATAACTTCTCCTCACATTTTTCTGTTAATAATTAATTGATAGTGCTATTATAAATATCAGAATAAAATTTGTATAATACATTAAAAAATACGTTTGCCATAGTTTTAAGCTATCGCAAGTTCATTTATAGTAAAGTATTATACGCAGCTAATAATTTATGAGTATCCGTCAGTCTGACACTGACATACTGCATATTACTGATGACCAATAATATCTAATAAGAAAGGAATTACAAAAACATTATGGAACTAATCAAAGGAAGACCAGCTGACGAAGCTGGCAGACTTGACAAAGAAATAAGAGTATACGACTTACTTGATAAACTTGGAATGGAATACTACAGAACCGACCACGAACCTGCAACAACTATGGAAGTATGCAACGATATTGATAAAATTCTTGACACACTTATATGTAAGAACCTTTTCTTATGTAACAGACAGAAAACACAGTTCTATCTTCTTATGATGCCGGGTGATAAAGTATTTAAGACTAAGGACTTAAGCCAGCAGATTAACTCAGCACGACTTTCATTTGCCGGTGAGGAATATATGGAGGAGTATCTTGATATAACACCGGGTTCTGTATCCATTATGGGGCTTATGAACGACACAGACAATCACGTCCAGTTACTTATCGATAAGGAGGTACTTGAAGGTGACTCTCTTGGATGCCACCCTTGTATCAACACTTCAAGCCTTAAGTTAAAGACTAAAGAAGTTATGGAGAAGTTCCTGCCTGCTGTACATCATGAGGCTATAATTGTTGAACTTCCAAGATATGAAGATACCAACGCCTGATAAAAATATCATAATACTAATATGCCATGGTCATAAGGTCATTCACCCACATGAACTTACTCATAGATGGGTGAATGACCTTATGACCCACCTCAATAATCGCATAATACTAAAAAAATGGGAGTGCGCAGCACGGAACAATCCGTAAGTATAACGTTGGGGCACAATCCCCCAACATTATACCTACCTGATTTTATTTATCTCTCTAGCATATATAATCATCCCCGCTATCATAATAAATGGCATTGTCAATATACACCATAACGACTCCCTGAATACTTCATACATACATATTGCAATCATCCTGCCCTTGGTCATTCCCATATGACGAAGAAGCTTAAGCCTGTCAAGTCGTCTGTCTATCCTGTTTCTTATGATTATAGCCATTATGAACACCTGAATTATTACAACTGCCAATATGGTTATTCCATATTGAAGTATATTATTGACAAGCTGTGTCCTGTATATATTCTTATCATCAACATTAGACTTATATGTTATATTATTGTTCTTAAGATAGAGCGCAACTTTATTATTAGTAGCTGAAAATGTAGATGAAAGGTCATACTTAATACTTATCTGGTTATATTCAAGATTAAAATCTATATCATCAGTCAGCTCTTCCCCTGTTATTCTTTGCATAAGGTCCTTCTGACTGTCTATTGCCTGCTTTGCAAGCTCCTCACTTGCCAATACCGTATAATAGCCATAATCCGGTATAATACCATTAAAATCTGCTTTCACCTCATCAGTAACCTTTACAACAGCCGCAACTTTTGGTGATACACATGCTCCCATAATATTTTCTATCTCAAGAGCTGCCTGGTCACCCGTATAGCTGTGTACTGTCAAATAACCTCCATCATCATTAGTAGGCAAATTTTTATTATACAGGTCAACTTTGCCACTATTATTATATCTATTATAAAAAGGCACATCATATGAATAAACACTTTTTCCCCTATATACATTATTTAAATATTCTGTTCCCAGTTCTCCAAACGGGACTGCATAATAATTATAATATAAGGTATCACCTGCACTTAAGGTATTATCATATTCCCTAAAACAGTTGTCCTGCAAAAATACTATTACCTGTTTTCCATTCTTAAAATCATCATAATTAATTAAAGACTCATCTATATACTTAGATGCTATATCATATATCTTCTGCGTTGGATTAACATATTCCGTCGCAAAAAGATATCTGTCAGCATATGAGAAATCCACAGGATTTTTTACTGTTTCAGAGGATTGTGGTGTATATACATCTTTTAGTTTATCAATGCCCATTTTAGTATAATCCTGATTATCCCAGAACCAGTTTCTTTCTGACTCATACACTGAGTAATCAATCGAAGCAATACCTGATATCTGATTAAGCCCATTTATAACCTCAGGGGATATTCCATCAATAATATTAGTATTACCTGTTTTAACATCTGTTGACCTTGTATTGTTATTAAAGTCAAAACTAAGCATCGCTATCCTGTCTGTAGAATTGTACGGCATTGGTCTTGAAAACAGATACTTTCGGGAAGATATATCTGTATATATATCCATTATTTCATCATATGACATATTATACTTTTTATATGACCTGCTTACATCATTATAACAATCATTTTGTGTATACACATCCTCTGATAATGACTTATATGGATACTTGTCATAATCCTTAAAATATGCAATATATGTAAATCTTGTTGTATAATATGATACCTTTGGGTCTGTATATCCATATATATCTGGTAAAGAGTCATTATTTATATACTCTTTTACTGATGTTCCAATCCTTACACCACTAAGTACAAGAATTACACATATACATAATGCAAATAAACGTATACCTGCTATCATACCTAACCCATCTTTTTTCATTAACCTGCTGACAATACCCCTGTATACATTGTATGATTTTAAATGTGATTTACTTATATTTGCTCTTGATTTGTTATGTGCTGTATTAAGTTTTCTATTATTTTCACTTTCTTTTTCTAAACGTTTCTGGCTAAAAGACTCTTTTATATTAGACACAAGTCCTACTAATTCTTCTATAACAACCGCTATTATTACTGAGCCTATACTTTTCAGTATAACTGAAGCATTAACAGTATAAAATGTAAAACCTGCCATATTCTCTAAGTTTATGCCAGTTACTACACCAATTATCATAGCAGCAATAACACCAGCAATGGCAGATGGTATTATTATCACTGCATTTTCAATAATATACATAGTTCTTAATTGTAAACTGTCAGCACCTATGGCAGCATATCTTTGATACGAAGCTTTTCTTGTATTCCTGTATTCTATGAGCTGGTAAGAAAGCGCAGTTATGCCTATAGCCATGACAACAAGATACATATATACATATATTCCGGAGGTTCCCCATGTCTTATAATCATATACTCCGGAATTATATACATAATTTCTGCCAGTCTTTTCTTTAATAGACTTACATATTGTTTTATAATCATCGGTTTTTATTGTGGACTTAATAGGATATAAAAATACATAGTGAATGTTATAATTAAATGTTTCGAGTTCGTCCTCACTTACTATTGCTGACGGTATCTGCTTTCCGCTATTCCATATATTAGTATAATTCCTGTATATTCCGACAAGCTTATACGTCTTTATACGCCTGTTCTCATCATTCGATACACTGTTATTTTCACAATAATGCAGGCTTATATCCTCTCCCAGCTCTCCCTCATACCCGAGAGTAAGAAGTGTATTCCAGTCCATAGCTATCTCATCGTTATTCTGTGGCTGTCTTCCCGCATCCAGCCTAATATGTGACTGGCTTATGTCTTCTTCTGACAGGCTTCCCACATAAAGACCTGTATTCTCCCATTCATCATTTAGCACATTTACACTTCTGTTAATTGTGACCGGCTGCTCAAGATATATGTGACTTGTAAGATTAGAATTAGGCTCCCTGCTGCCTATCTCCATTATAAACCAGTCACCAAACCTGTCCTTATTGGAAGCCATCTGCCACTGGTACATATTTTCTTCAAATATAAGAACTGCTGTTACAAAAAACACTGCAAGCAGCGTTGTAAGCGATGCCCTTATTATCTGTCTGTATCTTCTTCTGACACTTTTAAGTGCTATGCCTGATATACTCACGTTCACTATGCCTTTCTTTTCATAACATACTTAGGAAGCATTATTCTGAAGCTTACACCCTTTGAGTCCTCATTATTATTAACACTGACATTTCCGTGATGTGCCTCTATAATAAGCTTTGATAAGTTAAGACCTATTCCTGCATGCATAGAATCATAACTCTTTCCACTCTCAAATCTGTTGAACACATTTTCAATCTTGTCCTTATCTATACCTTTTCCATCATCTTTTATCGTTATAATACATTTATCCTTATTACATACAGCAGTTATATCCACATGCTCTGCTTCTTCACTGCAATTCTGGATTATATTAATAAGCGCCTCTGATAACCATTGTTCATCCGCATTGATGCAATAATCAGCATCATCACAATCAGTTGTTATAATACACTGTGTCCTGCCATCATTATTACCCGGCACTTTGGATACGACTTCTTCAAGAAATACTCCTACATTAATATCATCCTTAGTAAATACTATCTTTCCTGATTCCATTCTGCTAAGCTTTAATAGATGCACAATAAAATCTCTTATCCTGTATGTCTGACGGAAACACTCATTAAGATTATCTGAAAGAGTATTCATTATAGTATTGTTATTCTGGCGGTCTGCACTATCACCTATAGTTTCTCCCATCATATCAAGTGACAGGCTGAGTGCTGTAAGAGGTGTCTTTATCTGGTGTGCTATATTTTCTGTATAATCCTGTAGCTGCTTGTTCCTCTTTTCCATATAAGACTTATAGGCAGCTAATTCCTGTGACAGATTTTCATTGGTTTCCTTTAATTCTTTAGCATAGGAATATATATCATCATGTCCGATTTTTACAATATTATAGATTGCAAGAACTATAACAAGAGCCACTATTACTCCTACTATAAGAAATGGTATATATACCTTTCCATACAGAAACATATACCATGCCCCATTTGTTGTATATCCTGCCTCCTGTAACACCTTTGGATAATCAGATACCGGTATATTACCATGTGTACCATAAAATAATATATATAATAACTGCTTTCCTGCCTGCGAATTCTGCCCGTATAATGACGTTACCATATACCTTAATCTGTATTCATAATATATGGTAATTACCGCAACCGCAGCTATTATTGATACAAGTAATACTCCCGTATATATATACATTCTCTTTTTTAATGCTCTCTCCATCTGTAGCCAACTCCCCTTATCGTATCTATATATGCCTCATCTGAGCCATCCATCTTACCAAGCTTGTTTTTAAGTCTGCTGATAGTAACAGTAAGCGTATTGTCTTCAACAAATGTTCCTGTTCTGTCCCACAGTTTTTCAAAAAATATATTTCTTTTTACAATAAGACCACGATTGTATACAAGTATCTCTAACAATGCAAATTCTGTTGGGGACAGCTGTATATCCTTTCCAGCCTTTTTTACCTCAAGTGTATTAAAGTTAATACTAAGTGTTCCTAATGTATACAGCTTGGAATTCCTTGTATCAAGCATCGCCTGTCTTCGCAGGTTTGCGCTTATTCTTGACATAAGCTCTGACATTCTGAAGGGCTTTGTTATATAATCATCGCCGCCTATATCAAGTCCTTTAGTTATACTTTCTTCGTCATCACAGGATGTTAAGAATATGACCGGTGCCATATTTCCGTTTTTTCGCAGTTTTTCACATACACTAAAGCCATCACCGTCAGGAAGATACACATCCAGAAGAAAAAGAGAGATATTATCGTGTGGCTTACTGTCAAACGCCTTTACATCTGCTGCCTCCTCTACATTATGTCCTTTATCCTTAAGCATTCTGGCTAACTGTCCTCTTATAACCTCATCATCTTCTAATATAAGTATCAATGCCATTACTTTATCTCACCATCTGATATAGTTATTATTCTATCGGCATAATCTGCCATCTGCCTGTCATGAGTTACCATAATTATAGTCTGGTCATACCTCTGGCTTGCTTTTGACAACATTTCTGCAACTGTCTTTGCACTGCCTGCGTCAAGATTGCCGGTAGGCTCATCTGCAAATATAACTGCTGGATTAGTTATAAGCGCTCTTGCTATTGCAACTCTCTGCTGTTCACCACCAGACATTTCAGATGGATACTTATTCTTACAGTGGCTTATCTCTAATTCTTCAAGTAGCTCATCGGCCTTTGCCTCGTCTGCTTTCTTTTTATCAAGCAGGATTGGCATAACTATGTTCTCATAAGCTGTGAATTCAGGAAAAAGACTGTAATCCTGATATATAAAGCCTATATTTCTTCTCCTGAAAGCAGAAAGCTTCTTATCTTTCATATGTGTGATATCCTCACCCTTTATCAGAATATTACCTGAATCAGAGGTATCCATACTTCCCAATATTCTTAACAGTGTTGACTTTCCAGAACCACTCTTTCCTATAATAGCCGTGAACTCACCTTTGCCGAATTCAAGTGAGCATTTCTTTAACGCATATACATCAACACTTCCTGTATGATATGTTTTTGATATATCTTTAGCCTGTAATATAGTTTCCATAATATTCCTCATTTCTACACTTTTTTATGTATCTTAAGTCTGCGCGAAAACACTCCTTCTGTATGTAAAAATATTTCGCATAATCATTTCAACCTTCTTATACTTCCATAATATATAAGCAGTTCTACAAGCAGCATAAGTGGCACTGTAAATATACACCACAGTGACTCCCTTAGAGCTTCTCTCATACATATGCCAAGCAGCTTACCCTTAGTCATACCCATTCTTCTGAAAAGAAGGAACTTATCACGTCTGCCTGCTATTCTGTTTCTTATTATTATCGCCATTATAAGAAGCTGTATAATAACCACTGCAAATATAGTTATACCATATTGTAATATATTATTGACAAGCTGTGTCCTGTATACATTCTTAGAATCAACATTTGACTTATATGTTATATTATTACTCTTAAGATAGAGCGCAACTTTATTGTTAGTAGCAGAAAATGTTGATGAAAGGTCATAGTTCATCCTAATCTGATTATACTGAAGCTCAAGGTCTATTCCATCTGTCAGCTCTTCGCCTGTTATTCTTCTCATAAGGTCTTTCTGATTATCTAATGCCTGCTTGGCAAGCTCTTCGCTGGCAAGTGAAGTATAATATCCATAATCAGGAATTATTCCATTAAAGTCAGCCTTTACCTCATCTGTTACCTTTATAACTGCCGCTACTTTAGGTGATACACAGGCTCCATACAGTGTAATCTCACACCTATAATAACACCTGCGCCATCACGTTTCATTAATCTGTGTGTTATTGTGCTGTACAGATTACCCGCCTTAAGCTTTGACTTATTATATGACGACTTATTACTGCCACTCTTATAACTATCCGCCTGTATATTGGCACTATTATTAAGCTCTGTACTGCTTTTGTGTACTTCAACGGGAACTATAGTCTTCCTGCTCCTGTTTTTAAGCCGTTTCTCTTTAGCCATAGCATTTATATTAGAGAAAAGACCAACAATCCTTTCTCGTATTCTTATATTCTATAAGCTGATAAGAAAGTGCTGTTATTCCTATCGCCATGACAATAAGATACATATACAGATATATGTTGGCAGAACCCCAGGGCTTATAATCATACACTCCTGAATTGTATATATAACTCTTGCTGGTTGCCTCATTTAAAGAGTTAAATATAGAATTATAATCATCTATCTTTTCTGAGTCTTTTATAGGGTATATGTATACATATCTTGTATCATACTTAAAATTCTGTAATTCATCATCACTTACTATCGCTGACGGAATTTGCTTTCCATTGTTCCAGATATTCGTATAATTTCTGTATATTCCTACAAGCTTATAGGTCTTTGTTCTTCTTTTTTCTTCGTTGGATATACTATTATTCTCACTATAATAAAGAGTTATATCCTCTCCTATCTCACCCGTATAGCCAAGTGAAAGAAGCGTATTCCAGTCCATCGCTATCTCATCACTATTCCCCGGCTGCTTTCCTTCATCAAGCCTAATATGTGACTGTTTTATAAAAGCCTGTGGCAGACTTCCTACACAAAAGCCTGTATTTTCCCAGTCACTGTTAAGCACATACACACTTCTTAGCACCTTTACAGGTTCTTTGATATAGCTGTTATCTGTCAGGTTACTGTCCGGATTCTTACTTCCTATATCCATCACAAACCAGTCGCCAAATCTGTCCTTATTAGATTGCATCTGCCACTGATACATATTCTCCTGAAATATAAGAACAGCCGTCACAAAAAATACTGCAAGAAGTGTTGTAAGTGCAGCTCTTATAATCTGCCTGTACCTTCTTTTCACACTTTTAAATGTTATTTTTAGTATATTCACGTTGTCACTCATCCTTCCCTATACGGACCTGACGTGAATTATTACTAATATGACACCCTATTATACTATAAATTTATTAATTCTGTATCACTTCTTAATTGAATTATTATTAATATGATATCTTATTATACGGCAGGCTGCGTATATTTAATCTATTACTAGATTAACGCATCAATCTTACAACAATCTTACAGTGTTTTTCTTCTTCTAACCCGCTTTCCAGTAGTGCTTTTTCTGTGTCTTATCAAGATTATCAATAAAATGTTTTTTATATAGCAGAAAGTCTTCTATATCCATAAATATATGAAATAATAATGCGCTGCTTTCAAACTCTTCCCCTGTTGCTGGAAGTTCTTCATCCTTTATATGCTCAATAAGTTCTTTTAACCTTACAAGCTGTTCCTGTGGATTATTATATTCTGTTATATTTCCTGCAAGATACAGCAGATACTCTGCGGCTATTTTGGCATTTTTAGGCATAGTACGCATTTTCTTCATCTCATAATGAAGATTATGAAGTATCTGGCACTGATTTTTTCTCATCTCAAAGTACGATATAATATAAAGGGGGGGAATATTATGAAGATTGTGCAATTAGAATACTTCTGTGCCGCCACAAGACTGCACAGTATAACTCAGGCTGCTGCCGAATTATATGTAACACAGCCTGCTATATCTACTGCTATTAAGGAGCTTGAAAAGGAATTCTCCATAAGCCTTTTTACAAGAACGAAAAACCACCTTTCGCTTACTAAGGAGGGTGAGGTATTTTACCAGAAAGCACAGAAGCTCTTAGCCGAATACAACAATACTATGGAACAGTTTCATGACCTTGGTAAAGATATCCCGACTTTAAGAATAGGCATACCACCTCTTCTTAGTACTATATTTTTTCCGGATATGATGATTGAATTTAAGAAGGGCGTGTGAAAAAACGAAAGTTTTTTCATGCGTCCTTTTGCTTATGGATGTA
>OOCV01000494.1_pt1 | contig 24873 bp, 20 predicted proteins | sample 1671061 | NCBI WGS metagenome assembly OOCV01 (sample SAMN06348118, study PRJEB24527) | human gut metagenome | biome: human gut; feature: ankylosing spondylitis patient; material: feces | host: Homo sapiens | place: China | collected 2015-10
TATTTCCCGGCAGAACAAAGGTCTGATGGTAGCCCTTTCGACCGTGCCCATTAATGCGCCAAACTCCCAAAACGGAACGATCTTTCTCTCTAAACGGAACGGTAGTCCCTGGCTCCACTTCTTGGCTTAATTCCTAAATTTTTCTGGCTCCCAAGTCTTCGTGGGCGGCACCAGTCCGTAGAACTCACGGGCCGTGGCGGCTTCGCTGCATCCTGGTGCGCTCAGAGCGCGATCAGGGGCGGTATGTCCGAACTCGTTGTCGGCTGGCAGGCGTGCCCGTCTTGCGCCGCGACGAACGGACCAACTCAAGATAGGCAAAGTCGTTTTCGCGGGCCGTCCCGCAGGGCTGTCAAGGCAGTGAGGATTTAAATGGCGGGGCCCCACGCAGTGGGGAGGGCCGTTTAAGCCGCAGCGCCTTGACAGAACGAGGAACGGCCGTAGCCTGGGCAGAGGGAGAGTGGGTGTAGCGGCTGTGCTGCTGCAGCCATTCTCCCGAGCCCCCCGGCGGCGAGGGCGGGGGTTCGGGGGCGGACGCCCCCGAGTTGTACGTCTAAATTTCGTGTCCGCATACCCTTGATGCAATCTTGAGTCTGCCGACACATTCCTGCCCCGAGAGTGCTCAGAGATCCATGCCAGTACGTTCACGCAGCGAGGGACCGGCTAATTCAAACTTGTAGCTACTGTTCAATAACCGATCCATGATTGCGTCCGCGTTGCGACTGCCGCCGAGACAGCCATGCCACTCTTGGAAGGGCAATTGGCTTGCAATGATGACTGACGAAACGCCTTCCCGTTCCTCAAGCACCGTCAGCAAGTCCGAGGCGAGATCATCCGAGATGCTGGAGGTTCCAAAGTCATCAATGATGAGAACTTTGTTTCGGTTCAGGTTCCGACGGTTCGTGGCAGTATCGCAGTGCTTACGACCCAAAATCTCGGCCGACCGACATATAACTGCCCCAGCCATGTCGATCGGCTGAAAAATTCCGCCTAAAAACTCACAGCCCCAAACGTTCTTTCATGTAGGTCGGAGACAGCATCTTGGCCACGTTCTCGGGGTCATCAAACAGTCCATCAAAACCAAGAGCCTGTACCAGAGCCCGGTCCTTGCTCGTGACGTTGAGCAGACGGAGCTCATCTTTGCGATCCCGGCAGAGCATCACGTGTTGCAGTTGTTGAAAGATCTCGCTGATTGTGAAGAGCTCTGAGAGCATGGACGGCTTTTCGTTTCTCGACTTGGCGATAGCCTTGGGGGTCGGTGTGCGGGCCATAGTGGATCGCAAGCTCGTGAGGGCAGAAATGCCGACAAACACAATCAGCATCAAAGCTTCGAGCGCACGAGTCGAGTGCACACGCGTCGTTTTGATCAAGTGGCCAAACATCAGCCGGAAGAGCACCTCCACTTCGTTTCTCTGCTCGTACTTGTCCAAGACCGCTGCCAAATCCTCGTTGACGTTTCCGATCATTGCAAAGTAGCCGAACAGGTAGCTGTCTTCACGGATAAGGTCCTCCTTGCGTTTGAGAGGATGCCCGGCGCGAGGAGTCTGAAAGTACCCCAACAGATTTCGATCCTCAGCGGTGAGCTTATCGTCTTGCCAATGCGCCTCAACGCGGTCGAGAGCATCAAGGAATTCATCGGTCTCTTCGGTCTCGCGACTTGGACTGCGGAACGTGTAGGTCATTAACCGCGCAGCTCCGCCCGGTCCCTGTGCGACATACGAATCTTTGACCCCGTAGCAGTGGCGGTGTCGAATCAAACCGCTCGAGGCGTAGAACTCCATGTTGCGATCGTTAATGACTCTCCGGATCTGTCTGAAGTTGGTCTTTGCACCGATTAGGAACTTAAATCCATCTTGATGCAGTTGCGTCATAGCGGCCTCAGAAAAGTAGCCGCGGTCCATGACGATAGTGGCCTTTGTCTGATGCAGACCGCAATCAGTCCAGATGGCACGAAAGTCATCAATGGTTGCCATGTCGTTGACGTTACCGGCGAACATTCGATAACCGATCGGAGTGCCTTCAGTGGCGTTGACAAGCATCGAATAATTGATTTGGCTGTCGAACGTGCCGTCCTTCTTTTTGCCGACAGCCGCCAGCCCGATCTGCTCGGAATGACTGTTCACACGGGTGCCGTCCAAGGCCAAAAGAGCTCCCTGCGGCACACGTTTGATGCGGGCAGCTGTGATTTTTGTGGAGAGGTTGAGGTTGCCCCCAATGGTTTCGAAAAATTCAGAGGCTCTGGGAGATGAAAGGCACTTTTGACCAATGAACTGCTGGATGTCAGAGCGCAGAATGGTCTTGGGTTCTTATATGAGCTGAGACAAAGTTATACCGAAGCTTTTAAATGGTATAGATTAGCGGCTGAAAAAGGTTACGACGAAGCGCAGTTTGCTCTTGGGGCATTATATGTGACTGGTCGGGGTGTGAAACAAAGTTGTACTGAAGCTCTTAAATGGTTTAGATTAGCGACTGAAAAAGGTAACGTCAGAGCGCAGGATAGTCTTGGGTTCTTATATGAGCAAGGCTGCGGTGTGAGACAAAGTTATACCGAAGCTTTTAAATGGTATAGATTAGCGGCTGAAAAAGGTAATGACAATGCGCAGTATAGTCTAGGGGTATTATATGCGAATGGTCAGGGTGTGAAGCAAAGTGATAGCGAAGCTTTTAAATGGTTTCGTAAATCTGCTGATCAAGGAAATATTTATGCTTTGCAGTCGATTGGTCTAGCCTATATGGATGGAAAGGGAGTTCGGCAGAGCTATTCAAAGGCAAAAGAATATTTTGGACTTGCTTGTGATAAAGGAGATGATTTATCTTGTGGTTGGTATGCGAAATTGAATAAAAAGGGATATTAACCTTTCTTATATTTTTTCATCTCATTGTTCATATGGCATGTTATACCCCGCACTGTCACAAGTTTTTTTAACTCATTTATCACTATCTGATTCCTAATTGATGCATCATAATTCGTAGTCTCACAATCGTAATAATTCTTCTGTCACAGTTTGTTGTCAAAAGGCTACCTTCCAGTAACGAGTCCTAGTGTAAAAAATAACTGGAACTTACTCGTTGATCACGATCCGTTCCAGCTATGCATATGAAGGACGTTTCCCTATTGTTTCTTCAGCTCGATTTCGCCAGATATTAATTTAGGAAGAATAATATTCCGCAAAGCATTTAGCCTTCTATTTTGTAGCCCTAAATTGTTAATTTGTTTGAAAATGGGCGGAAGGACGTTATTAAAATTTTCAATCTTTTCGGTTGAAAAAAAAGGAAGAGGATAAGGAGCTATCTCATTGTGTGATATTCTCTGTCTTCCACTTGTCCCATTGAAACGTTTGGCTGCAAAGTCTCTAAAGTCAGGTGTTCTTGCAAGGCAGTAGAAAAATTCATTCGGCAAGACACCTTTTGAGCAAATCACGATGTACTCGGTAGAACCGAAGGCGACCTCATCTTCTTTCAGAAAGCCAACAAAGGCTGTTTTGCCATTCTCTAAGCACGGGGTTATTCTGGCAAATAGTGTATCGCCATTCTGAAATTTCGCCCCGCCCGAAAATTCCTTAAACTCCCAGTCCAACGGAAATGAAACAGAATTACTCAAAGAAGACATCCCTATATACCGCGAAATCTTTCCTTTTTTAATAGTCCTAGTTGGATTTAACAATGCATAATCTGAAAGAGAAAGGCTCAGACCATTGTTTATTGACTCTTTTAGAGAGTTCTTAACTAAAGCAATAGAAAATTCTTCGAGACTCTTAATAATCTTGTTGTTGACCTCGATTTTGTCGTCAATCAACTTAAGAAAGGCAGCAATACGATCTTGATTTTCTTTATTTACAAATGGAATTTCTAGGTGTTCCAAAATCGGAATTCTTAAGTTACTGACGGTTGTGCCCGTGCCTTCATTGCATTTTATCTGAAATTGGACTGCAGGAGATTGCAATGCATAAAGTAAATAATAGGGATTACAGACTGTACGATCTACTTTAAGCAATACCATCCTTTGCCCAAGGCAACATTCAACATTGCTCGGAATCATCCCAACCTGGCCCATAGGAGCCTCCCGCGTAATAACAAGATCTCCTCCTTCTGGCTTAGCTCGTTTAATTCGATGTAAATAATGTTCTTGATCTGTAAACGAGGGGTTGGAAAAATCTATTTTTCCATTTTGAATATTAAAATTACGAATTACTATTTTTCCGGCAGACGTCCATGATGGAGTAGAGTGAGGGCAATCTACTATTTCAACACATAACTCACGTAATAATTTTGTTTCCATAGCACCCCATTCTGCCTCATTCCGATTCGATACTAGCTAAATTTTCACTGATTTTTTGTTCTAACAATTGAGACTGTAAAAACAAATTATTCAACTCAAGCGTTAACCTCTTTAATTTATCGCTAAACGGCTCCCCATCCTCCTCTTGCTCTTCTATGCCTACATAACGTCCTGGCGTAAGAACGTAACCCTGTTTTTTGATGTCATCAATCGTAGCAATTGCTGTAAACCCTTTCTTACATTCAAGGGTTCCGGCTCGGTATTCTTTGAAAACAGTAGCTAATTGCTCAATGTCTTCATTTGTAAGCTCACGCAAGGCTCGATTCACCATCGTTCCCATGTTTCGAGCATCAACAAAGAGCGTCGTCTTTGGACGATCTTTGGCTTTGTTCAGGAACCAAAGCGAACAAGGAATACCTGTAGATGTAAAGAGTCTATCCGGAAGAGCCACAATCCCTTCAACAAGGTCAGCCTCAATGATTTTCTGGCGAATGTCTCCCTCATTGTTTTGAGTTGAACTCAAAGACCCATTTGCCAAGACCATGCCAATGCGTCCCTTCTGAGACAGATGGTGGATCATGTGCTGCATCCAGGCAAAGTTGGCGTTACTGTCGGAAGGAATGCCATAGTCCCAGCGCGGATCATCTTCCAGCTCTGTGCCTCTCCAACCTTTTTGGTTGAAAGGAGGATTCGCCAAGTAAAAGTCCACTCGTTCACGAGCATGTTTGTCATTGAAGAATGTATTGGCAGGGCCATCACCCAGGTCAGACTCAATACCGTGAATTGCCATGTTCATCACGGCCATTTTCCACGTCACCGGGTTAGATTCCTGCCCCAGAACCGTGATATTTTTCCGATTACCACGGTGTTTTTCGATGAAGTCAACACTCTGGACGAACATGCCGCCACTGCCGCAGCAGGGATCAGCCACACGACCGTTGAACGGCTCAAGGATGTTCACCAAGGTGCGAACAATGCAGATCGGAGTGTAGAAAGCCCCGGCGTTCTTTCCCTCGGCAGTGGCGAAGTTCTTCAAGCAGTACATGTACGCTTCGCCCAGCAGATCGTTCTGCCTTTCGGAGGACAAGTCGATGTTGGAAAAGAGATCGACGACCTTGCCAAGCATGCGTTGGTCGATTTCCGGGCTGGCGTAATTCTTCGGTAAAATGCCCTTGAGTTTGACATTCTCGGGCACAGCCTCAATCGCTCGCATGGCACGGTCAATCACAAGACCAATGTCTGAAGAACTTGCCGCCGAAGCGATCTTTTGCCACCGTGCCTCTTCGGGAACCCAAAAGATGTTCTCGGCAATGTACTCGTCAGGATCCTCCTGACTCGCACGGACGGCTTCTTCACCGTCTTCCTCATATTCCTTCGTAATCTCCTCGTAACGTTCTTCAAATTTCTCGGAGATGTACTTGAGGAAAATCAGGCCAAGCAGAACATGCTTGTACACCGCAGCGTCGAGATTTCCACGCATGGCATCAGCTGCATTCCACAACTGAGTTTTGAAATCGACTTTTTCGGCTGGCTTCTCCGCCTTGGCTTTGCGGCCACGTTTGGATGTCGTTTCATTTGCCATTTTTGGACTCATTGTTTGTTTTGTTTATCTCTTCATTGAGCTTTTTGACAACCCATGCCGAACCGCGTTGTCTAAATTCGTTGACAAGCTGACTCGGTAAAGAGATCGTGACCCGTTTGGCACCGCCCTCATAGATACGTGGACGGCCTTTCCGCGGTTGTTGTTCTGTCATGACAACCCCTTTAACTTGAAGGATAGCACATTAACGTAAATACGTAAATATCAAAGTTATTATTCAATGTTATCAGCCCACAATTCACACTGTTTGATCACAGTGTCGGTGGCATTGGGAGCCTCTGTTGGCGGGTATTTGTACTTGCGAAGGAGTCGTTTGATGATTCGGCGCATGTCCGCTCGGGCCGATTCCTTCTTCTGCCAATCAAAAGTCCGGTTCTTGCGCAGGGTGTCGGTGAGTTCCCTAGTCAGGGCGCAAAGTTGCTCGTTGCTGTATGCGTCCTTGACGGCATCAGGCAGGGTCAACGCCCTGTAGAACGCCATTTCCTCTTCATTCAAGCCCAGTTTCTTGGCTTCGGCATCCTCTGCCATGATTTGTTTGGCCAATTCGATCATGGCCACAATCACTTCTTGACTTGTCAGCATTCCATTGCGATAGCGGCTGGCGGTGTTCTGCATCATCTCCGAAAACTTCTTGGACTGGACGATGCTGGTTCGTCTGTAGTCGCTGATCTTCTGTTGCAGAATGCGCGTCAATAATTCCATTGCCACATTCTTCTGCTTGAGCTTTTTCAAGCCGTTGACGAATTGCTCATCAAAGATGGAAACATCCTGCACCGTCTCGCCATTGGCGTTGGGTGAAATGATCGCTTCAACCCCTGTACTGGTTACGCCAACATCGAGAATGGTCGCAATCTGAGCGGTCAACGCACTGATGTTCGAGGTCGTTTGCACGCCGGTACTCGCAGGGCCACCGTTGACGCGCTTTGATGTCAGGGAGCGAACCAACGAATAGAAGGCCGCCTCGTGTTGTTCTGCCTTGGTTGCGTAGCTTTTACAGAGGGACTGCAAGCGTTCCATCAAGCGAACTTGTTTGATGAAATCTTCTCTAAACGTTGGCTTTTTAAGAGGATCGACCAAAATATCCGTGGCATCAAGAGCAAGTTCGGAGAGTTCAAACTTCTTGCCCGATCCGACCATAGCGACAATACTGTCCTTGGTCAATTTAGGGCTTGGGTGGAAAAAGTCGCGTATGACACTTAACTTATTTTGGAACTCAGGGTATGCAGACTTGCCCGCATCCATGTTTTGCGTGTTCTGCCTGTCCCGATTGGTGTAATCGGCCATTGCCCGCTTGAGTGCGCCGCCGATACCGATGTAATCCACGATCAGACCGCCGACCTTGCCGGGAAACACGCGATTGACGCGGGTAATGGCTTGCATCAAATTGTGCCCCTGCATGGGTTTGAAAAGGTACATCGTCCCCAGACAGGGAATATCTGTTCCCGTAAGCCACATATCGCACACAATCACGATACGGAGCGGATCGTTGGTATCCTTGAACCTCTTGGAAAGTTCCTTGCGTTCGTCTGCATTCCCCGCAATATCGACCCATTCTGACGGGTCTTTGTTGTCAACGGTCATGACAACCGCCAGACTGCCTTTCCACTCTGGTTTGAGATCCAAGAGTTTCTGATAAATCTTAACGGCCATGTTGCGGCTGTAGGCCACGATCATTGCCTTGAAAGCCGGAAGGCTGGAACGGCTTGTTTCGTAATGCCAAACAATGTCCGTACACAGATGTTCTATGACGGAAGGACGACCAAGCAATGCATCCAACGCGGCCTGATTGCGTTTGCTTTGTTCAACGCGAGTCGGCATGACGCTGTTCTGGCTTGCGAACTGCTCGTAAAGCTTGTCTACTTCATCCAAGGCTTTCTGGTCAAGTTGCAGTTTGGCCACGCGGCTTTCGTAATAGACGGGGCGAGTTGCACCGTCTTCCACGGCCTGGGTGATGTCATAAATGTCGATATAGTCCCCAAAGACCTCAACGGTATTTTTGTCTTTGGAGCTGATCGGAGTTCCGGTAAAGCCGATAAACGAGGCATTGGGCAGGGCATGACGTATCCAGCCAGCAAAGCCCATTCGCGTTGTGCCGTCCTCCTCGATGCGTTCTTCCAGTTCATATTGCCCTCGATGGGCTTCGTCGGTCATGACGATGATGTTGCGACGTAAGCTCAGAACGCCGTCCCACTGAGCCCCCTCGTCATCCTTGGCGAACTTTTCGTAGGTGTCTTTCAGCTCACCAAACTTCTGCATCGTCGTAAAGATAATGCCGTTGACTTTGCGGTTGTTGAGCAATTCCAGCAAGTGCCGTTTGTTTCTGGCTTGTACCGGTTCTTGATGCAGAAACTCCTTACAAGCGGCAAACTGTCCGAAGAGCTGATCATCGAGCTGGTTGCGGTCTGTGATGACGACTATCGTTGAAGTTTTCAGTTTTTCAATGATGGCGTGGGCAAAGAACACCATTGACAGCGACTTGCCGCTACCTTGGGTATGCCAAAACACACCGATCTTCTTGCGTTGGGATTCAGGCACATCGGCATTGGAACCAACGGCAACAAGGGCGCGTTCAATAGCTTTCTTTACAGCGTAATACTGGTGGTATCCGGCAATGATTTTGGCTTTGCCCTTTTGTCGGCTGTCGAAGCAGATGAAGTTTTTTACCAGATCGAGCAGCCGTTCTTTGGCACACATACCGCGAATCATCGTGCCAATACGACCGCACCCACTATCTTCCGTTTTGCCGTCCTTGGTTTTCCAGACCATGAAACGATCTTCGGGAGCGGTAATGGAACCGACTCGCGTATCTGCAAGGTCGGTGAGAACACAAAAAGCATTCGGGACAAAGATGGACGGAATGACTTTGAGGTAGCGTTGAATTTGCGCGTAGGCTTCGGATGTATCCGTGTTGTCGCGGGTCGGAGACTTCAATTCAAAGAGTACGAGCGGCATCCCGTTGACAAACAGGATGACATCGGGACGCTTGGTTTCGCGCTCTTGAAATGTGTACTGGTTGACAACGCGAAAGAAATTGTTTTTTGCATTGTGATAGTCGAGCAACTGCACACGGTTGTAGACCTCTTCATCGTCAACGAAGTATCGAACAGGAACTCCGTCTTGGATGTAGGTCGTGAAGGTCATGTTTAGATCAACAACACTTCCTCCGGACAGGTCTTGCAGTTGTGTCAATGCGGTTTCAATAGCTACTCGGGGCAGTTCTGCATTGATTCTGCCGACGGTCGTCAGAAAATCCTCCGTGATGTAGACATCTTGATAGAGCGGGCTGGAGCGTGGTACTTCAGAACCATGTGTGTACTCGTACCCCAGCTCCTTCAACAAGCCAATGAGGATATTTTCATAACCGGACTCGGTGATAAGCACGTCTGTCTGAGCCATAAGTCCCTCTCAATCTGCACATTGCCCTTATATTGTATTTACGTAATTCGCGGGATCAAGGATTGCATGGCATAGCGAGTGCGTGCGCGTGAAGTTCCTCAATCGAAATATCGGGACAGAGAACCTTCCAAAGCTGAAGCGTTTGATCCCAGCGCCAGTGAATCCCGATTGAACTTGATTTTGCAAAGAGTTCTTGAACCCAGTCGTAACGGGCCATCCCCGCAGTGAGGTCGTCAGACGACAACTCGGTGGACAGTTTGCCGCCAAACTCCCAATAACCCAACAGGCGTTGTTTCAGGGCATCGAGATTGGTCGAGATATAGCCGTTGTCATTAAGCAACTGAATCCAGAAATTTCGCCACTGCACAGGTGTAGCCTCGGTTCGCGGCGCAGGTTTGGCTATGAGTTCCAACAAGCACTGGGACATTTTCTCCATGCAACGGCTACTGACCACGGGACGGCTGAGTCTGGCTTCGACATCTTCGGGAACAACAAAGTCCCGGCAGTGGTCGAACATGGCCCGCTTGTCTCTGAAACTGGCCAACATCAGCGGCTTGTGGTGGATCGGGCAATGGCAAACCCCACAGAACAACCACTCACGCCGCCAATAAGTTTCGCCGTGAGTCTCAAGCTGCACTTTCAGGCAGTCGGGGCAGTACCGATAGGCGTAACGTGGGTATGTGGTGTCGTTGAGATTTCGCAAAAGCGGAACCATCGTGTGGTCTGCGATCAGTTGTTCAACGGGAAAAGCTTGTTTCAACAGATCGGACAAAGTATCGATGTAGGCGTACCCGCCCAAACAGTTGCTTCCGAATTTACGCTTAGTCTCTCTGGGACTGAGGTATAAGTGTCGTTGCAAACGAGCCACCACACTCTCAAGTGCTTCTTCGGGATAGGGGTAAGGTGCATACACAGCGGCTATAGCTCCGTAATGGGAAACTGCGTTTTGGAGGGCAACGTTTTCTTCGGCTTTTCCTTGGCTGTGCACACATCGGCTTGAGGATCGGACTCTCTCGGGGTCGGGTACTCCATCTTCAAAATGTGCGTCATAGCTTCGGGCACGTCAATATTTGGATTAGCCAAAAGCAGTTTCCTGATTTCAGTATCCAAGCGCACATTCACCGCCACTCCCATTTGGTGTAACAAGCGAATGATTGTGTCGTGGATGGGCGGGATTTCAGGGATGGGAGCAGATTCCTGACTCTGCACCGTTTCCATCTTATTACTCAATAGTTGCGTAAAACGCTCTTCAGGCATCCGCACATCTTCGTACTTACTCATGGACTCAAGATCGTTATTCGCTATTGCCCGGATGATCTCGGATACATTGGTGAACGATTCCTTGAAAGTCCACTTGATGCCCTCAACCGTGGTCTGCCCTTTGTTGTTGGGCATACGGATCAGCGCATTGATTTGAGTCGTCACAAACAGGCGTATCAGAATGTCTACGATACCTTGGCTACACGCGTACAACGCTTCGTTGACAGTAGCCGGCATTACATTGGGATCGCCAGCGAGAACCGAGCAATTCCACAAGTGTTTCATAAAGAGCTTCCAATCCTCGCTGTCCTTTTCAAGACGATCCCACTTCAGCCACCCTTGCGATCCAAGTCTGCGATCGGTTCGCAAATTCGACTCAAGCAATTTCATCAACTTGGGTGTACCGATGAAGAGTAAAGGGACGTTGAGCGTATTGGATAACGTGACAATGAAGTTGAAAAGCTCTTCCTTGTTGCGCCGAAGGTTGACAAGGTTCTGGATTTCATCAATCACGAGAAGACCGACCTTGTGAACGTTCATCAATTGGGCAATCTGAAGCCGCAGACGACTGGTACTGATGCGGGTGCTGAGATTTTCAGAATAAGGTTCTTTCGTCACTCGGCTCAATTCGGCAATAATCTCTGTACAAAGAGACTTGGGACTGCCGTCATCGGGACAATTCACGCGCAAGTACACCACTTGAGTGAAATGACTCGGCACGTACTCGGGGTCGTAGTGTTCGATCACTTGAGGGTAATACCGCAACAGATTCGAGACGGAATACGTTTTCCCATTTCCAGAAACACCGACAAGCGTTGCAGAGAATCCGTCACGGTAATCCGTCCCGAAGTCTTGCAGTTTGGCTTCAAGCGTTGTTCCGGCCTTGCGCATGAATTGCTTGGCCATAACGTTGTTCGGGTTTCTGTTTTTGTATCCCTGCCGAATCAGAGAGTCGAGCGTTTTGAACAAAGTGTAGTGGTGAACGGTCGGCACGAAAAGACTGCGAGGAAGCTCTTTAAGGAACTTTGCCTTATCGCGCTTGGGTGCGTCTTTTGCGGGAACAACCACCAATCGGAGAAGTTGCTCAGAAAGTGCCGGAGCCGAGAAAACGCTGAAATCGGGCAAGGTCATTATCAGCGGGTTATTCTCGCTGTCAGGGCTCTGCGTGTAATCGGCCTTTGTAAAAAATCCTGTCATTTCCAATCATCCGCTATGTCGTCAAAGGAGGCCAAGGCTTTCCATTCCCCGTCTGAGGATTGTTCTTCGCTCGGCACATCTTGTTGCGGTAATTTTTTCGTAGGCTCAGTCGTCGCAAAGGACAATGCGCGGTTTTGTTCCAAACGCTCCTGCGAACGGCTCTGCGCGATCCTGCGGGTCATCTCGGAATTTGTCATGGTTGTCTGAGGCTTTGTTGCCTTGGCTTGCTCGACGATCAAGGCCTGCCTCTGACGGGTTTCACCTTCTGCAAAAGCGTTCTCCCGTCGAGTCTTGGTATCCGTATCCCGTTTGGTTTCTAATACTCTGCTTGCCTCATAAATAGACATTCCTGCATACCGTTTGTAGTTGGCAGTCAGTTCGCACGGGTAAAACGTCATCGGCTTGTTTGAATCTGGAATCAAGTAGGCAATGGAGACATTCGACGGGTCATAAGCAACCAGAGCGCGAGGCGGGCGTGAGCGATTATTACGGCCTCGTAGGAAAAGCTCTTTGACGGCATCGTTTTGACACTCGTAGCGCAGACCTTCCACATTAATGCCGTGATCAGAGAATGTGGGCTTGACTGTAGGCATCAACGCAAAGCATAGACGCATGGCAGAGTCCACGGCTGATATGCCCCAACGACCACGATTCCGCGCCCACAACCAAATGGCATTCGGCGTGGCGGGCGACGTAACGGGATAGTCCGATGGCACAACTGTCCTGATGCGTTTGTTCACGAGAAGCACGGCTTCGATAACAAGTCGCGTGTACTCGTACAGAGTCAATGTGGCATTGCTACGGTTGTCTTTGCCGCCCGCCTTCTTGAGCGTCACGGGATCGGGTGCGGCATGTTGGACGAAGGATGCAAGTTCATGTTGCAGTAACCGGAAACTTTGTTCGACAGAGCCCTTTTGATCTCCACGGTGAGGCGCGGTATTGCTGATTTGAACACCAAAAGTTTTGGCAAAGTGCTCTATCTTCGCTCCTGCAAGTTCACCGTTATCCGCGACAATCGCGGTCGGTATACCTTCTGCGGGCCATTCATCCTCTCCGATGAGAACATTAAAACTGTTGCAATATTCCTGCTTGTTACGTATTGCATTGAAAATGGCTTGAGCCGCCGACCTGTATTGGCTCCCCTCAAAGGAAACATCAATGCCGACGATCATTCCGCTGTAAGCGTCAACAACGGAGTAAAGAACGGGACGACCGACTGGCATAGTCTTATCCGAGGACAACAGGTAAATGTTGTCAACGGTCGAGTCGATTTCATAGATCGCCCCAGGAAACTTGGCGATTTCCAACACGGTTCCTGTTGCAGGGGCAATGTCCTTGTTCAAAATAATCGAGGAGTTGGTCAGCGTAACCTTGTCAACCGCACTGATGCGCGTGTTGAAGTGGTAACGGAACTGCGTAATGGTAGGAACTTGCTCTTTAGGTATGGAGGGAAATGTCTTTGCAAAATCGGTAGCAAAGACGCTGTAGGCTTGCGGAATGGAAAGCCCGCCGTCCTTAAGAACATAACGCTTTAGGACATCGGTCATTAACGCACGAATTTCGTTAGTGACTATGGTTCCTTGGGGCAGTCGAGATTTGCGACCACCTTTAACTTTGTATGCTCTGTTTGTGACTGACTCGGGCGTACGTTGTCTAGCAAGACTGGAAACAGACATACCGAAACGAAAGTATTGACTAAGGTAACGATAGGCGTACCGACGAATTTTTTCTAATGTCTCTCCTCGTTCTTCTGCCAAATTTTTCAAAATAACAAGACGTAGTTTCGAGTTAACGATAGCTTCCGTGTTGTGAACAATAGGTTCGATCAAACTGAATCTCTGTTGGGCCGCCTCAATCTCTTTAGGTGTGTGGCTAACGTTCAGATATTGAATGGCAGGATCGTCAATCCGAGTGGAAGTGCCGTCTCGAAGTTCAGCACCCAGAACGTGAAATGGCACACAATCAACCTTAAAAGCCGTTCCTTCAATGGGGAAAAGCACTACCAAGTCTTCTAATAGGGCGATCACTCGATAGTCCTTTCCACCCCTACGGATCACGTTACGGATATTCACTATTGCAGACATTTGAATTCTCCAACGGGGGCATTAAGAACAAGCTCGTGCTCCATGTCAAAACTGAGTTTCTGGTGAGCTACGAGAAACAACACCGGCTCGCAGACGGTGGCATAGCGCTTGCCAAAAAAATTTGGGCAAACTTCTCCCAGATCACATAACTTGATATGCGGATACTCGGAAAGCAACCGCTTAAAGTCGAGCATGCATTGGGAATAGTTTGTGAGATCGGTATTGCGGTATCGTGCAAGAAAGAGAAGGTTGTCGTACCTCGGCCCTTTCATGTTTGAGCTGAGAACGACTGACCAAGGGATGCCTTTACGTTCCCAATACTTTTGCTCGATAGTCAACTTGGCATTGACTCTTGGCTTGTCAAGTTCGGCTTCGTTTTCCTTCACTTGAAAGGCGTAGAGGCTTTCGTTTCCTTCTTCATCAAGGAGAGTCACAAGGAAGTCGGTCGTCATCACGATGTTTTTCCCTTGGACGTGCGGATGAATCAAGTTCAGTTCACTGCAAATATCCAGTGTATCAATAGGAGCCAAAGGAAATTGTTCGCGTATTTCAACCACACGAGGGTTCCATTCCAATGCGAGACAAGCCAGGCGTTCTCCATTGGATAAACAATGAATGAGTCGATTCAAACGCTTGCAGGGCACCCTAAAGCGAGCTGTGTGGGAATGGCAATCTTGTGTTGTGATCCAAGGAGAGTAAGCCTCATATCGCCCTTTGCCACGGCCCTTCTTAACCCAATTATTGAAATCTTGAACATAAACGCAGCTCTCCCGCATTTAACTCTCCGAGCGAATAAAACCACTCATAACGGGCGGTTGTCAGGAACAACAGGGCAGAGGTATTGATACCTAGGAAGCAACCAAGAGTTTATCAGAGCAGGACGAACTGTGACAGTAGAATTATGATGAAGTGTGACACTACGAATTGTAATGAACTGTGACACTAGAATTACATCTGTGACACTACGAATTATGATGCATCAGCAGGCAATGAAGAAGTTTTTTCAAAAAGAATGAGACAACAAAAAACCGGAGCTGACGAACTCCGGTGTTTTAGAGAAAAGCGTTTAGATTAGATCACGCTGGCAGGAACTGTGACTTCATAAGGCAGCGGCAGGATTTCTACCGGGACATCTTTAACATAAAGTTCGGAATCCATATATTCATAAGTCAGGACAAACAGGAAATGCTCGCCGTCGCTCTGAATAACGCGTCCCATCGGTTCGTTTTCCATGAAGACTTCCGTGCCTTCGTCGAGATCCTTAACGCCTCTGGCAACGCCTAAGAACATACGGCGTTTTACCTTGCCCAGGTTTTCAGTCTTGGAGATGATCTCCTGACCGGTGTAGCAGCCTTTGTTAAAGGCAATACCGCCGATCAAGTCCATATTCAGTGCCTGCGGCAGCCATTCGAGAGACTCGGGTTTCTCGATTAATGCAATACCTTCTTCCATCAGGGAGCGAGCCAGGCGGTTGTGGGCTTTGATCGGAGCGTACATGTCATCAGGGATCTTTCCGATGGCGACAAATTTGCCGTGCATTCCCTGTGCGTCATTGGAGGGAAGACGAACAACGATAACGGAATCACCGACAAAGGCCTGCATCGGTTCGCGCGGAAGGGCCGGGCACGGACGGTCGATAGCCTTGGCATCGTCGGAGCAGAAATAGGTGATCGGTTCGGGAAGAATTTCGATTTCGACTTTGCTTCTCAAAATGAACTTGCTCAGACGATCGACTTCGTCCTGAGAAATGGATTTCGGCATAAGCATTCCGAAGCCGTTCGGGATTCTGACGATTAAAGAGGTAGCGGCGGTACGTCCTTGGTGGTTGCAAGCAGCCGTCCAGCGAGCGTCTGTCGGTCCCATTGTCTTTACATTCTGGGTCAGCATTCCTTGGAGAAAGTTTTCAGCGTCTTCGCCGCGAACAGCGACAAATACAAAATCTTGTTCTTCGCTGAATGTCCAGGAATTTAGTTCAAGCATGCTCATTTGTGCATTACTCCTTAATCAAAACATGTCGATAAATTAACAGATCGAAAACAATTACGACTGACAGCCTCGACAAAGTGAGCAGACAAATCTCAAATTGTCGCTATCATGCTTGTTTGAGTTGTATTAATTCAATTGCGTGTGAGTATGAGATTTGTGGTCAAACTGCTGGCCGCCTGCGGCCTTGTAGCCGTGCTGGCGTTCGGACTTCTCGGCGGTGCTTACTATTACGTAAACGTGCGGCCGGTGCCTTTTGAAGGAAACCCTCCGGAGGTCGTGATTAAAGTAGACAAGGGCAGTACGATCCGCTCAATTGCCAACTCGCTCAAGCAAGCCGGGGCAGATGTTGATCCGTCAATCCTTACCCGAGCATTCTCTTTTTACGATCAGGACAAATCGGTTCATGTCGGTTACTACCGAATCCCGAATCCTTCAACGATCAGAGAGATCGTCGATAAGTTCGCCTCCGGCGATGTGATCATGAGCAAGTTCACACTGGTTGAGGGTACAGAAACTGCAAAATTCCTGACACGCATTAAAAACTCTGAAGATTTAGATCACGCGGACCCCGATCTTGACCTCAAAACAGTCATGTCCACCGTCCACGCGCCGGAAGGCACGCACCCGGAGGGGCAGTTCGCCACAGATACTTTTGTATTTGCTAAAGGTTCTCCCGATACGCTGGTGTTAAGACGCGCTTACCGCGAGCAGCAGGAACGCATTAGCAAGGCTTGGGAAACACGTTCCCCGAATGTTGCCGTTAAATCTCCCTATGAACTATTGATCCTCGCCAGCATTATTGAAAAAGAAACCGGTCAGAACTCCGATCGCGCTTTAGTCTCCAGCGTCTTTAACAATCGTTTGAAGCGCGGCATGCTGCTTCAGACTGACCCGACGGTAACTTACGGAATCGAAAACTTTGACGGCAAAATCACAAAGAAACACCTGAGAACGGACCATCCGTATAACACCTACACGCGTCCGGGTCTTCCCCCGACGCCGATCTGCAACCCCGGCTTAGCCGCGATTGAAGCGGCCGCACACCCGGCTGATACGGATTATTTATACTTTGTGGCCATGGGCAAGAGCGGCCAGACTAAATTCTCTAAGACACTCAAAGAGCATAATGCGGCCGTGCAGAAGTATCTCAGAAGCCAAGGACTTTGATTATCATGGAACGCGGGAAATTTATTACGGTTGAAGGCGTGGACGGCGCCGGCAAAAGCACTCAGTTCGAAGTAATCGCTAATGCGCTCAAAGAGAAAGGTATTGATTTTGTCAGCACGAGAGAGCCGGGCGGTCCGGAAAGCGCCGAGAAGATCCGAGAGCTTCTGTTAAACGAACCCATGACCGCAAAGTGCGAACTGCTTCTAATGTTTGCAGCTCGTCAGGAAAATCTTGCCAAAATCATTCGTCCGGCTTTAGAAGCCGGTAAATGGGTTCTCTGCGACCGCTTCACGGATGCTTCTGTCGCCTACCAAGGGTACGGCCGTGGGCGCAGCTTGAAAGAAATCGAGATGCTCGCTGACTTCGTACATCCCGATATCAAGCCCGACAAAACGGTCATTTTTGACTTGCCGACCGAAGTTGCAGCAGCCCGCTTGTCCCGCAAGCTCGACCGGTTTGAACAGGAAGACGCAGACTTCCATCGAAGAGTGCGTCAAGGCTATCTGGAAATCGCAAAGAAAGAACCCGAGCGCTGTGTCGTCATTGATGCTCAGGGAACGCCGGAAGAGGTCTCTGCGCATGTCCTCAAGGAGGTTGACACATGGGTTTAGCCCCGTACCCTTGGCTGGAACGGCCGGCCGAAGTGCTCTCAAAAATGCTCGGCAAACTTCCGGGCGGTGTCCTTATTTATGGTCCGCGAGGATGCGGCGTGTTTGAACTGGCTTCCCGCTTTGCGGCAGCCGTAGTTTGTCAGCACCCGGTAGACGGCGCGCCATGCGGAATCTGCGAGGAGTGCAAACTCATCTTCAGCGGAAACCATCCGGACCTTCGCTACGTATTAAGCGAAACCGAAGCCGCGCTTCATCCTGAACCCTGGAACGGTAAATTCGGAGAGATTCCGAAGGGCAAAAGTCTGTCTAAACAAATTCTGATTGAACAGGTTCGCGGCATCGGAGAATATCTTTCTGTTACGGCGCATCGCGCCGGCCACCGAGCCGTCGTGATCTATCCGGCAGATTCCATGTCCGGAGACCAAAGCTCGGCCCTGCTTAAAACGCTTGAAGAGCCGCCCGAAGGCGCAGTACTTATCCTGGTTGCTGATGACATCAACTCGATTCTTCCGACGATCCGCTCCCGCTGCCAGTTGGTTCGCTGCACGCCGCCTACACGTGAGCAGGGCATCGCTTACCTCAAGTCCCAGAAGGTCCGAAATCCGGAGGGAGAGCTCACACGTTTGAGCGGCAGACCGCTTCTGATTCATGAGGCTGACCCCAATCTCACATTGGATAAAAAAGACGAAGCCAAGTATCTCGAAATGCTTGCTCTTGGCTCTGCGCTATCTAGCGTTCAGGTGCTGTCGGCTTTTCAGAAGGATATGCCGGTCGGTCCTGTGGTTTCCGTCATGCAGCGCTGGTACTGGGATCTGATGGCGGTGCTCTCCGGTGCTGAGCCGAGGTATTTTCCGGAACACGCCGAAGCTTATAAACGTCAGGCGCAGGGTACGGATTTTCAGAAGCTGGTTCCATTTAACCAAACGCTGATGCAGGCCAACCGCAGCAAAGATCATCCTTTAAGCAAACGTCTGGTTCTCCAGGATCTGTTCATCACCTGGGCAAAGACGCTGGCTGACGCGCGTAAAAATTAGGATTTCAGCTTCTTAAATCCTTCTAGGACCTCTGTTTGATCCGGAGAGATGTACCTGGTGGTTGTATTAACCGAAGCGTGTCCCATGGCTGTTTGAACGACGTTGACCGGCATCACTTCCAAGCTGGCGACAGCAAAGGTATGGCGCAGCCAGTGCAGTGAACTTCCGAGAAGCTTGGCTGCGTCGCGCGGATTTTTCTTTCGGACGTCGTTGGCCACTTCTTCGAGGAAGGTATGCAGGACGATATAAAGTCCGGAACGCGATAATCCTTCCTTATCCGCTCCTTTGTTGCCGATGCGGAAGCTCGCAATCAGAGGGACGTCTTTTCCGGCCGGCTCAAAAAGCGGAGGGCGCTTCCTGGCAGCAAGGTATCTCGAGATTTTCTCAACTTGTTCTGAAGACAGCGGGAGGCGTCTTTGTTTATCGCCTTTACCGACAATGTCGATGACAACAGTTTCTTCATCGCCGAAGCGTGAGTATTCAATCCAGCCGCAGCGGGCGTTGATCATTTCGCTCGCTCGCATACCGAGTTCCTTACCTAAGACAAAAAGAACCTCGAGCCGCATACGGACAAGATCAAGAGGCAGCTGAGCAAGGTGTGTTTCGATTTCCTCCCATTGGGCCGGAGATAAAGAACGGTCCGCAAATTCTTTAGGTTTGCCTTCGCCGGGCAAAAAACGCACCTTCGCAGGAATCTGATCAAAAGGATTGAATTTCAGATAGCCTGTCTTATGAAGGAAGGAAAAGAGCTGTCGGATGATCGTCGAGGCGGCTTTTCGGCTTGTGTAGGCAAGGGAAGAATTAAAAGGTTTCCAATCCGGAGATTCCCGCGGCGTATTCTTGGGTCCGATCCAAGTTTCCTGCGGATAGATCCAGGATTTCTGCCAGTTCTCGGGTGTTTCTCTGCCGATCATCTCGAGCCACTTAAGATAATCCGCGCATTCATCAAGACGAGCGGAGGAAAGGGCGACTCTTTTCTCTAAGAGGCACCATAACAAAAATCTTTCGGCCTCTCTTCTATAGGCAGCCTGAGTATTGGCATTGGTGCCTTTTGCTTTAAGCCAGAGACGAATAGCTTCAATGTCGGTGTTGACGTTTAAGGCACAGTCCTGTCGGTCGCCTCGGTTGGTTCCTGAAGAACCGTCTAAGCCTTTTGGAGGCGCTAAAAATTCAAGCGGACGTATTTCGTCGTTTTTAAGCGGCTGACCGAGACGGCGCCCGGCTTTTTGCTTTTTATTGATTTCGGACCAAAGCGGGGCGCCGACGTCTTCGATCTTTTGACCGTAATAGGACTTGGAGAGGTCCCGAGCTCGGGTTTCTAAAACCGGCGGGAAATCTATCGGAGCACCGTTGAGTTTTTTAGAGTAGAGCCACGAAAGGATTCCGTTGCTTCGTTCTTTGTTCAGGTCCAGACGCGTCGCCCAGCGCTCGGGATCCTCGTACATGGCGTCGATCAAATCGTCTAGGCAATTTATTCCTTTAGATTCAAGATGTTCCGCGATCTCAGCTAAAAAATACTGATTCAGAGGAAGATCAAAGTCGAAATCAGAAGCCATTGAAAAAACCGGTATCTAAAAGGAGAAATTCCAAGAGAGACCAAGTATAGAGAATTTTGAAGAGAGGAGAAAATGTAACTATTTAGCATGAAAAGTTCGTAATTGTAAGCTTTTTTGAAAACCCGAAACAAACTTTAACTTTTTGAAATTCGGGCTACTATAGGCCTGATATAGTGAATCTGCGGCGCTGATTTGGCGCCACTCTCAAAGGAAGGACAACGATGAATACTAAAAAGGTTATCTCTTCTGCAGCTTTAGCTGCCTCCCTTACATTCGCCGCCGGTGCAGCATTTGCATGGGGATGCGGAGCAGGCCCCATGATGGGCTACGGTCCCGGCTGTCAAGCCGGTCCCCAAGGCGCGAATCGCGGCTGCCAGTACGGTCCCAACGGAATGATGCGTCAGGGACATCCCTGCTGGTCTTACGGTCCGCAGCAGGGTGCTCAGGGCCCTAGAGACTATCGTCCCGGCTTTGAACAGAGAAAAATTTATCTGCGCGGTGCGCTGAATCTTACTGATGCTCAGAAACCTGCATTTGAAGCCTACTTCGGCGCTGTCGATGCTTATCACCAGATGAAGCGTCCCCTTGCTGCACAAGGCCAGACACGTCAAGACATCTTGAATCAGCGCTTGGCTTTCCAAAAAGCCCGAGTTGAAGCGCTTCAGAAAGCTATTGACGCTCGTCAGGAACTCATGAAAGTTCTTACTCCGGAACAGGTTAAGGTGTTTGACTCGATCGAATCCCGTACCCACGCCAGAGGTCCGAGAGGCGGCTTCGGTCCCGGACACCGCGGTCCGCACCATGGCGGCTACGGCATGTATCAGCAGGGCGTTCCTGCACCGCAGGCACAGCAGGGCGGCAAACTCTAATCTCTAGGATTAAGTTATCCTGACACAAATAAATCCCGAACTCCGAAGAGTTCGGGATTTTCGTATGTGCTACAAGTGAAACCCGGAAAATCGAAGGTATGTCTATCTTCAAGGTTCCTAAAACGGCAACAACACCATTCTCACCCGAGCAAACCGTTTATCCAATTTACGGGATCAAACTTAAGAGCTAAATCTGTCTGAAGGACAAAAGTTAGCTGTTTTGTTCGTCAACAATCTGTTTGAATAAAGTACCCGGAACAAATTTGGGGACGCTGCGGGGCTTCAATTCAAGTTTTTCACCGGTATGGGGATTGCAGATAACGCGTGCTTTCCTTTTTACCTGACGGAAGGTTCCGAAACCGACTAACACGACAGGCTCTCCGTTTTTGACGGATGTCATGATGGAGCGGATCATTGTATTCAGGGTACGGGTAGCCATATCCTTAGTGATTTCATTTTCTTCCGCAATAATTTCAATCAATTGCTGTTTATTCATATTGTTCTTCCGAAGATGTGGTTATCGGGTGAGGATCAGAGTATTCAAGTGAGGATGGAATTCCTCAAGAAACAATGAGGCTCAAGGAGATATTAGCAAGATTAAGGAAATATTACTACTGAATTTTAGGTATATGGGAGGAATTTCATCCGATTGGCTGAACTTTCTTTATTGTGGATCTTAATTTTCACTTAATGAAAGTTTTTCTTCGCAGCGAAATTTATATTTGATGTATCCTTCCTAAAAACAGCAAGATTCTGTTAAAAAATAATATTCCCCCACCAATAGATAATTTCTAAAAATTTATTGTTTCTCCTGGAATTTCTTTAATTTTTTTTATTCTTTTTCTAGTTGAATATTTAATTAATACCATATGGGGAAATGGTTCCTAACTTCATTAAAAAAAGAAAAAGCCCGAACAAAATGTCCGGGCCTCAGGTCTTTTTGTTTCGACGAAGTCTTTATAGCGACCTCAAAGAAGACTCAGAACCATTAGATAGCGCCTGTGCCGAATTTCTCAGCGTGAATCTTGTTTTCTGCAACGCCGTTCTTAACCAGTTCAGAAGCAGCGAGCTTCATGAAGGGAACCGGACCGCAGATGCAGTAGTCAGCGCCCTGAGAAACCAAGCTCTTGAAGAAGTCTTCGGAAGGACGGCCGTGTTCGGAAGTCTCGAACACTTCGAAAGAAACGTTGCCTTCCTTAACGACGAGAGCGAGTTCTTCGCGGAACGGGATAGCTTCTTTATTCTTGCAAACGTGAACGAAAGAGATCTTGCGAGTCGGATCTTTCTGCACGGCTTCTTTGAGCATTGCGAAGAGCGGAGTGATACCGATACCGGCGGAGAGCAGGCAGAGTTCGCCGTTGCCTTCGGGCAGATTGAATTCGCCGACCGGGAAGGAAACTTCAACGACATCACCTTCGTTGATGTCGTTGTGCAAAGTGTTGGAAACCATACCTGCAGGAGACTTCTCTACGGCTTCGACCTTCTTGACGGCAATTGTCAGGGAAGTGGCGTCAGCCTTAACAACAGTGTACTGACGCGGCTGAATCAGATCCTGTCCTTTCACGAACACACGAACGGAAATGTACTGGCCGGCCTTGACTTCAGGCATCTTGCCGTTGTCGACAGGAACAAGCTTGAAGGAAGTAACGTTGTCGGTCTGCTTGGATTTTTCAGCAACCTTGAAGAAACGCCAGCCTGTCCAGCCGCCTTCTGCAACAGCGTTCTTGTCATAAATAGCTTTTTCTGCGCCGATAAGGACGTCGGCAAGCTGCATGTAAGCGGCTGTCCAAGCATCAATAAGTTCGGGAGTAGCAGCATCGCCGAGGACTTCTTTGATGGAGGCGATGAGGTGCTTGCCGACGATCGGATAGTGTTCGGCGCGGATGCCGACGGAAACGTGCTTGTTGGCGATGTGAGCAACAGCGCCCAACAAGGCCGGAAGGTTTTCAATGTTTTCTGCATAAGCCAGAACAGCTCCCGCCAAAGCCTGCTGCTGGAAGCCGGCGCGCTGATGGCCCATATTGAAGACCTGCATCAGTTCCGGGTTGTGAGAAAGCATTCTCTTATAGAAGTGGGAAGTAAGTGCAACACCGTGTTCGCGAAGAACAGGAACAGTAGCCTTAACGAGTTCGATTTGTTGTTTTGTAAGCATTGAATCCACCTATGAAAATTCAAAAAAATTGTGGTGATTCTAGTTGTAATCCCTAGCCTCCTTTGAAAGGAAATGTTCTCATCTGTAAGCAATCTTCTCTGGTTCGAACTGTTCTTCGGACTGTCGTCTGAGGCCAGAAATAATGGGTAGTGAATTTTTGCTGGGCGGGAGAAAAAACTAATCAGATTTCTTGAAAATTTTTGACGGACAAGGCAGAGAAGGCAATTAGCGGCCACAAAATTCGTTCGTATTCTTCCTTATTCACATATCGATACGTCAAATTTATTCTTATTCAAACAATAGGAGTCTGCTCTTACGAGTCTTAGGATTTCATCAAAATCAAAAACTGTCTGGAGGAAAGAACATGCCTTATTTAATCAAGGGAGCAAATGTTTTTACTCCTAAATTTCTAGGAAAAAAAGGACGTCCTTATTCTGGAAGAAAAAATTGCTGCTATTGAAGACGACCTGTCTCAGGTTAGTCTTCCAAATCTGGAAGTCATTGAGGCGAAAGGATTGAACCTCACTCCCGGCTTCATGGATCAGCATGTGCATATCACGGGCGGAGGAGGAGAGGGAGGCCCTGAAACCAGATGTCCAGAACTTCAATTATCAGAACTCATTCTCTGCGGAACTACTTCTGTTGTCGGTGTTTTAGGAACGGACGGACTCTCAAGAACGCCTTCTTCCGTTCTCGCAAAATCTCGCGCTTTAAAACGAGAAGGCATAAGTGCTTGGATGCATACAAGCAGTTATTTGCTTCCGCCGCAAACGCTGACGGGATCCGTGAAAGGCGATCTGTACTGCGTGCCTGAGGTGCTTGGCGTCAAGATTGCCCTCGGAGACCATCGTTCTTCATTTCCGACAGCAGAGAAACTTCTGGAAGTTTTGACGGACATTAGAGTGTCCGCAATGCTTGCCGGAAAAATTGGCTTCTTGCATATCCACCTAGGCGACGTTCCAGGCGCCTTCAATCTTTTAGAAGAAATTGTTGACCGCGGTTTTCCGATCAAACACATCAGACCAATGCATGTGGCTAGAAAGAAATGGCTGCTTCAGGATGCGATTGGTTTTGCGAGAAAAGGAGGCTTCATTGATGTGACTTCCGGCGGAATTTGTGATTTTTCCAGTCCTGCCGATGCAGTAGAGATTCTTTTTGATGAGAAGGTTCCCCCTCACTTGCTTACGATGAGTACGGACGGCCATGGATCTAAACCTAGATTCAATGAAAACGGAGAGCTTATTGGATTGCGGTGCGGCGGCGTTACCGGAAATTTAGATATTGTGAGAGAACTGATAGGACGCGGGCACGCCCCGGAGAAGATCCTGCCGTTGGTGACATCGAATGTTGCAGATGCTTTAGGTTTAGGCGGAAAAGGAAAAATATCTGCTGGCTTTGATGCAGATATATGCTTCTTCGATACTGATTGTGATTGGAAATTACGTTCAGTGTTTGCTAGGGGAAAACAGCACCTTTCAGAAGGGAAACTGCTAAAGAAAGGAACATTTGAGGAGTTGTAAGCAAACTGTAGGGGCAAACAGTTCTCCGAAGATAATAATTTCCATTAAGTTCGCTTCAATTAGATATTGGTAACAAGGCGAGGGCAGGCTGAGTACTTATTTATGATTAAGGAAGCTCTGTAAAATGCTTGATTCTTCCCAATGGCCTTTAGAGACTTAATTTTC
>OOCV01000505.1_pt1 | contig 24325 bp, 18 predicted proteins | sample 1671061 | NCBI WGS metagenome assembly OOCV01 (sample SAMN06348118, study PRJEB24527) | human gut metagenome | biome: human gut; feature: ankylosing spondylitis patient; material: feces | host: Homo sapiens | place: China | collected 2015-10
TTACCGAGGTCAAGGGCAACTATCGCAAGATCTACACCGTGTCCATCACCGACTACACCGGCTCCATCAACCTCAAGATCCGCGCGCAGGAAGGCGAGGACTGCTCCAAGTGGGAGAGCATCGGCAAGGGTACCACGGTCATCGTGCGCGGCGACTGCTCCTATGATAAGTACGAGCATGACTACATCGTGTACCCCTACGATGTGCTGTTCGTGGAGCGCAAAAAGCGGGAGGACACCGCCCCGGTCAAGCGAGTGGAGCTGCACCTGCACACCAAACTGTCCAGCATGGACGGCTTCTGCGACCCCGGCGGCATCGTGCGGCTGGCCCACCGCATGGGGCACCCGGCCATTGCCATCACCGACCACGGCGTGTGTCAGGGCTACCCGGAAGCCATGCTGGCGGCCGATGACATCCACAAGAAAGACCCGGACTTCAAGCTCATCTACGGCTGTGAGGCCTACTTTGTGGACGATATGATCCCCTGCGTGTACGGCGTGCAGGAACAGCCCCTGACCGGTGAGTTCTGCGTGTTCGACACCGAGACCACCGGCCTGGACCCCGGCGTGGAGTATATGACCGAGATCGGCGGCGTCATCGTGCGCAACGGCGAGGTGATGGAGGAATTTGACACCTTTGTCAAGCCCGGCAAGCCCATCACCCCCAAGATCACCGAGATCACCGGCATCACCAACGAGATGGTGGCCGATGCTCCCAGCGAGAAGGAAGCGCTGGAAGCCTTCCTCAAGTTTGCGGGGGGCCGCATTCTGGTGGGCCACAATGTGCACTCCTTCGATATGCGCTTTCTGCGGGCCGCCGCCAAGCGCAGCGGCATCTCGCTGGAAAATGTGACCTATATCGACACCCTGACCATGGCGCAGGCCATGTACCCCGGCCTGCACAACTACAAGCAGGGCACCATCAACAAGCATCTGGAGCTGCCCGCCTACGAGGCACACCGCGCCTGCGAGGACTCCGCCGCACTGGGCCGCATCTTCTGTGTGATGCTCAAGGACCTGGAAGAAAAACAGGTGACGAAGGTCAGCGAGATCAACACCGGCCTGGGCGGCAACCGGGAAGTGCTGAAAAAGAAGTATTACCACCTGATCATCCTGGTCAAGAACCAGATGGGCCTGAAGAATCTGTACAAGATCGTGAGCGAGGCCCACGTCAACTACTTCTTCAAAAAGCCCCGGGTGCCCCGCAGCCTGCTGAATAAGTACCGTGACGGCCTGCTGCTCACCAGTGCCTGCGAGGCCGGTGAGCTGTACCGTGCCATCGTGGACGGCACCCCCTACGAGGAACTGAAAAAGATCGCCTCCTACTACGACATTCTGGAGATCCAGCCCCTGGGCAACAATGCCTACATGGTGCGGGAAGGCAAGGTGGACAGCGAGGAGAAGATCAAGGACTTCAACCGCACGGTCATAAAGCTGGGCGAGGACCTGCACAAACCGGTGATCGCCACCGGCGACGTGCACTTCACCGAGCCGGAAGATGCCGTGTACCGTGCGGTGCTGCAGGCGGGCAACGGCTTCAAGGATGCCGACAACCAGCCGCCGCTGTTCTTCCGCACCACCCAGGATATGCTGGATCAGTTCTACTACCTGCCCAAGGAAAAGGCCTATGAGGTAGTGGTGAAGAACCCGCGCAAGATCGCGGCCATGATCGACAACACCGTGCGGGCCATCCCGCGGGGCACCTACCCGCCCAGCATCGAGGGCGCGGAACAGCAGCTGCGCGACGCCACCTGGGAGCACGCCAAGCGGGACTACGGCGACCCGCTGCCGGAGATCGTGGAAAAGCGGCTGCAGAAGGAGCTGGACTCCATCTGCGGCCACGGCTACGCGGTGCTGTATGTCATCGCGGTCAAGCTGGTGGCCTACTCCAACGCGGGCGGCTATCAGGTGGGCAGCCGTGGTTCGGTCGGCTCGTCGGCTGTAGCCCACTTCTCCGGCATCTCGGAGGTGAACAGCCTGCCGCCCCATTACCGCTGCCCCAAGTGCAAGTACAGCGAGTTCATCACGGACGGCAGCGTGGACGACGGCTTTGACCTGCCGGACAAGAACTGTCCCCACTGCGGCACCCGGATGCTGGTGGACGGCCACGATATCCCCTTCGAGACCTTCCTGGGCTTCTACGGCGACAAGGAACCCGATATCGACCTGAACTTCTCCGGTGAGTATCAGTCCAACGTGCACCGCTACACCGAGGAGCTGTTCGGCAAGGCCAACGTGTTCAAGGCCGGTACGGTGTCCGGTATCCAGGACAAGACCGCCTACGGCTATGTCAAGAAGTATCTGGAAGAGCGGGGCCGCACCGTGAACCATGCGGAGGAAAACCGCCTGACGCTGGGCTGCACCGGCGTCAAGCGCACCACGGGCCAGCACCCCGGCGGCATGGTCGTTGTGCCGGACACCTATGAAATTTACGATTTCTGCCCCATCCAGCACCCGGCAGATGACGTGGCAGGCGGCCTGCTGACCACTCACTTCGAGTTCAAGTATCTGCACGATACCCTGCTCAAGCTGGACGAGCTGGGCCACGATATGCCCACCTTCTACAAATATTTTGAAGAGTACACCGGCATCCCGGTGGACAGCATCCCCATGAACGACCCCAAGGTGTACAGTCTGCTCACCAGCCCGGAAGCGCTGGGCGTGACTCCGGAACAGATCGACAGCCAGACCGGTACCTTCGGCATCCCGGAAATGGGCACCAACTTTGTGCGCGGCATGCTGGTGGAGGCCCGGCCCAAGAACTTCTCGGAGCTGATCCAGATCTCGGGCCTGTCCCACGGCACCGACGTGTGGACCGGCAACGCCGATGAGCTGATCCGCAGCGGCACCTGCACCATTGCAGAGGTCATCGGCTGCCGTGACAGCATCATGCTGTACCTGCTGCGCAAGGGGCTGGAACCCAAGATGGCCTTTGACATCATGGAGGCCGTGCGTAAGGGCAAGGTGGCCAAGGGCGGTTTCAAGGACGGCTGGGAGGAAGCCATGCGGGAGCACGATGTGCCGGACTGGTACATTGAGAGCTGCCGCAAGATCAAGTATATGTTCCCCAAGGCCCACGCGGTGGCCTACCTGATGAGTGCCATCCGTCTGATGTGGTTCAAAATCTACAAGCCGCAGGCTTTCTATGCGGTGTACTTCACCGTGCGCGGCGACGACATCGACTATGAGGCCGCCATCGGCGGGGCTGCTGTGGCCCGTGCTCACATGGAAGAGGTCAAGCGCCGCCTGAAGGAGGAAAAGAACGCCAAGGACGAGGACGTTCTGGTGAGCCTGCAGCTGGTGAACGAAATGCTGGTGCGCGGGTACGAATTCTTGCCCATCGAGCTGGGCAAGAGCCGCGGTTCCAAATATGTGGTGGAGGACGGCAAGGTGCGCCTGCCCTTCAGTTCTCTGAAGGGTCTGGGCGGTGCTGCTGCCGACGCGCTGGAGCGGGTGACCATCCACGGAGAGGAATATATCTCGGTGGAAGAGCTGCAGCAGGCCTCCGGCGTCGGTCAGGGCATCCTGGACCGTCTGCGTCAGGTGGGCGCCCTGGGCGACCTGCCGGAGAGCAGCCAGGTGAGCTTCTTCTGAACACAACAAAAACTCCCCCTGCGGTGGGCATTTGCTCACGGCAGGGGGAGTTGCTGTTTTTCAGGGAACAGGTCAGCCGGAGGAATTGCTTACTCCACGCTGATCATATAATAATACACGGGCTGACCGCCGCGGATGTGGCTGACCTCCACATGGTTCGGGCACTTGGCCTTGACCATCTCGGTGACCTTCTCGGCGTCCTCATCGCTGACGTCGCAGCCGGAGATGATGGTGACAAAGCAAGAGTCCTTTTTGCACATGCCCCGGGCCAGACGATAGGTGGCCTTGGTGATGTCGGTGGAGGTGGCAACGATCTTGCCGTTCTCCAGTGCCATGATCTCGCCCTTCTTGATGCGCTTGCCGTCGTACTCGCTGTCGCGGGCGGCGTAGGTGATGAGGCCGGTGGAGACCTTATCGGCGGCAGACATCATGTTGATGGTGTTGGCCTCCACGGTAGCAGAGGGGTCGAAGTTCAGCAGAGCGGTGATGCCCATGGGGACGGTGCGGGTGGGCAGAACGACCACCTGACGGTCAGCCAGCTTCTGGGCCTGCTCAGCAGCCATGATGATGTTCTTGTTGTTGGGCAGGACAAAGACGGTCTTGGCCGGGACGCTCTGGATGGCGGCAAGGATGTCCTCGGTGGCGGGGTTCATGGTCTGACCGCCGGAGACGACAGCGTCAGCGGCCAGGTCGGTGAAGACAGACTTCAGGCCCTCACCGGCGGCGACAGCAACGAAGCCATAGTCGCGGCTGGGGTCAACGGCAGCGTAGATGAACTCGCTGGCGGGGTCGGGCTTCTTCTCGGCGGAAGCCTGCTTCTCGAGGCTCTTGCCCTGCTTCTGGCGGGCCAGGAACTGCTCGTGCATATTCTCGATCTTGAAGTTGGTGAGGTAGCCGTACTTGATGGCCTCGCTCAGGATCTTGCCGGGGTCGGCGGTGTGGACATGCAGGTTAATCACATCATCGTCCTCAATGCACACCACGCTGTCGCCGTTGGACTCGGCAAAGGCACGCATCTTGGCGGCGCTGGCACCCTCGTACTTGTTGATGAGGAACTGGGTGCAGTAGCCGTTCTTGATGTCCTCCACCTTCATCAGGTCGTCGGTGAAGACGCCCTTGCCCGCGTTGGCGGTGGAGAGCTTGGCCTTGTTGGGGACAGCCTCGCCGCCGGCCACGATGGCCTCACCGTGGAAGACCTTGCCCATGCCCTCGAAGATGATCATGATGCCCTGGCCGCCGGCGTCCACGACGCCAGCCTTCTTCAGGACGGGCAGCAGGTTGGGGGTGTCCTCCAGAGCCTTCTGACCGGCGGTCATCACCACGTCCCACAGCTCGGCCACATCCTCTTTGCCGCAGGCAGCAGCTTCCTCGGAAGCGACGCGGGCAACGGTCAGGATGGTACCTTCGGTGGGCTTCATGACAGCCTTGTAAGCGCCCTCGACGCCCTTCTTCAGTGCAGCCACGATGTCGGAAGCGTCAGCCTCCTTTTTGCCCTCCAGAGCCTTGGAGAAGCCGCGGAACAGCAGGCTGGTGATGACGCCGGAGTTGCCGCGGGCGCCGCGCAGCATGGCGGAGGCGGCGGTCTTTGCGGCCTCGCCCACGGTGCAGCTGTCGTCCATGGCCTGCAGCTCACGGACGGCTGCACCGACGGTCATGCCCATGTTGGTGCCGGTGTCGCCGTCGGGGACGGGGAACACGTTCAGCTCGTCCACGCGGGAGCGCTGGTTGTTGATGTTGTTTGCGCCGGAAATAATGGCGTCGCGCAGGATCTTACCAGAAATCATTGCTTTTTACTCCTTATATCTTCCCGGTACCCCCGGGCGGGCTTTGTCTCATCAGGCAACCACGTCATCGACCGATACGACCACGCGGGCGACTTTCAGGCCGGTGGCCTGTTCCACCTCGTCCTTCACGCGGTGCGAGATGGAACGCGCGGCGGTGGAGATGTTCAGCCCGTAGCTGACGGCAATGTGCAGCTCGATCACGAGACGGCCCTCTTCCTGTGTGACACGGACGCCCTTGGCCGAATCGTCCACGCCGCGCACGGCGCTGCGGACACGGTCGGTCAGATCACGGGGGGCCATTGCGGCCACGCCGTAGCATTGTTTGGTTGCTTCGCCCACGAGCGTGGAAAAATACTCGGCTGAGAAGCTGACATCTCCCAGCGGAAAACGGGAAGTGATCATAGTCGCTCTGCTCCTTTTATTCATTATGATACCCCGGTCCGCACGGCGGCGGGGCGGTGCGCGGGCCTGAGAAGGCGGCGTACCACTTTTATTATACAACTTTATGAGGGAGCTGTACAGCACATAATTGCTGACAGAAAGAAAAAAGTCAGGCGCGGCTTACCCGTCTCAGTCTGTTTCGACACCGCAATGCCGGTATACTGAAAGACAGACAGAGCCGCAAAGGGCCGCGTTCCTGTTGTTAGTATAGCACAAAATCCTTCGCAGTGCATCTATTTCGTGAATATTTATCCGACATAACAAAAGGTGATTGTGAATAAAATATAAAAGATGGCGCAGACATCTTTATCTTACTATGAAAAAGTGCTAAAATCTAAGGTGGCAAGAGTAAGACTGTATCCGGCACAGGATGCCGGGGCATTCGGCTGCCAAGGTGCTGAAGACAGGAATTTGCTGCGGCTGCACAGGAGCTGCGGCCCGGCGGCGGAAAAGTTCACAATAGGAGTTGTTTTCATGAATATTCTGTTTTTCCTTTCCCCTAAGCAGGACCTGATGTATGTGTACGATGACTTCACCCTTCGCCAGACGCTGGAAAAATGGGAGAACAACCGCTACGCATCCATCCCGGTGCTCAACCGCAAGGGAGAGTATGTGGGGACCCTGACGGAAGGGGACATCCTCTGGGGGCTGAAAAAGTTCCATGGCCTCGACCTTGAGGCGGCAGAGGACATCCCCATCCGGGACTTTGCCCACAAGCGGGACTACAAGGCCGTCACGGTCACCACGAGCATGGACCAGCTCATCGAGGCGGCCATGAACCAGAACTTCGTCCCCGTCGTGGATGACCGGGGAATGTTCATCGGCATCGTCCGCCGTCAGGCCATCATCCGCTACTGTTACGACCGCTCCCGCGCTGCCGCCGCAGAGCAGCGCAGAAAGCCCGAAAAGCAGGAAAAACGAGTCCCGGTTTCTGCCGGGGTGCAGTAAAACAGGAAAAGGCCCCGCCGCTCTGCATGAAATGTGCAGGGCAGCGGGGCCTTTCTATGCCTGTGGGAAGGGGAGAGTGGAGCTTCAGCCCACGGTGAGGCTGGAATCGGTGAACCGGTGGGTCAGGACAGCCTCGGCGTCCTCGCCGCCCATGGCCAGCAGCTCGTCCACCGAGAGGGTGGTGGAGCAGAGGATGGTCTGGAAGGTGATGGTCTCGATGCCCTCAGCCCGCAGCTGACGCAGCGCGGACAGCGAAGCACGGAGAGAAGCTGTGAGCCGTCCGACGCAGATGGTGAGGGTATTGCCGCTCTGGGTGCTGGTGTAGGAGATGACCGCGCCGCTCTTGTCGGTGACAGTCAGGCCGGGGAGGGGAGAGGCGGGTGCGGACGGGGTGGCAGAGCCGCCGTCAGAAGAGGAAGAAGACTCCTCGGGGATAACAGGCTTTTCCGGCTCCACAGGGCGGGGGATAGAGACCTGCTTGGAATCTCCATTAGCGTTGATGGCGGTGACTTTTGCGCCCGGGTCCAGCTTCTCCTTGATGTCGTCGAGGTTGAGCTCATGGCCGGCCCGCGAGAGGGCCTTGCCGTTGGGACTGCCGGCCTTGGCGGTCAGCTCGAGGCTGCCCGACAGATCGATGTCGTTGCTGATGATGCCGTTGTTGATGATGCCGTTACCGCCGTTGCCGTTGCCGCCAGCGGCTTTGACCGTACCGCCGGAGATGGCGACACGGCCGGAGCCGATGATGCCGTTGCCGCCGCCGTTACCGCCGTTGCCGTTGCCGCCAGTGGTGTTGACCGTACCGCCGGAGATGGTGACGCCGTTGCTGTGGATGCCGTCGCCGCCGTAGCCGTCTTTGCTGTCGCCGCCGTTGGCAGTAACCGTACCGCTGGAGACGGTGAGGCTGCCGTTGCTGTAGATGAGGACGCCGCTGCCGCCGTCATCGCCGCTGCCGCCTTTGGTCGTGACGGTACCGCCGGAGATGGTGAGGCTGTCGCTGGAGATGCCGTCGCCGCCGTCGGAGCCGTTTTTGCCGTCGCCGCCATTGGCGTTGACCGTACCGCCGGAGATGGTGACGTCGCCGCTGACGCTGTAGATGCCGCTGCCGCCGGAGCCAACACTGCTCGTGCTATCGCCTCCGGTGGCAGTGACCGTACCGCCGGAGATGGTGGTGGTACGGGAGCTGTAGATGCCGTAGCCGCCGGAGCCATCACTGCCCGTGCTATCGCCTCCGGTGGCCGTGACGGTACCGCCGGAGATGGTGACGTCGCCGCCGCTGTGGATGCCGCTGCCGCCGGAGCCAGCAATGCCCGTGCTATTGCCTCCGGTGGCAGTGACCGTACCACCGGAGATGGTGAGGTCTTTGCTGGAGATGCCGTCGCCGCCGTTTTCGCCGCTGCCGCCTTGGGCCGTCAGGCTGTCATTTTCGCCGCCGGTGATGGTGAGACTGCCGCTGCCGTAGATGCCGCTGCGGGAGCTGTCGCTCTTCAGCGCGTTGTCGCCATCCAGCTTAATCGTGGTATTGCCGCTGCCGGTCACGCTTACGGCGGCTTTGTTCCGGCTGCTGGTGTCGATGTTCACATCCTTGAGTGTGACCTCGACCTTATCGTCCTTATCGTTGGCCTCGATGGTCACGGTGTGGGAAGAAGCGGTGTTCTTATCACTATTTGTGATGATGGTGTCGGTGTCGCCATAGGTGGTCGTACCTTTCTGGGTGACGTCGTTGCCGGTCTCACCTGCCTTCACGGTGATGTCACCATCCTCGATGTGCCATATATCGGCAAAAGCCGGGGCGGCAAGGGTGGTGAGCATTGCGGCAGTCAGGATAAACGCTGCTGCCCGCTGAGAGGCCGGACGGGGTGAATCGATCCCCCCCGTATGGAGAGGGCGACCCAGAACACGCATCGCAAGCTTACGATAAGACAGCATACAAAAACCTCCTTTGAACGGTGAAAAAAATGGTGAGACCGTAGAATATCAGGTTGCTTTGAATATACCACATCTGCGGGGAAAAAATCAACAAAACCTGCGCGAATCGCCCTGTTTCCGGCGTGAATGGAGAAAACCCGTCAGGAAGAATGCCTTTAGGATCTCCCTTTAGGCTCCCCCTTTGGGGGAGCTGTCACCGAAGGTGACTGAGAGGGCAAGGACGCTGACGGAGAAGAACAGGCGCAGCGATAGCATCGCTCTGTCAAAGAACCAGCTTATCGCTGTGCGGCGGCTCTTGGGAGACGGGCTTTCCCTCTCAGTCTCGCTCCGCTCGCCAGCTCTCCCATAGGGAGAGCCATTGGCATATCGGTCAGATTTCGCCTAGACAAGCAAAGCACGATGTCTCGGGAACAGGAGTGCTCCGCTGTCTAGATTCACGACAGCTTGACAAGGGATATTGTCCCGAAGCTGCTGCCCTCTGTAGCAAGGCCCGCCCTTTTGCGTCATATCGGGCCTCGGGCGTCCAGTAGGAAGTGGCCCGGCCTGCCAATGGCTCCCCCTTTGGGGGAGCTGTCACCGAAGGTGACTGAGAGGGCAAGGACGCCGACAGAGAGCTTTCTGCGCCTTTTTGCTCGAAAAACTTCCTGAAGATACAGTTTATTGGACTTTTATTCTGCTATACTCCTGTCAGAACAAAAAGACACAGGAGGGAAGAGGAATGAAAGACATTGAGCTTCGGTATGTGGGCGGTCATGTGGAGGTGTATACAGGGGCGGGCGCGTTCCTGTTCTCGGCGGACACCCTGCGGGAGGCGATGGAAGAGCTGGATGCCGCCTGATGCATTCCCGGAAATACCGGAAAGCACCGGGCGGGAGTTAGAAAATACTAATGTAAAATGAATGTAAAATTCAAGAAAAGAACCGTCTAAGGAGACCCGGAAATCTTAAAATTCCGGTCAAAAAAGTGATTTTCCTGTAAAATAATGCTTGTTGAGCCGGGGGGTTCGATGCTATAATAAAAAGGACGGCGTTTTGCGTATGGAGAGCTAAGCACAGCCGTCTTGTGCAATGGAGCAATAGGAAGATTTTAGGAGCATTGTTTTATGGACATTACACACATCACCTCTCTGCTGGGCGGTATTGCGCTGTTCCTGTATGGCATGTCGATCATGGGTGCCGGCCTCGAAAAGCTGGCCGGCGGCAAGATGCAGGGCATATTGCAGAAACTGACTTCGTCCACCATCAAGGGCGTCATTTTCGGCACCCTCATCACCGGCGTCATCCAGTCGTCGGCCGGTACGGTCGTCATTTGCGTCGGCCTCGTCAACTCCGGCATCATGACCCTTACGCAGTCGGTAGGCGTTATCATGGGTGCAAACATTGGTACTACGGTCACCGGTCAGCTCATCCGCATGGCGGATATTTCGGGCGACAGCCTCATCCTGACCCTCATCCAGCCCAAGACGTTTGCGCCGGTGGTGGCGTTTATCGGCTGCATTTTTTATGTGTTCATCCGCAACGCGAAGAAAAAGAACATCGGCCAGATCATGCTGGGCTTCGGCATCCTGTTCACGGGCATGAGCCTGATGGACACCGGCGTGTCTCCCCTGCGTGAGAGCGCAGCGTTCCAGGAGCTGTTCGTCACCATGACCAACCCCATCCTCGGCGTTCTCGTGGGCGTGGTGGTCACGGTCATCATCCAGTCCTCTTCGGCCTCTGTGGGTATCCTGCAGGCACTGTCCAGCACCGGCCTCGTCACCTTCAGCTCGGCCATCCCCATCGTGCTGGGCGCCCACATCGGCACGGCCTTCACCCCGCTGCTGACCATCGGCGGCTCCTCCAAGGACGGCAAGCGCGCCGCCCTCATCCACCTGTACTTCAACATCATCGGCAGCGTCATCCTGCTGGCGCTGGTCTATGCAGTTCAGTTCACCATCGGCATCCCCATGTGGGGCGATGTGATGAACAAGAGCAGCATTGCAAACATCCACACCATGACCAGCGTCATTGCAATGCTGCTCTTCCTGCCCTGCAGCGGCGTGCTGTCCAGGCTGGCCATGATGACCGTGCCGAACAGCGCGGAGGAGGCGCAGGAGCTGAGCATGCCTGTGCTGGATGAGCGTCTGTTCAAGAGCCCGGCTGTGGCTCTGCAGCAGGCTAAGAACGCGGTGGTCAAGATGTCCCGCCGCGCAGCCCGCAACGTCGGCCTCGCCACCCCGCTGCTGCTCAAGATGGACGAGGACGTCGTGAGTGCCATCGATGTCCGCGAGAACCTCATCGACCGGATGGAGGTGGACATCTCCAACTACCTCATCAAGCTGGCAGACCAGGAGCTGGGTGACGCGGAGAGCCATGAGGTGACTGAGCTGCTCAACTTTGTCACCGAGTGCGAGCGCATCGGCGACTATGCAGTCAACATCAAAGAAAAAGCGCAGGAGCTGACCGACAAGGAAGTCACCTTCAGCGAGAAGGCACAGCAGGAGCTGAAGCTTCTCGACAATGCGCTGGAAAAGATACTGACCCTCACCACGGACGCCTTCGAGTTCGACGACGCCCGGACCGCCAGCCAGGTGGAGCCGCTGGAACAGGTCATCGACATCCTCGTGGAGCGGCTTCGTGCACAGCACATCAAGCGTCTGAAGGAGGGTGCCTGCTCCATTGATACCGGTGTCGTCTATCTCGATGTGCTGAACAATGTAGAGCGTATCTCGGACCACTGCTCCAACATCGCCGCCCGTCTGGTGGGCATGGAGGCAGGCGAGGACTACGACTCCCATACCCTCAAGAACATGATGCACCACAACCCCACCAAGGAATATATGCTCAACTACGAGCAGTGCCGTAAGGACTACCTTATCCCGCTGGAACAGCTCGAAGCCTGATTCTGATAAAGGATAAAAACAGTGCAGACCTCCCCGGGGTGGTCTGCACTGTTTTCGTTTATTCACCCAGGTCTTCCAGCAGCGCCCGGAGGGCCGTTTCGCCGGTGACGTAGAGGCCCTGCTTGAGCCGGAGGGCATCGGCCTCAGGCAGAAGATTGACATAGATGCCGGTGCGCAGGAGCCGCTTGTCGGGCAGTCCGTTGTCGGAGCAGGTGTAGACGACCACCCGCCCGCCTTCGTCGCAGAGGTAGAAATCGGTGCCGCTCTGCCCGGCGGAGCCCTGCGCGGCCAGACCCGGCTCGGAGGCCGGCGTCTCTTCGCCGGAGTCGGCAGGGAAGGGGAGACTGGGCAGGGCCATCCAGAACAGGCTGAACACGATGGTAAAAATGCACAGCGCATAGAAAATGCAGAGCCAGACCTTGCGCATGGCAGTGGACTCCTTTCGGCTGAAATGGTGTTTCAGACGGTAGTATGTGCAAAAGAAAACTGCCTCAGACAGGAATGCAGAATTTTCACACCCGGATGCTGTACTTTGGCGGGGCAGATGTGCTATACTAGCATCGTATCCGGTCGATTCCCCCTTGCGGAAGCGGGCGGTGCGGACTATAATGTATTATTATGGCTGCGGGCAGTCTGGCCGCAGCAGGAACAGCGAACGGCATCGTCAGAGGATGCTTTGAGATGCAGAACAGTGAAAATTGCGATAGGAGGCGATCCTTATCTCAAACAATGAAAGACGGAGACTCCACAGTGATGGTGCGCTCCGGGAGCAGAACCGGCGGGTCCGTGAGCCCCGCGAACCGCAGGAGCAGGGAGAAAAGCACGGCCATCCCGTTCTCGGATTCCTGGGCCGGACCATCGTCACCCTCGTCTGTCTGGGCATTATGGCGGGCAGTCTGGTGGCAGTGGGCGCTGTGTACTATGTGGTGCAGGCTACGGCCAGTGACGGCGACCTGCTGGACCTCGACAACATCGAACTGAGCCAGTCGAGCCTTGTGGTGGCCACCGACCCCGACACCGGCGCACAGGTGGAGTACGCCACCCTGCGCTCTTCCAACAGCCACCGCGTCTGGGCGGACCTCGAGCAGATCCCCACCAACCTACAGTATGCATTCATCTGCACCGAGGACAAAGACTTTTACAACGAGCCGGGCGTCAACTTCAAGCGCACCATCGGCGCGATGATCAATGAATACCTGCTGCCCATCTACAGCTCCAAGCAGGGCGCCTCCACGCTGGAACAGCAGCTCATCAAGAACCTGACCAGCGACAAGAGCGCCAGCGGCATCGAGGGCGCACTGCGCAAGCTGCGCGAGATCTACCGCGCCCTCATCCTGAGCCGCAGCTACTCCAAGGAGACCATTCTGGAAGCCTACCTGAACACCATCAGCTTTACCGGTACCATCCAGGGCGTCCAGACGGCGGCAAACGAGTACTTCGACAAGGATGTCAGCGAGCTGACCCTCTGGGAGTGCGCGTCCATCGCGTCCATCACCAAGAATCCCACCAACTATAACCCCTACACCAACCCCGAGAACCTCATCAACCGCCGGAACTTCCTGCTCTACAATATGTGGCAGCAGGGTGTCATCTCGGAGGATGATTACCGCAGCGCCGCTGCCCAGCCGCTGGTGCTGGCAGAGACGGACAACACGAAGAAGAGCAGCTCCACCACCTCTTACTTCACCGATGCCCTCTTCAACGAGGTGGTGAAGGACATCATGGCCAAGGAGGGCGTGGACGAGTCCACCGCCCAGAGTATGCTCTACACCGGCGGCTACACCATCGAGGCAACGGTCAACCCCAAGATCCAGACCGCGATGGAGAACCTGATGCTCAACACCGACGATGCCTACTTCCCGGCCGGCTGGCATGAGGAAGAGGTGACCAGCATCTCCGACGACGATGTGCAGGTCTACAACGAGGACGGCACCCCCAAGACCCGCACCGGCGACGACGGTACGGTCTACTATTACCGCAACGTCCGCACCCAGGCGGCGATGGTCACGCTGGACTATGACGGCAATGTCATCGCCATGGTGGGCGGTCTGGGCGAAAAGACCAAGAGCCTTTCCCTGAACCGCGCCTACGGCGTCACCCGTCAGACCGGTTCTACCATCAAGCCCATCGGCGCCTATGCGCTGGGCATCGAGTATGGTCTGGTCAACTGGTCTACCATGCTCAACAACTCGCCCCTCTACCTCAAGCAGGACATGGTCATCCGTGACGAGGACTACTGCCGCCGGAACGGCCTCATGGGCCTGACGGACAAGCAGCTGAAAGCCTACCCCAACGCATGGCGCAGCTGGCCCCGCAACTACGGCGGCAACTACGGCGACGGCTCCGACCTGCCGCTCTGGAACGGCCTTGCCCGCTCCCTGAACACCATCGCCATCCGCGTTGGCGACCTCGTGGGTGCGAACAACATCTTCAACTTCGTCTACAATACCCTGCAGCTCAGCACGCTGGACCCCGTCAACGACGTGGGCCTTGCACAGATGGTCATGGGCAGCCAGACCCACGGCGTCACCCCGATGGCGCTGGCGGCGGCGTTCCAGATCTTCTACGACGGCGAGTACACCACGCCTCACCTCTACACCCGTGTGCTCGACCGGGACGGCAACATCTATATGGAGAGCAACGACACCAGCTATCAGGCTCTGACGCCCCAAACGGCCTACGTCATGAACCGCCTGCTGAAGAACGTCCTGTTCTCCAGCGTCGGTACGGCCAGCGGCCGCTACCCCAACTCCAACGGCATGGAGGCCTTCGGTAAGACCGGTACGGCCAGCGATGAGAAGGACCTGTGGTTCGTGGGCGGCACGCCCTATTACGTCACCGCTGTGTGGTGGGGCTACGATGCGCCCTTCGATATGACCAAGACCCTCGGCAAGCAGCAGGCCAAGACCCGCACCTGCGTCATGGCCTGGAAGGCCCTGATGGAGCAGATCCAGGCAGACCTGCCCTATAAGGCATTCCCGGCGGCTGACGGCGTCGTGGAGCGCAGCTACTGCACCCAGAGCGGCCTGCTGGCCAGCGGCTCCTGCCCGAGCACGGCAGTGGGCTACTACCGTGCCGACGACCTGCCCGACGTCTGCAATTATTCCCACGGTCAGGCAGCTGTCGCCAGCGAACCCCTCGCGCCTGAGCCGGACACCACTGGCCTCGACACCGACTGAGGCAAAAATCGTACTTTTCGGCACATCGGGTTGCAGATTCGGTGCGCTGAAGGGGTACTTCACGGCTCAAAACTGGATAATCTGACAAAATAGCATCCGACCTCTTGCAATGCAGGGAGTCGGATGCTATTATATTTTCTGCAAGAACACTTGTGTTTGAGAGGTGAACAAGTTGGAACGCCGTTTTTATCTGGTGGATGCACAGGTCCTGCCGGAAGTTTTCCTCAAGGTCGTCCGGGCCAAGGAGCTTCTGGCCAGCGGAGAGGCACGCAGCATTTCGGCTGCGACCCGCAGCGTAGACCTGTCGCGCAGTGCATTTTATAAATATAAGGACTGCATTTTCGACTCGGAGAATGGCCGCGAGGTCATCACTGTCATGGCGACCCTGCGGGACGAGACGGGTGCATTGCAGAGCCTTCTGGCCGGCATCAGTGCCGCCGGTGCCAGCATCGTGACCATCAATCAGTCTACTCCGGAGAACGGAGCTGCGCTGGTGGCTGTCACCATCCGCACCGACACCATGCAGATGACCCCCGAGGAGCTGACAGAAAAGCTTTCGCGCCAGCGGATGGTCGTGGGCGTACACTGCGGATACAATCTGTGACAGTACATTCATAGAAAAAGGAACGAGGGCAGTATCATGGCAAAAATCGCGATTCTGGGCTTTGGTACGGTGGGCAGCGGCGTGTACGAGGTGCTCTGCCGCAACGCCGCAGGCGTCTCCCGCCGTGCAGGCGAACCGGTGGAGGTCAAGTACATCCTTGACCCCAAAGACTTCTCGGGTCATCCGGCCGCACAGCTGTTTATAAAGAATTTTGACGCCATTCTGGAAGACCCCGAAGTGAAGGTCGTCGTCGAGACCATCGGCGGCACCCGCTTCGCTTACCCTTACGTCAAGGCCTGTCTCGAGAGCGGCCGGAGCGTCTGCACCTCCAACAAGGAGATGGTGGCCACCTACGGCGCAGAGCTGCTGGCTCTGGCCAAGGCACACAACTGCGCCTTCCTGTTTGAGGCTTCCGTGGGCGGCGGCACGCCCATCATCACCCCGATGCACCAGTGCCTCGCGGCCAATGTCATCACCGAGGTGGAAGGCATCGTCAACGGCACCACCAACTTCATGCTGACCAAGATGGTGCGGGAGGGTCTGGGCTTTGACGAGGCTCTGAAGATCGCTCAGGAGCTGGGCTACGCCGAGACGAAGGACCCCGGCGACGATGTGGACGGCCGCGACGCCTGCCGCAAGATCGCCATCCTGTCCTCGCTGGTCTGCGGCCACCAGATCTACCCCCAGAACATCCCCACCCGCGGCATCCGCGACATCACGGTGGATGATGTGGCTGCGGCAGAGAAGCTGGGCTGTGTCATCAAGCTCATCGCCTGGATGAAGCGGGGCGAGGACGGCAGCGTTGCCGCCGGTGTCGAGCCCTGCCTCGTGCCGAAGGCAAACCAGCTGGCCGGTGTCGATGACGTCTTCAATGCCGTCCTCGTCAAGGGCGATATGCTGGGCGACGTGGTCTTCTACGGCAAGGGCGCGGGCAAGCTGCCCACCGCCAGTGCTGTCGTGGCTGACGTGGTGGACGCCCTCAAGAACGGCGTCAAGGTCCACGACAGCCTGTTCTGGCAGCCCGCCGAGCCGGTGGAAGGAATGCTCACCGACCCCGCTCCCGCCGCATACTATGTGCGTGTGGAAGGCATCGCCCCGGCGGTGGCCGAGGCCATCTACGGCAAGGGCCATGTGGTGGAAGAGCATTTCGACGGCTGCTCCTACTTTGTGGACAGCGCCGACGACAAGGCTCTGGCCGAAGCGGCCCGCAAGGTAGAGGCTATGGGCGGCAGCGTGAAGCTGGTGCTCCGCCGCCTGCCTGAGGACGCCTGAGCGTGAGAAAAGAGGGAACTGCGATGAAGATAAAAGTTTCCGTCCCGGCCACCAGTGCCAACATCGGCTCCGGCTTCGATGCGCTGGGTCTGGCTGTGACCTTGTACAATACCGTGACCTTCGAAGAGAGCGACCATCTGGACATCTCGGCGGCGGACGGCACCCGCATCCCCCGCGGCGAGACCAATCTGGTCTACCGCTCGGCCAAGGGTCTGTTCGATAAGGTCGGCAAGACCATGCCGCCCCTCAAGCTCGTCCAGACCAACGCCATCCCGATGGCCCGGGGCCTCGGCTCGTCCTCGGCCTGCATCATCGCGGGCCTGCTGGGCGCGAACCGGATACTGGGCGATGTGCTCAACACCCAGGAGCTGCTGACGCTGGCTACCTCCATCGAGGGCCACCCGGACAACGTGGCACCGGCCCTTCTGGGCGGTCTGACCAGCAGCGTTTTCGAGGACGGCGTCGTCTACTCCGTCAAGCGGGATGTGGACGAGAGCCTCTGCTTCGCGGCCATCGTGCCGGACTACAAGCTGCTGACCGAAGCCGCCCGTGCGGCCCTGCCCAAAGAGGTCACCCACAAGGATGCGGTGTATAACCTGTCCCGTGCGGCCCTCATCCCGGCGGCATTCTGCGAGGGCCGCCACGACCTGCTGGCCATTGCCACCGAGGATAAGCTCCACCAGCCCTACCGGATGCCCCTGATGCCCGGCTCGAAGGAAGTCTTCGATATGGCGCGGCTCTGCGGTGCCAAGGCGGTGTACGTCTCGGGCGCCGGCAGCACCGTAATGGCTGTGGCCGAAAAGGCCAACGCCGAGAAATTCTACTCCAAACTGGAAAAGGGCCTCGAGCTGCTGGAAGGCTTGGACGGATGTGAAGCATTTACACTGCTGCGGCTGGATGCCGATAACACCGGTGCGACAGTGGAATGATAAACAGGACCGGAAGTGCAAGACCGCTTCCGCCCGGTGTACCCCTCACACACTGAGGGAGCAAAAAGAGGAGAGTGACAAGATATGGCGTTGATCGTACAGAAGTTCGGCGGTTCTTCGGTGAAGGACCGGGACCGTATCTTCAACGTGGCCCGCATCGTGGCCAACACCCACAACGCGGGAAATGACGTGGTCGTGGTAGTGTCCGCACAGGGCGACACCACCGACGACCTTATCACAAAGGCAGCAGAGATCACCCACAACCCTTCTGCCCGTGAGATGGATATGCTGCTGGCAGCAGGCGAGGAGATCAGTATCGCCCTGCTGGCTATGGCTCTGAACGAGCTGGGCTGCCATGCCACCAGTCTGACCGGCTGGCAGGCAGGCTTCCGCACCGACCGTGCCTACACCAAGGCCCGCATCACCAAGCTGGAGACCGAGCGCATCTCTTCGGAGCTGGAGCGCAACCGCGTCGTCGTCGTGGCAGGCTTCCAGGGCCTGAACAAGCTGGACGACATCACCACGCTGGGCCGCGGCGGTTCCGACACCAGCGCTGTCGCCATCGCAGCAGCGCTCCACGCCGACCGCTGCCAGATCTTTACCGACGTGGAGGGCGTCTACACCGCCGACCCGCGCAAGGTGCGCAACACCCGAAAGCTGGATGAGATCACCTTCGACGAGATGCTGGAACTGGCATCTCTCGGCGCACAGGTGCTCAACAACCGCAGCGTGGAGCTGGCTAAAAAGTATAATGTGGAGCTGGAGGTCCTCTCCAGCCTGAACCCCGTGCCCGGCACGGTCGTCAAGGAGGTTGTAAAAGACGTGGAAGGTATGCTGATCAAGGGTGTCGCAAAGGACACCGACGTTGCTGTTATTACGATCCTGAATGTTCCCGATGAGCCGGGTACCAGCTTCAAGATCTTCGGCCTGCTGGCCCAGAAGAATATCAACGTGGACATCATCCTGCAGTCCACCGGCCGCGACGGCAAGAAGGACATCAGCTTCACCTGCGCGGAGAGCGAAGCTGAGACTGCCATGCGCGTCCTGCGCGAGAGCGCAAAGTTCGACCAGGTCACCTGCGACGAGACCTGCGCCAAGGTGTCCATCGTGGGTGCCGGTATGCAGAGCCACAGCGGCGTGGCCTCCAAGATGTTCGAGGCGATGTCCAACAACAACATCAACATCAAGATGATCTCCACCAGTGAGATCAAGATCTCCTGCATCATCGACCGTGAGGACGCTGACAAGGCTGTCAGCGCCATCCACGAGATGCTGTTCGACTAAGACGTGGCTTCAAAGCCGCCGTGCCGTGCGTCCTGCGCCGGTGCGGCGGCTTTTTGCGTACACAATTTTTTTACAGCCCCTGCCGTTTACACCCAGATAAAAGGGGTGTATAATATTATTATGTGCCTGTATCCAGGGCGAACGTCAAAAACAGGAAGGAAGCTGCATCATGGAGCAAAATCGACCCGCACCCCGCCGCGCTCTGTCGCCGAAAGAACGCCGCCGGAGACACCGTATCCGCCTCGTGCGCAACTGGACGGTCTTTCTGCTCAGCTGCGGCGCGGTCATGGCTGTGATGACCGGCGGCATCCTCTGGCTGCTGCCCAGGGCCTATGCCCTCATCGCACCGCCGACGGCCTTCGAGGCCCGGGAGTATGAGGGCGGCGCGGAGACGGACCTTTCGGATAAGCGCCTTGTGCTGGTGAATGCAAACCTTCCCCTGACGGAAGAGCCGACGCCGGAGCTGGTCGTGGCCGATGATGCCACCGGCGTTTCGCTGGAAGCCGAGGCCGCCGTAGCCTACCGCGAAATGGCCGAGGCCGCAAAGCAGGATGAGATCGAGCTGGTGCTGACGGCAGGGTATCAGGATGCCGCCGCCCGCCAGAGCGCCTATGAGGCTGCGGTCCAGAGCTACCGGGAGTCCGGCTGCTCGGAGGAAGAGGCCGCTGCCAGGGCTGCGACCGTCCAGCCTGCGCCGGAGGCCAGCGAATATGCCACCGGCTACGGTGCCGACATCCTCGCGGCGGACAGCATGGAGAAGGACACCGGCTTCGCCGACACCCGCGCCTATGAGTGGCTGGAAGCCTATGCCGCAGAGCACGGCTTCATCCTGCGCTGGCCGCAGGAGCGCCAGGCCGCCACCGGCATGGTGTTTGAGCCGTGGCACTGGCGGTATGTGGGCAGGGACAACGCCCTCGCCATCCGCGCCTCCGGCCTCTCGCTGGAAGAGTATCTGGCGCTGGAACAAACCAAATAATACAAAAGGACGATAGAACATTGAGACGATTCCAAATCGCGCCCGGCGTCCACCTCTCGTATGACGCCGCGCAGAAATTCAACCGCTGCCGCATCAGCATCCACTTCGCGTTTCCGGCCCGCCGCGAGACGGCCACGGCCCACGCGCTGCTGCCGCTGGTGATGGAGCGGGGCTATGCCGACTGCCCCGACATGACCCAGATGACCAAAAAGCTGGCCCGCCTCTACGGTGCCGACCTGACCGTGGACGCCCGCCCCATGGGCTGCAGCCACAACCTCTGCGTCAGCATCACCGGCATCAAGGACCAGTTCGCACTGGAAGGGGAGAAGCTGACGCAGGAGTACGCCGCACTGGCCCTCGGCACGGCGTTCCACCCCTATTTTGTGGGCAGCACCTTCGACCCCGAGGCCGTAGGCATCGAGAAGCAGATGCTGAAGAAGGCGCTGGAAGACGAAGTGAACGACAAGCGCCTTTACTGCCAGCGGCAGGCCAACCGCGAGTTCTTCGGAGACAGCCCCGCCGGTGTCCGGCAGGAGGGCTACTTAGAAGAAGTGGACGGCCTGACGCCCGAAGCGCTGACCGAGGCATACTACGAGATGCTGCGGACGGCGAACATCGAGCTCATCGTGCTGGGCTGCGACGAGGCCAGCACCACCGCCGTGAAGGACGCCCTTCTGACGGAGCTTTCGGCCATCGACCGCGCCCCGCTGCCCCGGGCGGAGAACATCGCCATGCCCCGGCGGGAGCCGGTGCGGAAGGTGGAGCATTTCGACACCACACAGGCCAAGCTCTGTATGCTGTTCACGCTGGGCCGGCCCATGCAGCCTGAACAGCTGGCCGCTGTCCGGCTGGCGATGGCCCTCTACGGCGGCAGCGTGACCAGCCGCCTTTTCCTGAACGTCCGGGAGCGCGACCATCTGTGCTACTACTGCTCGTCGTCCTTCCAGAGCTTCACGGGCAGCATGGCCGTCAACAGCGGCGTCGAGCACACCGACGCGGCCCGCGCTGAGCAGGCGGTGCTCAAAGAGCTGGCGGACCTCTGCGACGGCCCGATCACCGACGAAGAGCTGGAAGACTGCCGCCGGGGCCTGTTGGCCGGGATGAACGGCCTGGAGGATACACTGGGCGGCATCGAGACATGGTACTATATGGAGGTGCTGCGGGGCGGCCCGGTGCAGACGCCGGACGACGCCCGCCGCGCCCTGCTGGCTGTGACCAGGGAGGATGTGCGGGACATTCTGAAGCAGTTCACCCTGTCGGTGAGCTGTCTGCTGACGCGGGAGGAGGGGAACGAGAATGGCTGAGAACACCCAGAGCGTGCTGGAACGCACCGCCGCTGACCAGTGGAAAGTTCTGCCCTCGGGGCTGACCGTACTTGTCCGCCCCATGCCGGGCTACTCCGGCACCCATGTCATCTACGCCACCCGCTTCGGCTCCATCGACCGGGATTTCCGGCTGGGGGAGCGGGAAGTGCATCTGCCCGCCGGTGTGGCCCATTTCCTCGAGCACAAGATGTTCGAGGATGAGGACGGCGATGCCTTTGCAAAGTTCGCCAAGACCGGCGCGAATGCCAACGCTTTCACGGCCTTCGACCGCACCTGCTATCTCTTTACGGCCACGGAACAGCTGGACGAGAGCCTTGACGTGCTGCTGGGCATGGTGGGACATCCCTACTTTACCGAGCAGACCATCGCCAAAGAGCAGGGCATCATCGGGCAGGAGATAAAGATGTACGATGACAGCCCCGACTGGCGGCTCATCACCGGCCTGTGCGAGTGCCTGTATCACAGCCACCCCATCCGCAGCGATATTGCGGGAACGGTGGAGAGCATCGCGGAGATAACGCCCGAGATGCTCTACGACTGCTGCAGGGCATTCTATGCGCCGGGCAATATGGTGCTGGCCGCAGCAGGCAATACCAGCATGGAGCAGATTCTGGCTGCCTGCGCCCGCCATGGCCTGATGGACGAGCGCCCGGCGGAAAAGGTCGAGCGCCTGCTCCGCCCCGAGCCGATGACGCTGGCGGCGGCCGAAAAGACCATCACCATGCCCATCGCCAAGTCCTGCTTCGGTCTGGGCTTCAAAGAAGAGCCGCTGCCTTTCGGCGATCTGCGCAGCGAGATGCTGTACGAGCTCATCCTATGCTGCATCTGCGGCGGGATGTCGCCGCTCTACCGCCGCCTCTACGACGAGGGCCTGACCAACCCGGGCTTCGGCGGTGAGGTGCTGCGGGTGGACGGATGCTGCTGCATCCTCTTCACCGGCGAGAGCGACCAGCCCGACACCGTCCGGCAGCTTCTGCTGGACGAGATCGAGCGGGTGCGCAAAGAGGGCGTAGACCGGGAGATCTTCACCCTCTGCAAGAACGAAAAATACGGCCAGCTCATCGAAAATCTGGAAAACGTCGAGGATTCGGCCAGCCAGATGGCAGATTTCGCGCTGGCAGGTCAGACTGTGGCCCAGCAGATCACCATGCTGGCGGGCCTGACGGCAGAGGACGCCGACGCGGCATTGCAGCACATCCTGCGGCTTGAGCGGATGGCCGTGATGTACATTGAGCCGGACGGCACTGCCGTTGAAGAGGACGAAGAAGAGGAGACGGAAGAATGACGAATCTGGTACAGTTCCCGGGCCTCGGCCTCAGCTTTGAGCTGAGCCGGGTAGCCTTCAGCATCGGCGACATGGATATTTATTGGTATGGCGTCTGCATCGCCTTCGGACTCTGCCTCGCATTGGTCTTTGCGTTCCGCCGCTGCACGGAGTTCGGCATCGACGCCGATTCGATGGTGGATGTCATCCTCATCGGCGTGGTGCTGGGCATCGCCAGCGCCCGCCTGTATTATGTGGCGATGGCACCCTATAATTACGATACCATCTGGGATGTGCTGGCTGTCCGCGACGGCGGTCTGGCCATCTACGGCGGCATCATCGGCGCCTTTGTGTTCGGCGGCTTAGCCTGCAAATGGCGGGGCGTGCCGGTGCTGCCCATGTTCGACCTGGCCGGCATGGGCTTCCTCATCGGACAGGGCTGCGGCCGCTGGGGCAACTTCTTCAATCAGGAGGCTTTCGGCTGCAACACCACCCTGCCCTGGGGCATGTTCAGCGAAGCAACGGAAGAATACCTGATGGGCAGCACCGTCACGGTGCCGAAGGGCGTCACCATCGACCCCGCCATGCCCGTCCACCCCACCTTCCTCTACGAGAGCATCTGGTGCTTCGTGGGTCTGGCTCTGCTGGCGGCATACATCAAAAAGCGGAAGTTCAACGGCGACATTGCTCTGCGCTACCTTGTCTGGTACGGCGCAGGCCGCTTCTGGATCGAATCTCTCCGCACCGACAGCCTGCTGCTGGTGCCGTCGCTCGGCCTTCGCGCTTCCCAGCTGGTGGCGGCTGCGGCCGTCGTGGGCGGTGTGGCACTGGAAATTTTCCTGACCCGGAAATATAAGTCCAGGCCTCTCATGGTGACGCTGGCTCTGACGGCAGAGAACCGCAGTCTGCTGGCGAAGGTGCGCAGGGCAGAGCCGGAATTTACGGTGGAGAGGGAGGAGCTGGTGGCTTCCAGCCCCCGCAAGCTCTTCCTCGAGCGCACGAATGCCTATAACGAGCGGGTGAAGCAGCAGCTCAAAGAGAAACTGGCAGAGAAAAAAGACGCCTGATCAGAATATTTCGAAAGAGCCGCAGCGCAGAGAACCTTGCACTGTGGCTCTTTTTGGTGTATAATATAGCCACAGAACATAAAGGGGGCATTACGATGCAGATCATTCCGATGAGAGAACTGAAGAATACCGTGGAGATCGAGCGCCGGTGCGCCGAGGAGAACGGGCCGGTCTTTGTGACGAAGAACGGCTATGGCCGCCTCGTGGTGATGGACATTGATTACTATGAGCGCACCATGCAGGAGATGGAAGAGGCAAAGCTTATTCTGGAGGGACTGGATGATGTGGAGGCAGGACGCACAGTCGATGGCCCGACGGCGATGGCAGAATTGAGGGAAAAGTATGGACTGTGAATATCACTATCGCCTGACCCGGAGAGCGGAAAAAGAGCTTGACGACATCCTTGATTATATCGGAAACAAGCTGGATAACGCAAAGGCGGCAGCAAAACTGATGGAGGACATCGGCCGCTGCATGGAGACGGTGTGCGTTTTCCCGGAGGGCGGGGTATTGGTCACCAATGCATTCCTGCCAAGAAAGATCATTCGGAAAAAGGTCGTGGGCAATTATCTGCTGTACTACCGTGCGGATAAAGAACGAAAGACGGTCTGGCTTCTCCGCATCGTCTATGGCCGCAGGGATATGGATGAGGTGCTGAAGCACGTGAACAGCTGAAAGAGAAGAAAAACTGAAAATATTTCCGCAAAAGCGGGATTTTCCTCTTGAAATCCGCACATTTTTTTGCTATACTATTCTAGCCGCTTGGTGTGGGCGCCTCAAATGGCCCCTGTGAGGGCCTGCCTTTACGACCAGCGAGTACAACGAAAAGGAATGAACAAAATGTACGCAATC
>OOCV01000511.1_pt1 | contig 23755 bp, 28 predicted proteins | sample 1671061 | NCBI WGS metagenome assembly OOCV01 (sample SAMN06348118, study PRJEB24527) | human gut metagenome | biome: human gut; feature: ankylosing spondylitis patient; material: feces | host: Homo sapiens | place: China | collected 2015-10
TTCCACATGAACTCTGTCGTGCGCCAGTTGTACGAGCAGGGAACGGACGTGGTGATGGTCGATACGGGTAACAGCTATGAGGGGCTTTGCGAGTATCTGGGCGGCAAGTATATCAGCTACACGGAGGAGCGGCCTATCACGATGAACCCGTTCCGTATCAACCGGGCGGAGATGAACGTGGAGAAAACGGGATTTCTCAAGAATCTTGTGCTTTTGATATGGAAAGGCTCGCAGGGTACGGTCACGAAAACGGAAGACAGGTTGATAGAACAGGTCATCACGGAGTATTACGACACCTATTTCAACGGGTTCGACGGCTTCACGCCGCTACAACGGGAGGACTTGCGGAAAAGCCTGCTCATCGACGACCGTAACCATGCCGAGAAACAGGACGAGGACGAAGGAGAACGCGCCGAACGTATCGAGCGCATGATCGACGAGATGGAACGCCGCCGTAAGGAGCTGAAAGTGGAAGAGCTGTCGTTCAACTCGTTCTATGAGTTTTCCGTACAGCGTATTCCCGACATCTGCACCGAGAACCGCATTTCGGGCATCGACATCTCGACGTACCGCTACATGATGAAGGACTTCTACCGGGGCGGCAACCATGAAAAGACGCTGAACGAGAACATGGACAGCTCGCTGTTCGACGAGACGTTCATCGTCTTCGAAATCGACAGTGTAAAAGATGATCCTCTCCTGTTCCCTCTGGTTACACTGATTATCATGGACGTATTCCTGCAAAAGATGCGTATCAAGAAGAACCGTAAGGTCCTGGTCATAGAGGAAGCGTGGAAGGCTATCGCCAGCCCGCTCATGGCCGAGTACATCAAGTTTATGTACAAGACGGCCCGTAAGTTCTGGGCATCGGTCGGCGTGGTGACGCAGGAGATACAGGACATCATCGGCAGCCCTATCGTCAAGGAGGCCATCATCAACAACTCGGACGTGGTGATGCTGCTCGACCAGAGCAAGTTCCGTGAGCGGTTCGATGAAATCAAGGCTATCCTCGGTCTTACCGACGTGGACTGTAAAAAGATATTTACCATCAACCGGCTGGAAAACAAGGAAGGGCGCAGCTTCTTCCGAGAGGTATTCATCCGCCGGGGAACGACCAGCGGCGTGTACGGCGTGGAAGAGCCGCACGAGTGCTACATGACCTACACCACGGAACGGGCGGAGAAAGAGGCCCTGAAACTCTACAAACGGGAACTGCAGTGCAGCCATCAGGAGGCTATTGAGGCGTACTGCCGTGACTGGGACGCCAGCGGCATCGGAAAATCCCTGCCGTTCGCCCAAAAGGTCAACGAGGTCGGGCGGGTATTGAACCTTCATGCAAAACAATAACGAAAAATTAAATTCATCAATTACAAAAATGGAAAAGATAGACATCAGCCAAAGTGTGAATACACTTGATTTCGGGAGCAAATATGAAGCGCGTATCCAACGGATATGCCGTGAGTTCGACATCAAGACCATCCGGGACTTGTGCCAATGGCCCGGAAAGGACTTGGTAAGGGTACGTGACATGGGAAGAAAAAGCATCGAGGAAATAGAGGATGTCCTGAAAAGGTACAATCTCCGTTTGGGTATGCTCGGTCAGGAACTGGACGAATATGCCGGTAACGGAAATTCCGTGCAGGACGAGGAAGAAGAGGCGAAATGGGAACAACGCAGGTACGAGATCGCCAAGGAGGTATTCATACATCACCGTCTGGTGGCGGAATCCGCCGTATATGAGGCCGACGGACTGATACGTGCACTAAGAGGCATGACGCGCTGACGGGCGTCTGTTTTTAACCGGGAAAGAATCCATGATGAAACGGCTGTCACTTATCCTCATACTCCTGTCGCTCGCCGTCGTGCAACACGTCCACGCGCAGTATTACAGCGTGAACTACGACGCACGTACCGTGGCGGCAATGGCTACCGCTTTCGGTACGGAAGCCGTGGCGGAAAGCTATTACCGGGAGCAGGTTGATGACATTCTCAAGCACTACAACGCGGCGGAAGTGGCCACGGCAGGGATTTTTGCGTCCAAGTTTTTGGAGCATAAAGCCTTTTCCGACCTCGGCATCTGGAACAGCAGTACGGAGAATTACTACTACCGCCGCATTTACCGCATGGTCTCGGAGAAAATCATGCCGAAGATATGGGTGGTGGCGAAACTGATGCTGCGCTCGCCGCAAACGGCTATCTACTGGGGCAGCTACCTGATGAAAATCTGCGACGAGACGAAAAGCCTGTGTATGCAGTTCGAGAGTGTGGTGACGAACAGCACGCTGGGCTTTTCGGACATCGTGTTTCTGGAAATCAACCGGAACATCGTCCCTCTGCTGAAACTCTCGGAAGTGGGCGACATCGACTGGCAGCACATGCTGGACGACCTCGCCAGCGTGCCGGGCAACTTTACCAAGGAGAACCTGCAGCACGACATCGACAACCTCTATAATATGGGCGTCGGACTTGCCACGGCAGGTATCGGGAATATCGGTGACGCCCTGCTGCAGACCAGTTCGTTCCATGAGCTGATGGGCGGCAGGGTCAGCAAGGTCATCGACCTGTACGACCATTACGGTGCGCTCTTCGAGCAGGCGGAACATGACCTCGGCGGTCTGCTAATCGACATGGTGGGCGGCGAGGACAATGTAGCGGGACTGTTCGATTTCAGCAACTATGACCTGACTTCGTGGATAACGGATTATATGGACGAGACGGCGGGAAACTATTACACGCAGCGGTGGTATATCGCCCGTCGAGAACAGGGCAGCGTGTCGCTGTGCGACTATTATCCACCGACGGACGACAACAGCATACTGAACGGCGGCGAGTGGACGCGTTTCGAGACGACCGACTCCGGCTTCTATCCCAATGCCTCGCAAAGGGAGCAGGCGCTTGCCAATTCGGAACGTTACGCCGGGTGGTCGAGAAGCCGGGTGCAGCAGCTCAATAACCAAAACGACGGCTATACCTACACCATCAACTACTGGCAGAGCGGCTACATCATCAGCCGGGGCGGCAAACAGACGAAGAAGGCATACGCCTACGAAATCCATGTGAAGAAAAGCTGGAACCGGGAGGAAGTCATCTACGAAGAGGTGTTCGATTCCTACTCGATGGACCTGAACACGTTCAAGGCGCAACTCAATGCCCGCCTCTCGGAGTTCAACGACAACGAGGAGGGCTATACCTATTATATAGCTTCCGACGCACGGAACTATTATCAGGCGACGGACGCTGCAAAGTTGCAGGGCTGCGAGAGCGTGACCATCAGCGTAACCTGCTCGGACAGGGCTACGCTCGGTCAGGGCACGACACAGTACAAATGCCGGAAGTGCGGCAAATCCCTGAACGCCCATTCAAAGGAGTGCGCCATGCAGACCACGGTCACGGAGAACGAACTGGACTTGTCCGAACTGGACGCCATGCTGCAGGAGGCGGAGAACCAGGTAGCCGCCCTTCAGTCGCAAATCAATGCGTTGGAAAGCGAGAATGCCGACCTGTTGAAAAAAATCGCCGAGGCGAGCGTGGAAGATGCGGCGGTGTACCGACAGCAGTACAATGCGAACAAGACGCAGATAGACCGCCTGAAAAGCGAGCTGTCCGAATGGCAGAAGAAACAGCAGGAATATACCGACGCGAAAACCGAGGCGGCGGGCGATAACGATGTGGCGACGGACGACTACTACCGCATACCGGCCATCATGCAGGACTGCAAGACGGCTTACAGCCTGTCGTGGCAGGACGGCGGGGCGTGGAACGGCTACACCTATGTCCGTAAGGCGACCATGCCGAACATCAACGGGGTCATCACGTTCAAGGCGACGGTCTCGATAGCCCGCAAACCGAAATATTTCCTCGGTATCAAGATACACCGCGCCATCGTACAGATCAGTTGGGAACTGACCACGGAATATACCGACACGTATGTGGCCGACGTGCTGACGTTCGACCCGAATCTGTCGGACACGGAGAAGGCGAAACTGGTGAACGACCGTATAGCGGAGATTGCAAGAGAACATCCTTCGTGCAAGATCACGACGGAATATGCACATACCCCACCATTGGAGGAAACCCCTACGGGAGAGGTGTACCACCTGCTGTGGTCGAGCGACCGGCTCGAAATCGCACGGGAAGTGGATTCCCGGATTACGAAGATATATGCCGACCTCGTGTCGCTGGAGAAGATGATGCACTACAAACGGAGCATCATCGACGTGCTGAAGGACGTGCTGCCCGAACTGGACATGGACGAGGGACGCAGGCTGACGCTTGTGGAAGAGTGCCACGAACGCTGGATGGAGAACGCACGAAACCTGCGGAACGGAAACGGCAGGAACGGCAAAGGCGGCGGAAAGGAGGTGCGCCCATGAAACGTGTTCTGCTGGCAACGGTCGTGCTGCTGACGCTCCTGCCCGGCATCGCCAAGGCACAATGGACGTTCGATGTCGTGTCTGTGGAAGCCTACATCAACGACCACAAGAAACAGCGCAGCCTGCTGCTGGCCCGCAGTACGCTGGAATACAGCAACAAGCTGCTGCACGAGTACAGCCGCAAAGAGGTCGGCGAATACAAAGAGCTGAACGTGGACTTGGACCGCTACACCCGTGCCTTCGACGTCATCGACGTGATGTACCAGTCCTTACGGACGGTGCTGAATGTGAAAAGTACCTATACGGCGGTCAGTGACCGAATCGGCGATTACAAGAGACTGTTGGAAGATTTCAACGAGAGAATCGTGAAACGGGGACGTATCGACCCCGGCGACGCGGTGATACTGGCCATCAACGAGAAAGCGATACGGGACATCGCCGATGACGGGGAGCAGCTCTACAAGTCGGTGAGCGACCTTGTGCTGTATGCCACCGGGGCGGCGGCCTGTTCGACCTCCGACCTGTTGCTGGTACTGGAAGCGGTAAACACCTCGTTGGACGACATCGAGCGACACCTGAACCGGGCGTACATCGAGACATGGCGGTACATACAGGTGCGTATCGGCTATTGGAAGGAGAAGATTTACCGTCCCAAGGTCAAGGAGATTATCGACGGGGCTTTCGGACGGTGGCGCAAAGCGGGGCGACTGGATTATTAACGGATGATAAAAGGGAAAGGAGGCAAATCTTCCACAAGCCAGAGTTTGACTTCCATGCCATCGAAATTGAGAAGAAATATTTTGAAGGACAGAAAAGGCATTTTGCTTTGAATGTCCGGAGAAAGAAAAACAGAGAAAGAAATTTTTAATACAAACAAGCCTATTCGGATTACAACCAGAAGGTAAAGAAACATTTGGATTGATGCAATGGAAAAGATTGTTTTTGCGAAAGACATTACATTATATAAAGCCGACTGCCTTGAAGTAATGCCTTTTCTTCCGGAATCAAGTATCGACTTGGTTTTATGTGATCCCCCCTTTGGAATCACAGTTTCTCAGTGGGATAAAATAATACCATTCCCGGAAATGTGGAAAGAGATCAGGAGAGTAAGGAAGAAAAATGCACCTACGGTTTTATTTGGCAGCGAACCGTTCAGCAGCCTTCTACGCTGCGGCAATTTAGAGGAATTTAAATATGACTGGGTTTGGGAAAAGTCAAAAGCAAGCAATTTTCTCCTTGCTAAAAAACAGCCTCTAAAAGCGCATGAGCTAATAAGTGTCTTTGGCAGGGGTGAAATTCCTTATTATCCAATCATGGAGGAAGGCGAGCCTTATGCAAACCGCACGAAACGAGGAAGCAACTGGACGGGGGTAAACAATGTACCCAACCCTACATTCAGGCATGAAAACAAAGGGACAAGATACCCACGAAGTGTAAAATACTTCAAAACAGCGGAATCGGAAGGCAAAACGATTCACGTCAACCAAAAGCCGGTTGCATTATTGCAGTATCTGATAAAAACATACACAAAGGAAGGAGATATAGTCCTTGATTTTGCATCGGGGAGCATGAGCACCGCGATTGCCTGTATCTATACGAATAGAAAATGTATTTGCATCGAAAAAGACGAGACGTACTTCTCGCAGGGAGAAGAAAGAGTCAGGAATGAGTATCAATATTTATGACTTTGAAGTAGGGCCAAAAGGTATGACTATACGATACAAATGACTGTAAAATAACGAATAACAGGAAGTAAATATGAACAGAACACTTTTACTCATGACGGTTGCAGTAATGGCAACCACAACGACACGGGCGCAGTCGGTCACATACAACCACGATTCGCCGAAACAGAACCAGATTACGGTCATGGAAACTGGCACGGGCGCACTGTCGCCCGAACTTTACTACACGCTGCTGCACAACAATTACAAGAAGTCGGCGGCAAGTAAGAACAAACTGTCCTTCCGCACGCTGGCAGGTGTGAACCTGTACAACCAGACGGACGAGGCGGAAGCCATTGACTCTGCACTGGTCAAGCGTGCCGAAATCGAGGCGCTGAACGTGGCCGACCGGCAGATCGACCTCGCATGGCTGGCCGAGGGCGATAAGATAAACGCTCAAATGGAACGGTTTCAGCGTAACATCGACCGCATCCTCCTTGCCGGAGGCACGACGGACGACAAGGAGCGGTGGACGGAATACTACCACGTGTATCAGTGCGCCATCGACGCAACGAAGGACGCCTACATGCCCAACGCGCAACGAAAGAAGGAGTACCTGCGGATCTACGAGGACGTGGTACGGCAGAACGAGATTCTGGTCGGCTACCTTGCCCGGAGACAGAACGCCACGGTTGCGAACGGGCTGCTGAACGCAACCGCAGACCGGAGGCTGAACAAGGGCGGTATCGTCCGTGACGCGATGGGCCGGTGGAACGAATCAAGACTTACGGTACGCGGCTCTCAATCGGGCGGCAACGCAGGTAGCGGAGAGGGAGACGAGACAGTAAACAGAGGGAAATAAAACACGGAGCACATGGCAGACGGAAACATACTTTCGGATTTCGGTATCGACCTTCTCGAAGAGGAGATCGACGACGTGATTTTTCAGACCAACGAGTTCCTGACCGACGCGACCTTTACGGGGTCACAAGGGCCGTTCTGGTGGATATTGCAGATGTGCATGGCACTGGCCGCCCTGTTCGCCATCATCATGGCGGCGGGTATGGCGTACAAGATGATGGTCAAGCACGAGCCGCTGGACGTGATGAAACTTTTCAAGCCGTTGGCCGTGTCGCTTATTCTCTGCTGGTGGTATCCTCCGGCAGATACGGGCATGGCAAACAGCGGGAGTAACTGGTGCTTTCTGGACTTCCTCTCCTATATCCCGAACTGTATCGGTTCGTACACGCACGACCTCTATGAGGCCGAAGCCTCGCAAATCTCGGACAAGTTTGAGGAAGTGCAGGAATTGATTTACGTGCGCGACACGATGTACACCGCCCTTCAGGCGCAGGCCGATGTCGCCCATACGGGTACGTCAGACCCCAACCTCATTGAGGCGACGATGGAACAGACGGGTGTGGACGAGGTAACGAACATGGAGAAGGACGCGGCGAAGCTGTGGTTTACCTCACTGACTTCGGGGGTGATCGTAGGAATAGACAAAATCATCATGCTGATAGCCCTTGTGGTATTTAGAATCGGTTGGTGGGCAACGATATACTGCCAACAGATATTGTTGGGAATGCTCACCGTGTTCGGGCCTATCCAGTGGGCGTTCTCGCTCCTGCCCAAATGGGAAGGCGCGTGGGCGAAGTGGCTCACGAGGTATCTGACGGTACATTTCTACGGGGCGATGCTCTACTTCGTGGGTTTTTACGTGCTGCTGCTTTTCGACATCGTGCTTTGTATTCAAGTGGAGAACCTGACGGCGATAACGGCAAGCGAACAGACAATGGCCGCCTACCTGCAAAACTCGTTCTTCTCCGCCGGTTATCTGATGGCGGCAAGCATCGTGGCCCTGAAATGCCTGAACCTTGTGCCGGATTTGGCGGCATGGATGATTCCGGAGGGCGACACGGCCTTCTCGACCCGAAACTTCGGCGAGGGCGTGGCGCAGCAGGCCAAAATGACGGCGACGGGCGCAATGGGTACGATAATGAGATAAGAAAGTAACGATAAATATTCAAACGAAATGGTCATCAAGAATTTAGAGAACAAGATCAAGCTGGTCGGCATTATCTGCACCGCCTTTCTCGTGGGGTGCATCGTCATCAGCGTATCGAGCATCTGGACGGCCCGCATGATGGTTACGGATGCCCAAAAGAAGGTGTATGTGCTGGACGGCAACGTGCCCATACTGGTACGCCGCACGACAATGGAGGAAACGCTCGACGTGGAAGCCAAATCCCATGTCGAGATGTTCCACCACTATTTCTTCACCCTTGCTCCCGATGACAAGTACATCCGCTACACGATGGAGAAAGCGATGTACTTAGTGGACGAGACGGGCTTGGCGCAGTACAACACGCTCAAGGAGAAAGGTTTCTACTCGAACATCTTGGGAACGAGCGCCGTCTTTTCGATTTTCTGCGACAGTATCTCTTTCAACAAGGAGAAAATGGAGTTCACCTACTACGGGCGGCAGCGTATCGAACGGCGCAGCAATATCCTGATGCGCGAACTGGTTACGGCGGGACAGCTCAAGCGTGTACCCCGGACGGAGAACAACCCGCACGGGCTGCTCATCGTGAACTGGCGCACGCTGCTGAACAAGGACATCGAGCAAAAGACGAAAAACAACTATTAACACTACCAGCCCTATGAATGTCAAAGGATTCAGACGTATGCTGCTCGGCGAGAAGATGCCGGACAGAAACGACCCGAAATACAAGGAACGCTACGAACGCGATGTGGACGCCGGACGACGCTTTGCCAAGGCGACACGTATCGACCGGATGGCGGCCAAGATACAGGGCTTCGCCAACGTCCACCGGACGCTGTTTCTCGCCATCGTGTTCGGCTTCGCCATTTGCGGGCTGACGTGGAATATCTACCGCCTGACGGTGGTGTACCGCCATCATCCGGCTCGCCGGACGGCCACGGAGATGCAGGATTCCGTGCTCCGGGAACGGCATAAGATGCTTTCCAAGCCGCATGTGCGAAGGTTCGACACGAGAGAAACCGGTACGGAAAGACCGGAATAGAACGGTAGAACGGCTTATGAATGTACCGTTTGGAAAAGCGACAGACAAGTATGTGCAACTCAATTAAAGGGAAACAATGAACAATATCTTCAAGAAAATCAATTTCAGGCAGCCGAAGTATATGCTTCCGGCTATCCTCTATATCCCCCTTCTCGGCACGTCGTACTTCATTTTCGACCTGTTCCATACCGAGAAGGCAGAAGTGCAGGACAAGACACTCCAGACGACCGAGTTCCTGAACCCCGAACTGCCGGACGCCCAAATCAAGGGCGGCGACGGTATCGGCAGCAAGTACGAGAACATGGCCAAATCGTGGGGAAAAATACAGGATTATTCCGCCGTGGACAACATCGAGCGGGACGAAGCGGACAAAAAACAAGAAGAATATGAATCGCAATACACCGAAGAGGACATCGCCCTGCTTGACCGGCAGGAAAAGGAGAATGCTCTGGCAGCGGAAGCGGCCGATGCCAAGAAGCGGGAGCAGGAAGCACTCGCAGAACTGGAAAAAGCGCTCGCCGAAGCGAGGCTGAAAGGACAGCAGGCAACAACACCGCTTGCAACAGCGGATAGCACCGCATCGGCACTGCCGCCGGACACGATGGTACAGGCCAAGGGCACTATCGACGAGGAACGCCGTTCGGTCAAAGCCCCTGCGGAGACGGACAAGGCGAGCGAGGTGGTGAAGAAGGTAAAGACCGCCTCGGACTACTTCAATACACTGGCGAAAGACGCACGGGAACCGAAACTCATCAAGGCGATCATAGACGAAAACATCAAGGCTGTGGACGGCTCACGCGTGCGGCTGCGCCTGTTGGACGACATCGAGATCAACGAGAGCGTGGTCAGGCGCGGCGCCTACCTGTACGCCACAGTCAGCGGTTTCTCTTCCGGACGTGTGAAAGGAAGCATCAACAGCATTCTGGTGGATGACGAACTGGTCAAGGTCAGTCTATCGATCTACGATACGGACGGGCTGGAAGGGCTTTACGTACCGAACAGCCAGTTCCGGGAAACAAGCAAGGACGTGGCAAGCGGCGCCATGTCGGGCAGTATGAGCATGAACACGGGAAGTTACGGGAACAGCCTCGCCCAATGGGGTATGCAGGCCGTAAACAATGCCTACCAGAAGACAAGCAACGCCATCAGCAAGGCCATCAAGAAAAACAAGGTGAAGCTGAAATACGGGACGTTCGTGTATCTGGTGAACGGCAGGGAAAAGAGAAACTAAAAGACTGATGACAATGGAAACAGACCTATCAAAACTTCATAAGGGAACGGACGGCTTCTATTACGAGGACTACATCGCTCCCGACAAGGCCGAAACGTTCACTGGACAACTCGTGAGTACCGAGTGGTGGCACAAAGGGGGACGGTTCGCTCTGATATGCAACTTTCAGGCAGCGGACGGACGGAGAATCGCCTTGTTCGCTTTCCAGAAGTACACCGGCTTTTACGGGCCGAGAGACGGGGCGGTCAATTTCAAACACGTGGAGAAGGATACGCTCTGGGAGTGTGAAATCCGGGAAACCCGGACGGGACGCTGTACCTGGATGAGCGCCCGGCAGATTCAAACGACAAAAAACGACGCGACATGATAGAGACAGACCGCATTTACCTTATGGACTGCATGGAAGGCATGGAACAGATGGCGGACGGCAGCGTGGATGCCGTGATTGCCGACCTGCCTTACGGGGTACTGAACCGCCGCAACCCGTCGGCGGACTGGGACCGTCAGATTCCGTTCTCGGACTTGTGGAAGCAATACCGGCGGATAACCAAGCCGAGAAGCCCCATCATCCTGTTCGGGCAGGGACTTTTCTCCGCACGGCTCATGCTGTCGCAGCCCCGGCTGTGGCGCTACAACCTCGTATGGCAGAAAGACCGCGTGACGGGACATCTCAATGCCAAACGTATGCCGCTACGGCAGCACGAGGACATTCTTGTCTTCTACGAGCGGCAACCGGTCTATTATCCGCAAATGACCCCCTGTCCTCCGGAATGGAGAAACCACGGGCAACGCAAAACGGAAGAGTTCACCAACCGGTGCTACGGGACGATGAAGCTGTCGCCGGTACGCATAGCCGACAACAAGTACCCGACCTCGGTCATCTTCATGCCAAAGGAACACAAGACGGGAGCGTTTTACCACCCGACACAGAAGCCTGTGGCGCTGATGGAGTACCTGATACGGACGTACACCAACGAGGGAGATGTCGTGCAGGACAACTGTATCGGTTCGGGGACAACTGCCGTGGCAGCCATCCGTTCGGGACGGCATTACATCGGGTTCGAAATCGAACAGGCATACTGCGAGATTGCCGAGCGGCGGATTCGGTAGGAACTGGAACGCAGGAACGGGACGGAAGAGGGAAAGACAGACTGAATAATAATCCTATCAATCATACGCTTATGAAACCTTCAAATTACTTAAAAGGGCTATATAGAAATCCAACGGACGAAAAATACACGCCGGGGTATGGGGTGCTGCCCATCATCAAGTATATACCCGAAAGCAAAATCATCTGGTGTCCGTTCGATACGGAGCACAGCGAATTTGTGCTGAAATTCAGGGCTGCCGGATTCGAGGTCGTGTATTCACATATCTGCAAGGGACAGGATTTCTTCGAATACGAGCCGCCCCAATGGGATGTGCTCGTGTCCAATCCTCCTTTCAGCCGGAAAGTGGACGTTTTCGACCGTTGCCTGAAACTCGGAAAACCGTTCGCCTTGCTGATGTCGAACTACTGGCTGAACAACGTAGCGCCATGCCGGCTTTTCCTGAACGCCGAGCTGGAACTGCTGATGTTCGACAAGCGCATCCAGTTCGGGGAAGGGAAAAACGTGCCGTTCAACAGCAGCTACTTCTGCCATAGGGTGCTTCCGAAGCCCATCATATTCGAACTGATAGCCATTGCGGACAAGTCGCCGAGCCGTATGCGGGAAGACTTGCCTGATACGGACGGATACCGGTCCGCAGGAGAATAAGACAATCATGTATTAATTATAATTCTGAACTTCAATGAAAAGGAATCTACTTGGCATCATGCTTCTGGCAGGCATTTTCATTCTGCCGGAAGCGAAGGCGCAAACGACTTACGAGGAGATGGAACGGCTGACAGTGAACGAAGAGGTAACGACTGTCATCACGGCCTCCGAACCGGTGCGCTTCGTGGACATCTCCACGGATAAGGTTGTCGGCGACCAACCGATAGACAACATCGTCCGCCTGAAACCGAAAGAGGGCGGACACGAGGACGGCGAGGTGCTGGCCATCGTGACCATCGTAACGGAACGCTACCGCACGCAATACGCGCTGCTATATACCACACGGGTGCGGGAGGCGGTAACAGACAAGGAAATCCAGTTGCAGGAACGGAACGCCTACCACAATCCGGCAGTCTCGATGTCCACTGTGGAGATGACACGCTTCGCCCGGCGCATCTGGAACTCGCCCGCGAAAATCCGTAACGTCGCCACCAAGGCACACCGCATGACCATGCGGCTGAACAACATCTACGCCGTAGGCGAGTATTTCTTCATCGACTTCTCGATAGAGAACCGGACGAACATCCGCTTCGACATCGACGAGATACGGGTAAAGCTGGCGGACAAGAAACTGACCAAGGCGACCAACGCGCAGGTCATCGAACTGACCCCAGAACTGGTGTTGGAGGCAGGCAAAACGTTCCGGCACGGCTACCGGAATGTGGTTGTGGTCAGGAAAATGACCTTTCCGAACGACAAGGTGCTGACCATCGAGATGACGGAGAAACAAATCAGCGGGCGTGCCATCAGCCTGAATATCGACTATGAGGACGTGCTGTCGGCCGATTCGTTCAGTGCGGCATTGTTGGAGGAGGAATGACGATGAAAAAGATGATTATCCTGACAATTGCCTGCATGTGCCTCGCCGTCGGCGCGAATGCACAACGGGGCAGCGGCCGCCTCTCGCTCGGCGCGGGGCTGCTGTACAAGAACGGGCTGGACGTAACGCTGGCCTACGAACACGAGATGAACTACCGCCATGCGTGGGAGTTCTTCATGAACGGCTACCTGCAATGGGCGGAGTGCGAATCCTGCAAGCATGTCTGCCCGGAATCTTTCTGGCGGAACTACCGCACCTACGGTTTCGGCGTGGCTTACAAGCCTTGCGTTACGAGGGGGCGCAACCATTACGGAAGCCTCCGTATTGGGGCTTCGGGAGGAAGCGACACGAGGAAATTCCTTGCCGGGCTGCATTTCGGCTATGAGCACAACTATGTGTTGCGGGCGGGCTGGACGCTATACTGGCAGGTCAAGAGCGACCTGATGATAAAGGGGACGGACCTGTTTCGCACAGGTGTCGTGCTCGGAGTAAAACTACCTATAAAATAAGGGAAAAATGAAACAGAACATTATCAGAAAAACGTGCCAGGTAGTGCCGGTTCTCCTCATTACCGGGGCATTGGCCGCCTGCGACGCGCATATCGAAGTGCCCGACACAGCGGTACGCCCCGGACACGTCCTCTGCGTGGACGGCAAGGCCGTGCCGTACAGCGAGTACGAAAATTATGGAGAAAAGGCGATTGCCGTCGTCTTCCATACTTATTCGGATGGGGAAACGGAAGGAAACGGCTATGCCGTCTATCTGTGGGACATGACACCGAAGGCTTTCGCCGACAGCCTCGGTGTCGAGCAGGGCACGTCGGCAGACATCACGGCATACGACGGGAATGAGAACACGAATGCCTTGTACCAGACGGAAGAGACAGCCTCGCCAATGGCCGAAGCCGTTTTCGACCTGTGGAAATACGGACAAAGTGCCTATGTGCCCTCGGTGGCGCAGATGCGCCTACTGCATTCAGTTCAAGCCATCATCAATCCGGTCATTGAGAAATGCGGCGGAGACCCGCTGCCGACCGAGGCCGACGAGTGTTGGTACTGGACATCGACGGAGGTGGAAGGACAGCAGACGGTCAAGGCATGGCTCTACTCGACAGCCAGCGGAGCCATGCAGGAAACGCCCAAGACGCAGGCGCATAAAGTGCGTCCCATTATAACCTTGAACAACTAAAATAATAACTTATATGGATACAATAGACCTAATTATGCTTGCCGGACTGGTGCTGATGATGACGGCACTTGTTCTGATGTACAAATGTGCGAAAAGAAAATCCTGCCGACGGAAAATGGAAAAGCTCGCCGATTCCGTCGCTTCGGATAAAGAAGAGATTGACTTTCTGGTTAAACGGTTCGGCTACCTTTTCGAGGAAATGTCTGCCGACCACGGAAAAGAATCCGTCCTGAAGGACCATGCCGCCAGACTGCAGGAACTTGTCGAAGAGTTGGAGTACCAGCGGGACGGACTGGAAGCGTACAACCGGTCGATGACGGACATCAGCGACGAATTGAAGCGGGGCAATGCCGAACTTGTACGGAAAGCCACCAGGCTGCGCGACGAAATATCACGAGGCGAGCAGAGCATTCGGGATATGGAGAACTACATCGGCTCCCTCAAAAGAATCAAGGAGGGGCTTGAGATAGCCCTGAACAACCTTCCGGCGGAAGAGGTGCATTACCTCGCAATGCCTCTGTTCAATATGGGGATCATCCCGTCTGTGCAGAACCACCTCGCCGCACATGGAATACAGTATGTAGGAGACCTCGTGCGCCTTGACGAGCAATATCTTCTGGAAATATGGGGTGTCGGCCCGGCAACCCTCGAAAAGATAAAGACAAAGCTGAACGAGAACGGCGCATGGTTCGGCATGGACGTCATCCGGGTAGACAACCGCTGGTACCGCCGAAAACAGGAACTAACAACAGACTGATTCATGGAAGAGAGTAAGGAATTACAAGGATTCTACAAGATATTCCGTGCGGTGGTGTATGTCTCCGTACTGATGGAGTTCTTCGAGTATGCCATCGACCCGGCGGCATTGGACCATTGGGGCGGCATACTCTGCGACCTGCACGGGCGTATCAAACAGTGGTCGATTTACCATGACGGCAACCTCGTGTACAGCAAGCTCGCCACGGTGCTGCTTATCTGTATCACCTGTATCGGCACCAGAGCCAAGAAACATCTGGAGTTTGATGCCCGCCGTCAGGTGTTGTACCCGCTCACGGGCGGCCTGTCGTTGCTCGCCCTGTCGGTATGGCTGTTCGGCTATCCGATAGAGACACGGTTTTACACGCTGCCGCTGAACATCATCTTCTACATGGCGGCGTCGCTCACAGGAGTTATCCTCGTGCATGTCGCACTGGACAACATCTCCAAGTTCCTCAAAGAGGGACTGATGAAGGACCGCTTCAACTTCGAGAACGAGAGTTTTGAACAATGCGAGGAACTGATAGAGACCCCGTACAGCGTGAATATCCCCATGCGGTATTACTACAAGGGCAAGTTCCGTAAAGGCTGGACCAACATAACCAACTGTTTCCGTGGAACATGGGTAGTCGGAACACCGGGATCGGGCAAGACATTCAGCATCATCGAGCCGTTTATCCGGCAACACAGCGCAAAAGGCTTTGCCTTAGTAGTTTACGATTACAAGTTTCCCACGCTGGCAACCAAACTGTATTACCATTACAAGCTGAACGAGAAACTCGGCAGAGTACCCAAGGGGTGCAAGTTCAACATGATAAACTTTGTAGATGTGGAGTACAGCCGTCGGGTAAACCCTATTCAAGCGAAGTACATCAACAACCTCGCCGCAGCGAGCGAAACGGCGGAAACCTTACTTGAATCATTACAGAAAGGTAAGAAAGAGGGAGGTGGCGGCAGCGACCAGTTCTTCCAAACATCGGCTGTGAACTTCCTCGCTGCCTGTATCTATTTCTTCGTGAATTACGAGCGCGAACCTTACGACGCCAAAGGGAACAAGTTGTACGCCGAAAAACGGCAAGACCCCGAAACGAAGTTCTGGAAACCGACGGGTGTGGTGCGGGACAAGGAGGGCGGGGAAATCGTTGAGCCTGCCTACTGGCTGGGGAAATACTCGGACATGCCCCACATCCTGTCATTCCTCAATGAAAGTTATCAGACTATCTTCGAGGTGCTGGAAACGGACAACGAAGTTGCCCCGCTGCTCGGTCCGTTCCAGACGGCTTTCAAGAACAAGGCGATGGAACAATTGGAAGGTATGATCGGTACATTGCGCGTCTATACGTCTCGTCTGGCTACCAAGGAGAGCTATTGGATATTTCATCGTGACGGAGACGACTTCGACCTGAAGGTGAGCGACCCGAAGAATCCGAGCTATTTGCTGATAGCGAACGACCCGGAGATGGAGAGCATTATCGGTGCATTGAACGCCCTTATCCTGAACCGCCTCGTTACCCGCGTGAATACCGGGCAAGGCAAGAACATTCCCGTGAGCATTATCGTGGACGAGCTGCCGACACTGTACTTCCACAAGATAGACCGCCTTATAGGTACGGCACGAAGCAACAAGGTGAGCGTGACGCTCGGCTTCCAAGAACTGCCGCAGCTCGAAGCGGATTACGGAAAGGTGGGTATGCAGAAAATCATCACGACGGTAGGCAACGTGGTAAGCGGTTCGGCACGAGCCAAGGAGACATTGGAATGGCTGTCGAACGACATCTTCGGCAAGGTGGTACAAATCAAGAAAGGTGTCACGATAGACCGGGACAAAACTTCCATTAACCTGAACGAGAACATGGACAGCCTCGTACCCGCCTCGAAGATCTCGGATATGCCGACGGGCTGGATATGCGGCCAGACGGCGCGAGACTTCATCCAGACGAAAACCGGCATAGGCGGCTCAATGAACGTGCAGGAAGCGGAAGAGTTCAAAACCTCGAAGTTCTTCTGCAAGACGGATTTCGACATGAAGAAAATAAAGAAAGAAGAAGCGGCGTATGTACCGTTGCCGAAGTTCTACACGTTCAAGTCGAGGGAGGAACGGGAACGCATTCTTTACCGAAATTTCGTGAATGTGGGAATGGAGGTAAAAGAAATGATAAAGGATGTCCTGAACAAACGGGGGGCTAAATAGAAAGCGGATTCCGATATGAGGGACAGTAAAAAACGCCTGCAATGATTTTCGTGATTGTTGCAGGCGTTCCGGTATTCCGGTTTACTGCCGGAAATCCTGCGGAGTTGGTTTTGTCGTCCGATACAATACAAAAAGTATATTATCCCGAAACAAAACCAACTATCCTGATTTTTAAGACGAAAAAGGACACAACCGAATTGCGTCCTGCCAGTTGGGAATGGAATCATTTGGTTGCCGCAACCGATTCCTTGCGGAACTCCTTGAGCAATTTCATCAATTCCAGCGCAGCCTTACGTGCTCTCATACCTGCCGCCTTGTTGCCTTTGGAAACCTGCTGCTCCGCGTCTTTCTGGAATGCGGCAATCTTTTCCTGAATGTCTGCAAAAAGTTTTTCCATACTCTTGAAAAAGGGTTTTTAATTAGTAAATTATATTATACGCGGCAAAAATAGGACTTAAATGTCAAATAATTAAATGTTTCTACCTATTTTTATGTAAAATTCATTCGGAAATCCGGCAAGCACGCCCAGACAGAAAGCTATCCTGTACTAAAAAACGAAAACGAACAGAGGGAGAAGATTCTTTTTCTTTCCCTCCGTTTCAATTCAAGACTTTTCATATCAAACGGTCAATTGTAATCTGCATACCTCACAATTGTTCAGGTCAGATGTTCCGCATCAGACATATTCCATAAATCCATACACAATAAATGTTCTGTCCCGGTACGCGTCTTTGAGAGGCGTTCCAGAGCGGAACTTGTTGCTGTAAAAATAATATTCTATTCCGAAACAGCCTTTTTACGGCTGACTTCCACACTCGTCCATGATAAATTGCTCCAATTGCCGGCGATCGGGAAGCTGTAACTGGTACGTCGATACAAAGAGGTTGTTGTCCATGTTGCCAAGGGCGTATTCCACCATCTTTTTCCCTTTGCGAGTACAAAGTAAAATGCCCACCGGAGGATTGTCTCCCGGCTGCATTTCATTCTCGGCATAATAGCTGACGTATGCGTTCAACTGCCCGATATGCTCGTGCCGGAACTCGTCATTCTTCAATTCCACAATGACGTTGCAGTGAAGCAACCGATTGTAGAAAACAAGGTCTGCAAAATAATATTCCCCGTCTATGATGATGCGTTTCTGACGCGCCTCGAAACAGAAGCCTTTCCCCATTTCCTGCAAGAACTCCTGCAGGTGTCCGAGCAGGGCTTCTTCAATATCGCTTTCCGTAACGACATCTTTGGCTTGCAGACCAAGGAACTCGAATGTATAAGGGTCGCGTACCTGAAGAAGCAACGAATTTCGCTCCGCCTTGCTATTGACAAGCGTCATCGCTTTCATTTTATCCTCCGACAGTCCGATGCGAATGTGGAGATTAGAGACAATCTGACGGTGCAGTTCGCGCACGCTCCATGTTCCCCGAATACATTCCGTCTCATAGAAAAAGCGTACCAACGGATCTTCTATGGAAAGGAGTTCTACAATGTGGGAGAAAGTAAGTTTGGAAACCAAAGTTTCTGCCGGTGTATAAAATTCCGATGACCGTGCATCGTCAATGCGTTTTGTGTAACTGGGTACAGATATGACAGACAGTGTCTGTCGAATTTGCTCTTTCAATTCAACGGGCAGCGTCTGTTGAATTTCAAACACCTGCATAATGGATGGATAAACTATGTAAAAGGCACGCGACTTACGCAATAGGGTTGTTCCTAATCCGGGTTTGCTTATACGCTTTGACAGTTTTTCAATGAGTTTGTCCCCGTATTTGGCCCTGTCACTTCCATTCTGCTCATACTCGACGATATAACACCCGATTATCCAATTGCGTAACGTAGTTGCCTGATTGATGGTTTTAACCGCCACCCCACGCATTGAATCATCGACGGTTATAATATTTTGAGCCAATTGCTCAAAGGATATACTTTGTATTGAATTTGCTAATTGTTCCATATTTTATGTACCTTTGCCATGCAGTCCCGGTCGTTCCTCTCCCAGCTTTTAGTTACTGGTGATGAATCCGGGGGGTTATACCTTTTTGCAAAGGTAACGTAAATTTGCGTAACTCACAATCTCGTTTGGCGTTTCTATTTCACTCGCTACAATAGGCTGATGTCTCCAGACAAGGTACAAAAGGATATGAGGGAAAAGGGATTCCGCCTGCGCGGAAAAACAAGACACTTTCATTGCCCGTAAACATGGAAACGCCGCCGATATAGCGTATCGGCAGCGTTCCTGTCCCGGCAAAGGATTGTCAGAAACTTCCTGAATACAGTTTTATCCGCTCCTGTTCACAGAATTTGTCGTACTCGGCTTTGTCCGTGCCGCTCTCGATAGCCCGGTCGATGACGCCGCCCAGTTCATCGAAACAAACTTCGTCGTTCACACATTCCACGTCCTTTCCCTTCACGAGATAGACCTCGTAATAATCCGAACCGTTGAGCACGACGATGACATATCCGGTGTGCAGCCGTCCGTTCACTTTGATGCGGAGTGCCGGCAGATCCCTGTACAGGGTGGCGGCAAATTCTTCGATACCCCATGACATGAGGACGGTCATGGGAGTTAACGTTACCAACTGTTCCTTGGCAGTCTGTGCAATCTGCATTACATATTCTTTTTCCATAACTCTAAGTTTGTAAGTTTATAATTATTATTCCATGATTCAATCGAACCAGTCCGGGTTGTCCTTTTTGAGTTCGGCTACCAGCTCGTTTTCGGGAAGCCGAAGGGTTCTCTCATCGGTAAAGAAGAAAACTTCGTCATAAATGCTTTCGGCTTCTTTACTGGCAAATCCTTCGTTCTCGTCGTTGCAACTGCCGGGCTGCAAGGCATCCAGCAGTGTGGTCGGGGCAATCAGCAATTCTTCGCCATCGTTGGCTTCCACAACACGACATACATAGCTCTTGCCGTCAAACTGAATTTCATTTGTTCTCATATTATCCTCCTTATCTTAATGGTATATTACATCCGTGTTCATTGAGGTATTCCATGATGCGCTTCGCTTCCTCGTGCGAGGCTTGGTTCCGTTCGTCATAGTGCCGCGTTTCGTCCGCCATGACCTTGATACACGCCTTAATCAGGCGGTACAGGCTTTGCTGAAGCGTCGGGTGCATGTCGGGGATTGCCGCTGCGAACCGTTCAGGGTTGAAACTGAAACTGTTTACCGCCATTTCCCTATCTTTGGCGAGACGGTACTCTTTGCTTTCTTTAATGTCCATATTCTTGAATTTTAATAGTTCTCGTTGCATATTCTGTCAAGTTCCTCAATTATGGGTGTCACCTTTTTGCCTGTAAGATTTTCTATGTCATACAGCAAGTGCTCCAAGCGTTCATACGCCTTTTCTCCCGCTTTTGTAAATTCTCCGGTACTGTCGAATGCGTTACCTTCGCAGCCCAGTTCTTGCAATAATTCTTCTAACGTCTTCATTTGTTAAATTTTTAATGATTGTTTTTCTTTCCCTCTGCTCGGCTTCCTTGTTACCGAAGCCGCTTCGGGTTTTATGGTGCTTTCCGGGGCTGGCGATGAAGCCCTTTCCGACGTTTTTTCTTGCCAATTACGCTTCGCAGAAGGAAGAATTTGCAAGAAATGCACTTCAAAACGACGGAATCAGGCGCGACAGCCCATATTTGCACCGATAAAAACCGATGCGGTGACGGACAGGAAAGCCAGACGGAAGAGAATACGGAGACCTGAAAACGGTAGAAAAGGACGGGTGAAAGCTAAAAAAGAGGATTTATCTGTCTATATATGGATAATTGTAGCTATATTTGCATATAAATAGTGATATATTGACATTATGGAAGCAACGAACTATACCACAAACAGCGATATGCTGACGCTTCTGGCGTCGCGGGTCAAGGAGTACCGCCTGGCAGCCCGCATGAGCCAAAAGGAGCTGGCTGAACAGTCGGGCGTGAGCCAGACGACGATCAGCCATTTTGAACAGGGTGTCAGCCGTAACCTGACCTTAGCCAACTTCATCTCCCTGCTGCGTGCGCTCGGTCAGGAACAGCGGCTCGCGGAAATCCTGCCGGAACTGCCCATGCCGCCGATGGCGCTTCGGGAAATCGAAAAACTGATACCTAAACGAGTAAGGAGGGCCAAGAAATGATAGAAAGTCTCGATGTAATCCTATGGGATAAAAAGGTCGGCACGCTTGTCGCCAGCCGGGAAGGACACCGCAGCAAAGCCTGTTTCTACTTCGACAGCGATTATGTTCGCGACGGTTATGACATCGCCCCGCTCCGTGCGCCGGTAAAAGGGGTTGCCGCACAGCGCGGCCTGCCGGTCTATCCCGATGAAGAACGGCTTTTCGGCGGTCTGCCGTCGTTCATCGCCGACTCGCTGCCCGACCACTGGGGAAACACCGTGTTCAACGAATGGGCCAAAGTGCATCATATCCGCATGAGGGACTTGTCCGCCCTCGACCGTCTCGCCTATATCGGGCGGCGCGGCATGGGGGCGTTGGAGTTCGTCCCGCCCACTGCCGAAGAACTGGAGACACCGTTCAAGGTAGAGATCGCCGACCTCTACCAACTGGCCCGGCAGGCTTTCGAGGAAGCCGGACGGTTCAACGTCCCGGTGTCGGGCAACCTGATGGTCGAGAGCCTGTTCAAGGTGGGAACGTCCGCAGGAGGACGGCGACCCAAGGCGGTGATCAATGTCAATTTCGAAGAGGGACAATGTTACTCCGGGCAGGTGGCAACCCCTTATCCGGGCTACACGCCGATGATCGTCAAGTTCGACGAACACCAGAAAATGCCGACGACACGTATCGAGTACAGCTATTACCTGATGGCCGTGGATGCCGGGCTTCAGATGATGCCGAGCCGTCTGCTCGAAGGCGACCATGTGGCACATTTCCTGACCGAGCGTTTCGACCGCCGGGACGGCAAGAAGGTGCATATCCAGACGTTGGCGGCCATGAACCCCTCGGCGGATTCTTACGAAGCCCTATTCGACACGGCCTGCCGTATCGGCGTGCCGCCGGGGGAACTCCGGCAACTGTTCCGCTCGATGGTGTTGAACGTGCTGGGCGGAAATGTAGATGACCACAACAAGAATTTCAGCTTCCTGATGAATGACGACGGGCGTTGGCACATTGCTCCGGCCTATGACTATACGTTCTCGGTCGATCCGGATACGCCGTACTACGTCAACCGCCACAGCATGACGGTCAATAACAAAACGGAGGGTATTGCAGCAGAGGATTTGCTGGAAGTAGCCCGCCGGTACGGTATAAAGGCCGCAGAGCCGTTCATAGAAAAGGCCATAGGCATCGTCCTGCGTTACCCGGAATACGGCCGGGAGGCCGGTGTCGGAGCGGAATGGATAAAGACGATAGAAAAGGAAATCGCTGCACGAGTGGAATGCGTGCGAGACGGCCGTACCAAGTGAAACAAGCCGACCGGAACATGCGACATAAAGAGAGAGGACGGATTTTCCGCCCTCTTCCCGTTCATACGACACCCTTTCTGGAGTTGCCTTGTGTCATCATTCCTTGAGATTGCAGAGCGGAACCCATATCGCATTCTCCCCGAAATCCTCGATGCCGCACTCGTCTTGAATCGGCTCGTTCAGGCTATCGAGAGCGTCGTTAGGCTCGTCGGGAAAAAGATAGGGTTGCGATTCCGGCCAACGGAGCGGTTTGAAATACCTGTCCGACTCCGGTTGTTTCTTGAAACGGGCGATGTAATCATATTCCGGAACATAGCGTGCACCGTTGTCCCTGCTGCCAAACGAAGGATAGCCGATATGTTCTTCTTCGAAGAAAGACGTGTCGTCAGGAAACTCGACCAGAACATACAAATGTTCATGCCATTCCTGCCCGCAACTTTCACAACGAAGCGTTCCTTTTTGCTCATTGAGGCAAACCTGTCGGCTGGCGCAAACCGGACATTCGGGGTAACGCGGAACCTCCAGCCCTTCGGCGATAATTTCCATGCTCGACCAGAAAAGCTGTTCGCAGTAATCATTTGCCATTTTTTGAGCCAATCTGCACATCTGGGCATCTGTAACGGAACGTGTGTCGAAGCCGTAGGCTTGCAAATCCTCCCTGCTGACGGAGGTAATGGGAAAGAAATCGTCGTTCAACCGTTGCAGGAGAGCCTGCTCTTCTGGCGTCATCGTGGTCTTTGCCTTGAAATACGTCCGAATGTCATCTAAAATCTGTTGTACCATAGTTCACTAATTTTTATTATCCATTTTGTTTTTTCTTCCCTCTGTTCGGCTTCTCTGTTACCGAAGCCGCTTCGGGTTTTACGGTGCTTTCCGGGTCTGTCGATGAAGCCCTTTCCGACGTTTTTTCCTGCCAATTACGCTTCGCAGAAGGAAGAATTTGCAGGAAATGCAGTTCAAAACGACGGAATTAGGCGCGACAGCCCATATTCGCACCGGTAAAACCGATACGGTGAGGGACAGAAAAAGCCTGACGGGAGAGAATGCGGAGACTTGAAAACGGTAGAAAAGGACGGGTGGAAGTTAAAAAAGAGAGTTTATCAATCTATATATAGATAATTACAGCCATATTTACATATAAATGGATAAAGACGATAGAAAAGGAAATCGCCGCACGAATAGAGTGCGTGAGCGACAACCGGGCAGACCGATTAAAAGTAAGCATTCGATAAACTCCCCCTTTCATTCTAAAAATGTGATATTACTTTTGTA
>OOCV01000600.1_pt1 | contig 20910 bp, 19 predicted proteins | sample 1671061 | NCBI WGS metagenome assembly OOCV01 (sample SAMN06348118, study PRJEB24527) | human gut metagenome | biome: human gut; feature: ankylosing spondylitis patient; material: feces | host: Homo sapiens | place: China | collected 2015-10
CACAATAATTGATATGAAAAAGTTGTAAAGTGGTGGTGACTATAAAAACAATAATTAAATTATGTTTCACGTGAAACATAATTCGATTTGAATTTCTTAGAAATAATTATTATTTTTAAATAATATAAGTGTAATATAAACAGGTTTATATATGAATTGATTATTTGAATTATAGATGCAAATAATATATGTTTCACGTGAAACATTATATGATTTAATACAAAACACAGAGGTAAATATAAAATAGAAAGAGGTTAAATATGGGGAGAGTTATAGCAATTGCCAACCAAAAAGGTGGAGTTGGTAAGACAACAACGGCCATAAACTTGTCAGCATGTCTTGCTGAAGCAGGTCAAAAAGTTCTGCTTATAGATATTGACCCGCAGGGTAATGCAACAAGCGGAGTTGGCGTAGATAAAGATAATGCGGGAAATACAGTATATGATGTGATTTTAAGAGAAAGCAGCATAAAAGATGCTATTATACACAATGTATATGATAATCTTGATGTGGTTCCAGCAAATGTTAATCTCGCTGGAGCAGAGATTGACTTAATAAATGTAGAAAGACGAGAATATGTATTAAAAGATGAAATATCAAAAATAAGGAGAAAATATAATTATATAATTATGGATTGTCCTCCCTCACTTAGCATGCTTACGGTAAATGCAATGACAGCAGCTGACACTGTGCTTGTTCCAATACAGTGTGAGTATTATGCACTTGAGGGATTAACACAGCTTATGTATACAATTAATCTTGTTAAGAAAAAACTTAATAAAAAACTTGAAATGGAAGGCGTTGTGTTTACAATGTTTGATTCAAGAACTAACCTTTCTCTTCAGGTAGTCGAAAATGTTAAGGATAATCTTAATCAGACTATATACAAGACAATAATTCCAAGAAATATAAGATTGGCAGAGGCACCTAGTTATGGTCAACCTATTAACATATATGATACAAAGTCAACAGGTGCGGAAAGCTATAGGTTATTGGCACAGGAAGTTATGGAAAGAGATAAGAAATAAAATTATAAGAAATAAAATTAATTAAAGGAGAATAAATATGCCTGCTAAATCAACAGAAACAAAGAGTCCAGCAAAATCAAGCTCAAAAACTAAAGGAAAAGGTGGTTTAGGAAGAGGAATTTCTAATCTTATCAATGTTGAAGATGAAAAGAAAGAAGACAATGTTGTAGTAAAAGAAGTTGTAAAGGAAGTTGTAAAAGAGGTAAAAGTTCCAGTTGAAACAAAAGTTAAGTTGTCACTTATAGAACCTAATAAAGACCAGCCAAGAAAAGCATTTGATGAGGATGCGTTAATTGAATTATCTGAGTCAATAAAGCAATATGGTGTATTGCAGCCACTTTTAGTGCAAAAAAAGGATGATTATTATGAAATAATTGCTGGTGAAAGAAGATGGAGAGCGGCAAAGCTTGCAGGAGTAAAGGAAGTTCCAGTAGTAATAAAAGATTACTCAACTCAGGAAGTAATGGAAATAGCTCTTATTGAAAATATACAAAGAGAAGATCTTAATCCGATAGAAGAAGCAAGAGCATATCAAAGACTTATTAAAGATTATAGATTAAAGCAGGATGAAGTTGCAGAAAAGGTGTCTAAGTCGAGAGCAGCTATAACGAATGCATTACGTTTATTAAAACTGGATGAAAGAGTTCAGGACATGGTCATTGAAGGTAAAATAAGCAGTGGACATGCAAGAACAATTTTATCAATAGATGATAATGATAAGCAGTATATGATTGCACAGAAAATATTTGATGAAAAGTTAAGTGTGCGCGAAGTAGAAAAACTCATGAAAAGTCTTGATGCACCGGAAAAGAAAGAAAAAAAACTCCCAGCAAATGATTTTGTGTACAGAGATATAGAACAGAAGCTAAAAAATATACTTGGCACTCAGGTAATAATCAAAAATAAGAGTAATAATAAAGGAAAAATTGAAATTGATTATTATTCTCAGGCTGAACTTGAAAGAATATATGATATGTTAAGGAAATTAAATAATAATTAGCATAAAAACATCGTGCCATTGTTTGCTTTACTTTAATATATATAGATACAAAATATATAAATAAAAACAAGTGACCTTGGAGAGGGTCAATAAAAACTACTACTATATAAGTACGAGGAAAAACAGATGTTAGATGTATTTGGACTGTTTAGCGTAGAAACATTATATGTTTTAATAGGTATTGCTGTATTACTTATTATATCTATTGTGTTATCAATAGTTGCAATCGCTAAGTCATCATCTATGAAGAAAAAGTACAATATGATGATGGAAGGTTCTGAAGGAAAGAGTATAGAACAGATTATAAAAGCGTATACTGATGATGTTAAGCTTCTTAAGGAAACATATACAGACAATACAGATGCAATCAAGGATATTTATGAGAAAATGCAGTACACATTCCATAAAATAGGAATTGTAAAGTATGATGCATTTCATGAAATGGGTGGTAAGTTAAGCTTTGCATTGTGTATGCTTGATAGTAATAATAACGGTTATCTTTTAAATGTAATGCACAGTAATAATGGCTGTTTTGCATATATAAAAGAAATTATTAATGGTAAGTCATTTATAGAGCTTGGTGGAGAAGAAGAAAAAGCACTTAATCAGGCTGTTGCCGGAAGAATGGGCGATGAGGCACTTAGTCAGGAAGTAAATGATATAGTTAATAACGTAAATAATAAGTAAGAAGTAAAAAAGCATACTATAAGATTTCAGATAGCTAACTATAAATGAGCAGATACAAAAAAATACACATATCTATTATAATTTTTAAAAATATATTTAGACAAAAAATATGTTTAAACTAAATAAAATGGATATAAGTTAAAGATAAAAAACAATGTTATATACACAGATATATACCGATAAAAATAAATAAATAAAAATAAAAACTACGTAATAAAATACTGGAAATTATGTATAAAAAGGTGCATAATTAATAAAGTATGATTACGAATACAGATTTTGGAGGAAAGTATGTTAGATTTAAAGTTTGTCAGAGAAAATCCAGACATAGTAAAGCAGAATATAAAGAACAAGTTTCAGGATAGAAAGTTACCTTTAGTTGATGAAGTTATTGAGCTTGATGCACAGGCAAGAGCTGCACAGACAGAAGCTGATGAGTTAAGAGCTAACAAGAACAAGCTTTCTAAGCAGATTGGTGCACTTATGGCACAGGGCAAGAAAGAAGAAGCAGAAGAAGTTAAGAAGCAGGTTTCAGAAAGCGCTGACAGATTAGCAGAGCTTGAATCAAAGGAAGCAGAGCTTAACGAAAAGGTTACTAAGATAATGATGACTATTCCTAATATCATCGACCCATGTGTTCCTATTGGTAAGGATGATAGTGAGAATGTGGAAGTAGAAAAGTTCGGTGACCCAGTTGTTCCTGATTATGAAATACCATATCATACAGAGATTATGCAGAAGTTTGATGGTATTGACCTTGATGCGGCTGGTAAGGTTGCTGGTAATGGTTTCTACTATCTTATGGGAGATATTGCAAGACTTCACTCAGCAGTTATTTCTTATGCAAGAGATTTCATGATAGACAGAGGATTCACATACTGTATACCTCCTTATATGATAAGAAGCAACGTAGTAACAGGTGTTATGAGCTTTGATGAAATGGATGCAATGATGTACAAGATTGAAGGTGAAGATCTTTACCTTATCGGTACAAGTGAGCATTCAATGATTGGTAAGTTTATTGATACAATTACACCAGAAGAAGAGCTTCCAAAGACACTTACAAGTTACTCACCATGCTTTAGAAAAGAAAAGGGAGCACACGGTATAGAAGAAAGAGGCGTTTACAGAATTCACCAGTTTGAAAAACAGGAAATGATAGTTGTTTGTAAGCCAGAAGACAGCAAGATGTGGTTTGATAAGCTCTGGAAGAATACAGTAGACCTCTTCCGTTCTCTTGATATTCCTGTAAGAACACTTGAATGCTGCTCAGGAGACCTTGCAGATCTTAAGGTAAGATCTATAGATGTAGAAGCATGGTCACCAAGACAGAAGAAGTACTTTGAAGTAGGTTCATGCTCTAATTTAGGAGATGCACAGGCAAGAAGATTAAAGATAAGAGTACAGGGTCCAGATAAGAATAAGTACTTTGCACATACACTTAACAACACATGTGTTGCACCTCCAAGAATGTTAATCGCATTTTTAGAGAACAATCTTCAGGCGGATGGAAGTGTTAAAATTCCTAAGGCGCTTCAGCCATATATGGGCGGAAAGACAGAGCTTAGCAAGTAAGTTCATTTAAACAGAATATTAATATTAATATACCGTGCCAGTATTTAGTAGCTATTTATATCAAAAGGTTATTAAATTCTGACACGGTTATTTGATATATGGACGGATTTGTGTTATCTTTATAAATATATAAAAAGCTATTACATTTATAGCGTTAAATGTGTTCGTAAGATATGTAATGGGGAACAGTTGAGTGTACGATTTATTCGTGTTGTTATATTATGTAGCTCGTAAGCTGGAATGGAGTATGTATGAAACAGGTCAAGGTAAAAAATCTTAAGGGCAATGAGATAGTGGCCCTTCCTATAGTGACAGATAGCGGAACAGTGCTTATACATGCAGATGTTGAATTAAAGCCAGAGCTTATAAACAGAGTGATTCGTTTAGGGATAAAGACTCTTTTTATAAAGGATTATCCAGAAGAGGTAATCAGTAAGGATGATTACAGACACATTGTTATAGGTTCTGAAGAAGAATTTTTAGATACAAATAATGAAGAATATGACGTAAATGTTTCTGATGAGCAAGATCATGATATAGAAAATGTGAAATCAGAAACAACTGATAATAAAAAAAGTGTAATGGGAGTCAGTATTGATGATAGTGACGATATATCAGGTGGTAACATTGTCAGTGCTGGCTATATAGATAGCACTGGTGATGAGGTTTATGACAGCAGCTTTGCAATACATAAGCAGTCAGACAGTTATATGGAGGACCATCACATTTACAAGGTTGAAGAAACAGCAAGCAATTCAAGAGTTATTATGAAAAATGTGCTGGAAAAACACATTTACAAGCATAATAATGACCTTAAAGTGCTTGGAAAAGAGGCTGAGAAGATTATCGAGTCAGTTATAGAGGAGCCGGAAGTTATCACGAATATAACTGAGATGAGAAATCTTTCTACAGATATGTATACACATTGTATTAACGTGTGTGCGCTTTCAACAATTATGGCACTCAGACTGAAAATGAGTGAACGTCAAGTGCGTAATATATCAATAGGTGCGATACTTCACGATATAGGGCTGCGCTACATCAAGGTGCCTTATATGAATACCAATGAAACGTATATGAATACAAAGGATGCGCTGGAATACAAGAAACATACTATATTTGGCTACAGTTCTCTTCAGGATGAGGACTGGATTTCTGACATAGCAAAAGAGATTATTCTTCTGCACCACGAAAGAATAGACGGAAAGGGATATCCATTCCAGCATAAGGGTGAAAAGATAAAGACAGAGGTAAAGCTTGTGTCTTTGTGTGATGACTTTGACAGCCTTATAAGTGGGGTTGGCAGTCCAAAGCTTAAGATATATGAGGCGATAGAGTACATAAAGGCTAATCAGGGCATAAAGTATGATGCAATGATGACAGATAAGCTTCTTGAGTCAGTTGCGGTATATCCTGTTGGTATAAAGGTTATAACAAGTGAGGGCGAGTCAGGCGTTGTTGTAAGGCAGAATCACAAGTTTACAGACAGACCGGTTATTAAGATGTTAAAGCACGCAGACGGTTCAGAGTATGAGGACAATGTAGAAAAAGACCTTATGAAGTATCTCACAGTATTTATTATTGATACCGAATAGGTGCAGAGTTTAAGATAATAAGAAATATATTTAGAAGGATAATTATGAATTTATATATAAGGGCTATAGGATTCCAGTATCTTGATGCGGATTTTGAGGAAGAGATGATTCACGCCGGAATACTGGACAGTATAGAAAAAGGTTTTGTAATAAAGAATACTAAGCTTAACAGAGGAGCTGTTATAGTCAGGGTAAGTGAATCTACAGGATTATATATATATGGCAGATTTAAAGGTGATGAATTCATATATGAGTATTATTTTCCTTTTATACTTGGAAAAACAAGCTGTGATAATGATGAGATAACAATAGAAAGACATCTCGATAAAGAATCGTTTGCAGTTGTATGCGATGAGTCAAAGACAGGAGTTACGCTTATATTCTACTTACAGAATGTTATGGATTATCTTGAATTTATATTTGATAAGGACGGATTAAATCAGAAGGAATATAACATAGATACTAAAGGCACACTGTATAAAATACCTATCAAAAACCGAAGGGTGAGCTTAACGGCACTTTCTCTCGGTGGCATGATACTTTTACCTTCTCATAAGAAAGTAGAGCCTGTAAAGGCAAAGAGAGCGCAGGAGGAAAGGGAGAAGCTTATTCAGGCAGCTAAAAATGGTGATGAAGCAGCAATTGAAAATCTTACTATTGAGGATATCGATACATATAACCAGCTTTCACAGCGTATATTAAAAGAGGATGTATTTACAATAGTCGATTCGTCTTTTATGCCTTGTGGAGTTGAGTGCGACCAGTATCAGGTTGTTGGTGAAATTCTTGAACTTACAGAGGAAACTAACCATTATACAAAGGAAATAGTCTATATTATGGTTATCGAATGTAATAATCTTAATATAACGGTTGCAGTGAATAAAGCAGACCTTCTTGGTGAGCCCGATATTGGAAGAAGATTTAAGGGTCAGATATGGCTTCAGGGAAGTGTTGCTTTTAAGCAATAGTTATGTTATAATATTAAGTGCTTTATCGGTAACATACGATAGGCACTTGGATAGGTTTCCTTAGTTAAATGGATATAACGGCCCCCTCCTAAGGGGCAGTTGAGGGTTCGATTCCCCCAGGGAACATTGGAGCAAAGCAGCAATGACATGAGAAAGGTCATTGCTGCTTTTTCTGTGCTATTTCCGTTTTGCTTTGTAAATGGAGTAATTACCATTGATGATAAAATAACTGTTTCAGATGCTTTTTAAAGGGAATTGCTTCCGGATACTTAGCCATGCTCTTGGATAAAATTTCATTTTAAAGTCAACGACTGTTTTCAGAAGGTCTATGTGAGAAAAAGCAACATCTTTTACTGGGGTCTGGCCATTCTATAGAGATCGTAGTAATGTCTGGAATACCGTTGCGGCATATTTAGATGTTCCGGTCTGTTGGCTTCGTGATGAAATGCGGAGCTTATGGAGAATGCCTTTTATAATAAAGAAAATTTCAATCCGCAGATGAAAATCATGATGGAGGCAGCAGTACAATTACTGTACCGGATGGAGTGGATGTGGAGTTGCTGTTAAAAGTAATCAAGCGCAGGATTTACGAAACATGGGATATTATCACGGCTTTAAAGGATATCGTTTTATTCGTATACCAAGTCAGAGAATTCCGTTTACGTCTTTAGATGAAATTATTGCGTTGAATAAATTTGATATGCATTTAAAAGCACTTTTTTACACTAAAGTAATGTTTATTGAAAATGCTCTAAAAAGTTATGTTATTGAATCAACTTTGAAAAACGCAAAATCGGAGAATTTGGATGTTATTTTTAACAAATCAATTACTGATTATCGATCATATACTCCGGGAAGTGATATGTATCATAAACAATATGCTAAGAGAATGATGCTCAAAGGTAAGATAAATAGTGCATTGATTCGAGATTATGGAAATAATAAAAAAACAGTGAATCATTTTTTGATGCAGATAAATCAATACCGATATGGGCAATATTTGAATCTCTTACGCTTGGAGAATTTGGTACATTTTTTGCATGTGCAAATTCTGATGTTAAGTTATATACATCAGCAACATTACACCTGCCCAACAATCTTGATTCAGATGGAAAAATAGCAGAGTATATTATATACTCGTTAAAGGATCTTAGAAATGCGATTGCACATAATAATATTATTTTTGATACAAGATTCAGAACGGGTAAGATAAATCAAAGATTAGTGGCTCTGTTAGAAGCAGAAGTTGGAATTGTAAATCTTGATTTTAAATATATTTATGCGTACATTATTCTTTTGACATATGTTTTGAGAAAAATGGGAGAATCCAAGACAACATGTAAACAATTTTTGAATGCGTTTATTTCATCGACTGATGAATTGCGTAATCAGCTTCCGGCAAACGTATGTAATCAAATTTTGGGAACCCAGCAATGTTCTCATCTTAAGCAATTACAAAATTTTATTAGTAATTCCTGATAGAACTTGCATAAATTTTGACCATATGGTATATTATATTTATGAATTGCGGTGGGCGTCTTTGGACAACACCTTGAAAGAGCTTGATGCGTCGGGCTCTTTTTTTATTGTACTATGAGAGTGAAAATATGGTATTGGAATTATTGAAACAAACGGAAAGGCTATAAGATACGGGAAATCACACAAAAGAAAATAGAAAAAAAACAACGAGAGAAATTACAATTTTGGTCTGTGAAGGCATCATTAGTAGCAGGGGTTATTGTAATCATTACAATTTTTAAGGATCTTTATGAATATTTTAGAAGCAGATTACCATTATATGTAAATGGAATATATGGACTTCTATGTTTGATTCTTATGTTAGGAATTTTAGGAACGAAAAAATTTGATAAATATCTAAATTCAAAAGGTGTTGAGAATTTTGGGACTTCCTTGACGGTTGGTTCTATTTTAATTTTTGCTTTGGAAAATTCTATTTTTAAAATAAAAATGGATGCTATAGATGCCATTGGAATATGGTTGATATTTGCAACTATTGTGATTGGTGCATTGTACCTTCTATTTTGTAAATATGAAAAGTAAAGGATTATATGTGATAAAATAAAATTATTCTAAGTCAGTTTTGTAATTTATACCAATAAAGGTTGGAAATAAAAAATAAGTGATTTTGCTTACATCCTTCTAAAATATATAGAGACTTTTGATAAATATAGAGTAAATAATGGTCAAAAAACAATCGACATCCGACCTAGCACACGTTATAATATAGATAATCTAATAAGAAAACAGTGTTATGTAGGTTCGATTCCTATAGGAGATGCTCATTTTTAGCGGTAATGAAGATAGTTTCATTGCCGCTTTTTTGCATGAGCAATGAGTCAAGGTCCAAGCTTGCTTGAGACTTTGACGAATGTCGCGACAACGAGAGAGCATCGCGAGTGCGTTCAGGGAAAGGAAGTTGCCTATGGAAGAAAAGAAGGAATTGCTGGATCATGATGAAAGAGTTGTAGAGATTGAGCTGGAAAGACTTTGCAGATTTGTAAACCATCCATTCAAGGTTCAGGCGGACAGTCAGATGATTGATAAGACATATTCCATGCCTAAATTATGTGTTAGTTATCGTAAGCCGAGGAAATTAACAGCTTTGCAGAGAGCTAAGGCAAGGGAAAGAATAGAAAAAGTTACTCGAAGAAACAACTAATCGTTATGAAGGAGGTTTTTATGGAGAACAAGAAAATTATAGGTTATATGCGTGTGAGCAGTCGGGAGCAAAACTAGGATAGGCAGAGGGTTGGAACATCGAAAAGAAAAAACGAGTACCAGGAATTAAATCTATCCAAGCATCCACCGCAGATGTTACCAACAGATATTATCAGGGTGGATTTCCCAAAATTGTACAAAGAGAGTGTGTTGGAGGAAGGGGTATCAGATGAAGATACAGCTGATTGATTTTGGAGTGAGAAGTAAAAAGATTTCATTGATAAATCAAATCAGGAAAAAAATTGACACATAAAAATAGATGTACGATCACTTGAACAGGTGGATGTACATCTATTTTTGCATATGATATTAATTATTTTTTCAGGAAAAGCGTTCTATAATATTATTAATTTCCAACGCATTTTCTTTGTTATGATTTACGATAACGGACATTTCCTGTGTCGTTTCTTCTGTTTGTCTTGCCTTTTCTAAGATATCCTGACTGCTGATATGGTCGGAATCAGGAACATCTGAAATAGCATGGATCTGGTTTTGAATATTTTGTACTGTGTTGACAAAGGTTTCAGACTCTTCTGCAATTTCGGATATAATAACCTGAATTTCCTGAATGGATTGGTAGTAATCCTGGGTTTCCTGAACCAATTTTGTAAACTGTGTCTGGACGTCATTTTGCAGGAAGAAAATAATCTGATCGAAACAAGTTTTGACATGTGATATATTGTTTTTAGTTTCATTACAGATAGCCTGAATATCTGTTGCCGTTTTGGATGAATTAGATGCGAGGTTACCGATTTCGCCAGCAACTACAGCAAATCCTTTTCCAGCATCTCCAACTCTTGCAGCTTCAATAGAAGCATTTAAGGACAGAAGGTTTGTCTGGCTTGTAATGTCTAAAATTTGAGATGCCATTTCATCAATTCGCATTAATGATTGTAATTCTTCCATTGCATTTTCGATAGCTTTTTGATTTTCTGCAATCTGGGTATTTGTATTTACCATAGAATTATTAGCTAAGGTCTGCATTTTTTCCACTTTTTGAAGTAATTCGCTGCTGTGGACATTACCCTGAAGGATGCGTTCTTTGATATCAGAAACAACCGTTGTCATTTCGGAAATCTGCTGTCCTACATCGTTTACAGTAGCGTTAATATCTTCTGAATGTTCTGCAAATGTCTGCGTGGATTTTGAGTTGTCTGCCACACAACTAAGCAGTGTTTCTGAAGAACGTTGCATTGCGGTCGCAGAGCTGCTAAGTGATGTTGAACAGTCAGATAAAGTGGCAATGATGCCACTGAGTGCATCATATAAAGAATTCATTGCAGTTGCAATTTTTCCAATTTCACTCTTGGTATTGATCCAAGGCGTAAGACGTTTGCTCTTTTCAAGTTTTAAATTGCTAAGCTGGATAATTGCATCTTCGACATATAACAGAGGTCTGACACTGATTGCAATTGTGATAAATGCCAGTACACTGATGATTAAAACGAAGATGATACATATCAGACCTAAGATGCGCATATTTTTGTGGACGTTCTCATAAATGTTCTTTTCACTGTCATAAGAAACCATTGCCCAGCCATGTTCTGCGATAGACTGATAGCTTGCCACAAAAGAATCGGAACCTTTTTTGTAGTTAAGATCACCATTGGTTTCGCCGGATTTAATTTTATCAATAATGTTTAACAGCATATCATCCTGAATATCGGTGGCAATCAAACTGCTGTCATCTGCAAAGATGTACATATTAGTTTCGGTATTGACCATATAGTAGCGGAGGGTGTCATTTTCGCTTTTTAAATTATATAACTGTTTTTCAAGCTCTTTTACAAAAGGTCCACCGCCTACATATCCAAGGATTGTTTTTCCATCTGTATCAAATACAGGGCAGTACATGGATAAAATAAGTTCACCGGAGGAAGGGGAGACAATAATACCGGCATCATACAGACCGTTTCTTTGTGTCATGGCATCCTGCAGGGCTTTTAAACTATCACCTTTACGGGTAGTCATTCCGATTACCTTTGAATTGGAATGAGCAACGATGTGCGTATTCCATTCACCGATATAAATACCTTCCCAGTTGTTAAGACCGCTATAATAGTCCGCCGTATAGCTCTGCACGATTGCCTGTTGCTCAGAATTATTGACATTCTTTAAAAAGTCGCGGACACAAGGTGTTTTACTGAAAGCAGTGAGGATGGATTCCTGACGTGCGACGTATTCGTTGAGCAGACTTGCTTGGGCATTCAGGGTATTTTTCATAACATTAAGCTCAGATTCCTGCATCATGCCAGTCATTGTCTTATTTGCAGTAAGGTAAAGCAGGCTCATGCAAATGATTACGATGATGGTAATGCCTAGTGTGATTTTAGTACCTAATTTCCAGTTCTTCATTCGTAAACTCCTTTCTTTAGACATAAAGTATTATATTAAATTATAACATATACAGATGAGATTGTGTATACAAAGTAACAATCGGTACAGAAATTTCGCTTTTAACTTTTTTATCTATGCATTTTTATAAATAATCCAGTTATCAGCATTCCATCTGCGGTTCATCATTTCCCATAACACCCGGTAACCTGCCGTTTCTTGTGAAAAAATTTGTAGTAATTTGTAAGAATTTGCCGAGAAGCGCCATGTATATAATGTAGGGAGGTTTTAACATGACCAAAGAAGAAGAAATCAGAATGATAAATGGAAAACTGGATTTTTATGTAATGGAGGCAAGTGATGAGGAAGCATTGAAAGACTTCTGGGATTATTGTGAAGAGAGACAGGGGAAGAACGTATAATAGCAGAGATGAAAATTAAGGGTTGAGAAGTCAGTGCCTTTGGAAAAAGTATGTGGTAAAATATATATACGAGAAGTCTATAAATCGGAAGTTTGCTTTCGATGACCAGAATGAAAATCGTTACCGTTGCGCCTGTTTTCACAAGCGTTGCGTGACATAAAAAGAATTCTATTTTAATATCAAAGTATCAAAAACAAAGGAGGTTCTTTTTATGTTGAAGGAATTAAAGAAAAACAAAATGAGTGTTGTTGCAACTGGAATTTTATTTGGTGTTATGGGGGTATTAATTATTCCTATGATAGCAGTAATTGTAAAAATATCGAATGCATTATCCCAAAAACATCCTAGGATATACAAGTATAGTATGATTGCTTTTATCGGTATGTTATTGGCAATTAGCCTATTTTGCGTTGTTATTAAACATCAGATGAGTTTTCTTGTAATAGTTGCTTGTTTAGCAATAACATTATGCGACACTATTAAAAACAGATAATAAATGGAGTACAACTATGGAAATATCAGATTTGATTAAATCAGCCAGAATTGAAAAGGGCTTAACCCAACAACAACTGGCTGATGTTGTCTTTGTTACGCGACAGACAATTTCGAAATGGGAATTGGGAAAAAGTGTTCCTGACCAAGCCTCTCTTATATTGCTATACCAGTATTTGGACATCAAGGATAATGAGAAAAAACAGTTATCAAAGCTTATTTTTAATAAGCAAAATATTATATTAATTTTGATTGCAATCTTATTTTCTCCTATGGTTATTGGAGTACGTTTTATCAGTTGTAAAATTGATAAGATTGAAAATCGAAAAATTAAAGCGGTAATCAAGGTTATTGGCTTTGTTGTATTCTCATCGTATCTAGTATCTTTAAAAGAAAATGTGGCGTATTTGTTAATTGGTATATTTTCTCTGGTGTATTTGTTATATTAATTCTATTTGAGTGGATTGGAAACTAAATGATTTGTGTCAGCAAGTTTAAGGCAAGCGATAATTCATGAAATTCAAGTTTGCAGAACTAATAGAAAAATAACATATAAAACAATAAATATGGTCAAAAAATCATCGACATCCGACCTACAGCACGTTATAATATAGTTAATCTAATAAGTAAACAAAGGATTTCCTTGACTTAGGTTGACTAATCATTGTATGTATTTACAGTGGTATCTCGAGCTCCTAAGGGGCAGTTGAGGGTTTGATTCCCCCAGGGAACATTAATAACTAGGGTGTGTGAAAAAACATTTGTTTTTTTCACACACCCTTTTTTGTGCGCTTTAAGTTAAGTTTGTTATTTAGATAGAAATGCTTTGTAACTATACAACTATACAATGTAATAGTATTCGTTATAACATGGCTGACAGGATTTATAATAGAGAAAGTAAAAGATAAGAATTATGCGGGTAATTAATAATGTAAATAAGCAGTACTATAATATAGTATTATGTAAATTTATCTGGCAGGTATAGTTTATTATGTAGATGGCAATGACACGATATTGGTCATTGCCGTTTTTTTAGTTTGCGCGCCATATTTGTGCAGATATTTTTTTCTATGCTATAATTATATGATTAAAGGGTCAAAAGGTATCATTATATAAAAATACCAGGGTCAAAAGGTCTGGACCCACATGAGCCTGCTATGCTGTATTAGAATAGACAAGGTTAGGTTTATTATATGAGATGAAAGGAAAACATACATGAAAGTATATATAGATTTTGACGATGTATTATGTGAAACAGCAAAATATTTTACAAAAATTGCAAAAGAATTATTTGGAATTGATGTACCTTACCGCGAAGTGCAGTTTTTCAATCTGAAAAAGACTTTTGATTTGAGTGATGAACAGTATGAAGAGATGATGAAGGCAGGACATCTGCCAGAAAATCTGTTAAATTATGAGGAAACTACAGGGGCAGCAGATACTATTAATAAATGGGTTGATGAAGGCCACGAAATCTTTATTATCACGGGAAGACCTTTTAATTCGTATGAGCCATCAAGAAAATGGCTTGATGAACACAATCTTAAAAGAGTTCCATTATACTGCGTTGATAAATATGGTCGTGAAAGCAGTAAACAGGACTATGTATATAATATGACTTTAGAGCAGCTTTATAATATGACGTTTGATTTTGCAATAGAAGACTCGCCGTCAGCTTTTGGGCATGTTATGCATTTTGATAATTGTAAGGTGGCAGTGTTTAACCGCCCTTGGAATATACAAGAGGAGCTTCCTGATGACAGATTTGTAAGGTGCGAAGGATGGGAGGAGATTGACAGGTTATTTGAATCGTATGCACAGAATGTCGCAGATGTTGTTTCTTAGAGTATAAAGTACTATATAATATAGTTGAAAACATAAAGAAGCTGTACTATAATTATGTTAAATTATTATCAAGACTATTTTGAAAGGTGAATGACGTGAAACAGATATACAGGGTAGATAAGGGCGGAAATCTGGCACAGGCTCTTAGTGGGATTACTGCGCCAAAGTTATTATTATTAATGTCTAATAAGGAACAGTTTGAGAAGCACGTAGAGGAATTAGAGCAGCATTTCCCGGGTGTTCCAAGTATTGGCTGTATAGGTGGAAGCTACGGAGGACAGACAGTTGCTGCAGATAATAGTGTGGCAGTTATTGCCATGGAGGGCAACTTAAATGTAGTAACTAATGTGCTTGAGGAGGCTTCAACTATGCCGGTAAAGTACATCGGAAGACTTGAGTCAGATATAAGTAAGGTTGGTGCCTCAGAGAGTAACACAGTATGCCTTGACTTCTGTTCTGGCAATGATGCGTGTGTGCTTACTACAATATATAGTGTTCTTGGAAAGAAACATATATCCCTTGTAGGCGGAACTGGTGACGGAGGAAAAGTATCAGTTAATGGCAAAGTTTATGCCGATGCTGACGTATACGCGCTTATCCGCAATAATGAGGGTAAGATTAAAGTTTATAAGGAAAATATATATAAACAGGTTCCAGATTGTCGTTTTATTGCATCTAAAACTGACCGCAGCAAGTATCTTATAGGAGAACTTAATGGAAAACCAGCAAAGAAAGTATATCAGGATATATTAAATATCGGTGATAAAGAGATGGCGACACAGACATTTAAAAATCCATTAGGTAAGATGAATGGTCAGGATATATGCATAATATCTATTAAAGAGGTTGTTGGCGATAAGCTTGAGTGTTATCGTCAGGTCAATGATTCTGATGTTCTTACATTGCTTGAATCACAGGATATATCCCAGGTTGTTGAAAATACTATTAATCAGATAAGGAAAGATTTTACGCATATATCAGGTATATTTTCTATTAATTGTGTATTCAGGTACTTACTCTTCACGCAGGAGCATTATTTTGATACATATCTTAAGTCTATGTCGGTATTGGGCGACCATGCCGGACTGATAGGTTATGGTGAGCATTATAACCAGCAGTTTGTCAACCAGACAATGACTTGTGTTGTATTTGAATAAATGTTACTGTTTAAAGTCCGTTTTAAAAATGCTGTGAATTAAATATGAGTCAGCAGCTAAAAGCAGATGACAGAAAGAGGAGATGATTATATGTTTGGTAGAAAATCAAAAGCACAGAAAGAAATAAATGTTGTAAATGAAACGAAGGTACCTTTGGATATGCATCCGATAGTGCATGTAGCTGACAGTATTCTTGAATATCAGAGGCAGCTTGCACAAAGGGAAGTAGAGTCGCTTGATGAGATGTCAGAAGTGCAGAAGGCTTTTAAGCTTGCAACTAATGAAAATGAAAGATTAAAAGACCAGGTACAGGAATTATCGTCAGTATTTGCTGATGTAGGACAGATAGCAACAAGTTTTGATAGTGTAAAGAATGAAATCGTTGCATCGGTAGGAGAGGCACAGCAGAAAATAGATGATTTAAAGAGCAGTTCGGCCGATGTAAGTAAGAGCTTTGATGAGATAAAGAGCACATTTGGCGGAGTTCAGACATCTGTACAGCAGATTAAGGATTGTATGCAGCAGATTATAGCAATCGCTAACCAGACTAATATGCTTGCGCTTAATGCTTCGATTGAGGCGGCAAGAGCAGGCGAGCAGGGAAGAGGTTTTGCTGTCGTTGCCAATGAAGTCAAAAATCTTGCGGATGAGATTAAGACTCTTGTAAGTACGGTTCAGGGAAGTATTTCTGATGTAGAACATGGAACAGAACAGCTTAATACTAATATTGAGGAGTCACAGTCAGCATTTGGAAAGAATGTTGAAGATGCTGATGCGGCCTATGGAGTGTTTGAACAGATAATACAGGCAGCAGACGGAGCAGGGCAGGTACAGGAAGAGATTGGTGAAGTTACGCATTCATCAGAGAAGAAACTTTCAGAGGTTAAAGACTGTTTTGATAATCAGGAGCATCAGCTTCAGCAGGTTCTTGCACATATTGAACATGCCAATGACTTGGGAACAACGAAGAGTTCTATGTTTGAGGATATGAACAATCTTGTTGCACAGCTTAGTCCTATGGCTAAAGATATAGAAAAAAATTACCGATAAAAATATTCAGGAATCTTCTAAGCAGGTTGTTGGTGTAATCAAGGCAATAGAGGAAATAGCAAGCCAGACTAATCTCTTATCACTTTAACAAAAGAAAAGACGTGGTGTGATAATAGTAGATTTTAAAATATGATAATGTATAATGTAGTGCGTGAGTGTTATATATATTTGCAGTCAGCAGATAATATAAGTGTTAAAGTATAAATATCGTAAGTATTATATTTTATGTGAGCCTTAGGTGTTTATGGCTTGTGTGAATTTTAATGCGGGTAATATAGTAATAAAAAGGTATGTTTGATAAGTATAAAAAGTATAGAATAATAGGTGTTATTGTTGTAATCGCTGCGATAGCAGTATTATTTGCAGCGAATATAAGAATAAGAAGTGTAAGGCAGTACAGGTCGGATGCCAATAATCTGGTGCAGGAGCAGCAGAGTATAAGTGACCTGTTAAACAGCACCACAAAGGATGCAGTGGATAATAAAGAGAGCAGTGCTACGCGGGATGATGGCGCCGGTGACGATAATAATCCGTCAGATGATATGGATATAATGTCCGAAATGTTCAATAATTCATCTGAGCAGGAGAATGAAAAAGACGATACTGGCAACAGTGATTATAATGCTGGTGCAGGAGAAAATGTCGTTGTTAGTGATAATGTCAGCACCAATGACGATAACAGCCAGAGTGGTGGAGATAGTCAGAATAGCAGCAGTACAGGTGGCGAGGACATTTCTAAGGATGATAATTCAGACAGCGGCAGTGACAAAGCTGATAAGAAGCCAGCAATTATATCCTGTACAATAGAGATAAGGTGCGATGAGGCGACAGCTAAAAAGTCGTCCATAGATAATCCAGGAATAAGAGAGCTTATACCAGATAGTGGAATTATATTAGGCCAGATATCTTATTCGGGATATGAAGGCATTAGTGCCTATGATGTGTTATCAGCAGCAGCCAATATGAATGGCATAAGTGTGGATACCAAATGGACAACACAGTATGGCGGTGTATATGTAACTGCGATAGCAGGACTTGAGGAGATGATGGTAGGAAGGTGGTCAGGATGGATGTACAGTGTGAATGGCAAAGTTCCTATGACAACTGCAAGTTCTTATAATGTGGAAAATGGAGATGCTATTGTGTGGTATTATTATGCACCATAGCTTATATTATGAAGTATATCATATGTATTAGAGATTTAGCCGGAAGGAGAGATGTGTATGGAAAGAAAGTATATCGACCAGATACATCCTGCTGTCGGCTTTTTTTATATTGCAGCAGTACTCGTTATAACTATGATTACGATGAACCCGTATCTGCTTGCCATATCATGTATAACTTCAATTATTGTTATGGGCTATCTGAAAGGACTTTCAGAGCTTAGGAAAAATATTGTACCTGATATATCTGTAATTATATTTACAGTCGGTATACAGCCGGTGTTTTCAGGAAGCGGAAAGACTGTGCTGTATTATGTAAATGACAGAGCGGTATATCTTGAAGGTTATATATACGGACTTGTAATTGCCCTGCTTCTTATAACGGTATTTAACTGGTGTACGGTTATGAGAATACTTATTGACACCGAGAAATTGATGTATCTTATTGGCAGATTATCTCCGACACTTGCAATGATGATTACTATGATATTAAGGTTTATTCCGCTTATGAGACAGAGGTATAGAGTTATACACGAAGGTCAGGTAGGAATGGGAAGATATAATAATCCGTATAGTAAAAAGAAAAATGTGTTGTATGCGTTCATGGGTTTTATTGAAAAAATCAGACATAGAATAAAAGAAATATCAATACTTATATCCTGGTCACTTGAGAATTCAATAGAAACTTCTGATTCCATGGAGTCGCGTGGATATGGACTTAAGGGAAGGACAAGTTATCACAGATATATATTGAAAAAAACAGACATAATTCAGATGATTTTAATTGCAGGTGCATTTGCATATGTACTTGTACCAGTATTATTAAGGCAGTTTAGGGCATATTATCTGCCAAGGGTATATATTGAAAGCGTGTCTGTGTGGCATGTGATTGTAATGGTTGTATATATTGTGCTTGCGGTATTTCCGGTTGTCTTTTATAAGAAATCGGACATAGAGCGTGTATAGATTAAAAAGATATATTCTAATAAAGTAAGATAGTGGAAAGTAAATAGCCAGTTAAATTGAGGAAGGTTATGGATAATATAATACAAATCAGGGATTTGACATTTGCGTATGCGGCAGGTGATGAGCCGGTCTTAAGTGATATTAATATAGATATAGGCAGCGGAGAATTCGTCATAATAATGGGAAGTTCGGGAAGCGGAAAGACAACGCTGCTTAAGATGTTAAAAAGAAATATGATACCAGCCGGAAGATATTCGGGCAGAGTATATATATATGGGAAAGAAGCTGACAAGCTAACTGACAGGGAAAATGCTGCTGGCATAGGTTATGTAAGTCAGGACCCGGATAATCAGATAGTGACAGATAAGGTGTGGCATGAGCTTGCATTTGGACTTGAAAATCTGGGGATGGATAATGTGACTATAAGAAAAAAGGTAGCTGAGATGTCTGAGTACTTTGGCATAACAGGCTGGTATGACAGGGAAGTCAGCAAGCTCAGTGGAGGACAGAAACAGATACTTAATCTGGCTTCAGTTATGGTTATGCAGCCGGGAATACTGCTTCTTGACGAACCGACAGCCAATCTTGACCCGCTTGCAGCGATAAGATTTCTTGATGTTGTGAAGAGAATTAATCAGGAACTTGGCGTCACAGTTGTTATGGTTGAGCACAATCTTGAGCATATATATGCAGATGCTGACAGGATAATAGCGATAGATAAAGGCAGGGTGGCAGCCAACAGCTCACCTAAAAAAGCTGCGGCGGATATTATTACGGCGGGAAGTTTTCTTATAGAGGGACTTCCAGTAGCGTCTAGATTGTATTCAGGTTACAATAAGAAGAATGGTAATAGTGTTGTAAGTTATAATAATGTTAATATAGATAGTAATAATAAAAATAATCACATACTATCAGATGAAATTCCATTAACTGTAAAAGAAGGAAGACGGTGGTATGTTAATTATAAAAAAGTTTATGGAAAAGATATTACAAAGGATAAAGATAAAATTAATAACTTTGCAGGAAAAAGTATTATAAACGATAAAGTAATAAAGAAAGATGTGTTAGAAGATAATATAACAGGTAATAAAAACAAAAAAAGAATAGGCTTTATCAAAAAAAATAATCTTGAAAATAAAAGTAGTCGAAAGAATACAGATAATATAGAGAATACGGTCTGTCAGCTTAAAAATGTTTCCTACTCTTATAATAAAAAGCTGCCATATATCATTGATGGTGTAGATGTGAGCTTTAAGGAAGGTAAGATAACGGCTATTCTTGGTGGTAATGGGGCAGGAAAGTCTACAATGCTTAAGCTGATAGCCGGCATAATAGAGCCTGTACGTGGAAAGATTATAAGTAATAAAAGAATAATAATGCTTCCGCAGGACCCTAAGGCGGTATTTACTGAAGTGAGTGTAGAGGAAGAGCTTGCAGAGGTGCTTATGGATAAGGGCAATGGTATATATAATAATATGCCAATGGAGGATAAGAGAGAAATAGTTGAACAGATTATTGAAGAATTCGGACTTAATGATATAAGAAAAAATAATCCATATGATATAAGCGGAGGACAGCAGGAAAAGCTTGCTATTGCAAAGGTGCTTTTATTAAAGCCGGAGGTACTCTTATTAGATGAGCCGACAAACGGATTGGACCCCTACTTTAAAAAGACTTTAGGAAAACTTTTAAAAAAGATTAATGCAGGTGGGGTAACTATAATAATTGTGTCGCACGACCTTGAATTTGTTGACAGTTTCTGTGATGATGTCATAATGCTGTTTGATAGGAAGGTAGCGGCACAGGATAGCACACACAAGTTTCTTAGGGATAATATGTTCTATACTACCAACTATTATAGGATTATAAAATAACTAATATATTATTTA
>OOCV01000601.1_pt1 | contig 20828 bp, 29 predicted proteins | sample 1671061 | NCBI WGS metagenome assembly OOCV01 (sample SAMN06348118, study PRJEB24527) | human gut metagenome | biome: human gut; feature: ankylosing spondylitis patient; material: feces | host: Homo sapiens | place: China | collected 2015-10
TTTTCTTGAGTAATTGTATTCCATCCAAGGGCAACATAGTTATTATCAATAAACTCATCAAAAAAGAATCCTTTTTTAGTTCGAATCATCCAAAACCTTTTATTGTCAGATATATTCCTTATAGTATATTCTAAAGCATCATTGATAAATTTGGCTTCATATGCTTCGTCCATTAAAAAATCCTCCACATACCTTTTTTTACATAATACTACAAAACGTCCTGCATTTCTACAGGACGTTTCGTAAAAAATATATGGGGGATGATTCTCCAGTCAATGGAGAGTTGGAACGGCAGGATTCGAACCTGCGCCCTTGTCGACTCATGCGAATAGCATGCGACTGCTTCTTCCTGTTGAGCTACGTTCCATGTGGCGCATGATCTGCCGGACACTGCGCCGTGCATCATTCGGACGTTTTCACAGGCTGATGCCGCCCAATCAACGACCAGGCTGTGACCCCTGGCCGCCGCGTATCAAAACTCAAAAGAAAGGAGGTAATGAGAGGGGTGACTAAAACCCTCTTGCCGTTCTTGCCATGATATACTATACCACTTTAAAAACGGACATTGTGGACAAAACGGACAAACTTTTATTTTTCCATAATTCTTTCAAATTCTTTTCTTACTCCTTCCGCTGTCGCTTTTCTTCCGAGCTTCGCCGCCACTTCGTTCCAGCTCATCCCCTCAAAAACCTTGTATTTGATAATTCTCTGCATTCTCTGCGGGATGTGGTTCATCCACTGCTCCACATCCGTTTTTAACCGCTGGGCGTTCTCCTTACGCTCCTCTAAGATCTTCTCCTCGTACCGCAGGCGCGAGTCCTCCTCGTACGTGAATGCTGTCCCTGCGATCTTGAAGTGCTGCGGATTGTAAGGAAACTCCGGATTGCTCCCGGAGACGGAAGTCTGCACGATGGTCTTCCGCTTCTTTTTTAGGCGTCTAATATCCTTTTCTGTCTCCATAATAAGCTCACACGCGTCTATGTACTGCTCAAGAATCTTTTTCTCCATTGGTATCGCCTTCTTTCTTTTGGTTTTCCCGTTCTCTTCTGTCGTCCTCGTGTATCATCTCAATGAGTCTTACCCATTTTCTAGCCTCTTTATCAGACCATTTTATACCAGCTATCGCTACGGCAATTATGCCAATTACGATAAGTATATCTATTAATCCCATTCAGGTCACCCCTTCCATTTGTGTTCTCTTCCGGTTGTTCTGTCTCTCATTCTGATTTCGACCAATTCCAGATGCGACACGTTCAGGACTTCCCGCACAGCCTTGACCACGTTCCAGATCGGTCTCGGCAGGCGGCCGGCATTTCGAATCGCCCTGTCTGCGGTCGGATCACGATATCCTTCACCATTCATTATTTTTCACCTCATCCAAATTCCAGCTGTCCGTCATCGACGAATTTTGTTTTTTTCAAGCTTAGCTTATCCCCCTGCTGTTTTAACCGATCGACACGTGCCTGCTGTTTCAGGTTTGCCATATAATTATCGTCTACTTCCGGCAAAATCTTCAAAAAGTATTCTTCTGGAAGCGGCATTCCGTTTTCTTCACATAACTCGGCAATATCTCTTTTGTAAGCAATGATATGATTTCTGGTCAGATTCATATTGCAACCATCCGGCCAGAACGGATCATTGCAACCGTTTTCGTTGATATAGTTCCAATTATCACGTTCACGGATTATAAGTCTGCAAAGCAATTTTAACTGCTGTTCTGGTGTCTCCTTTTTCATGGCAGTACCTCCGGAACCCTTTTCAATGTATGTTTCATCCTTATTCCTCCCAAATTGCATTTGCCTCATTCTCACGATTTCTCTCCATGTAATAATCGTAGAGAAACTCTTTCTGCGCCTTTGTGAACTCTCTTGCCGGATTCTTGGTCGGAGTTGCAATCCCCATGCCCGGATTGTGAAGTAGAACCCATCCTCGTTCTACGAGCCAATCCGCGGCCCCGAACAGCCCTACATCACATTTTCGCTGAATGTCCAGATCTGTATTCATAACTTCGTCTGGAAAATTCTCATTCACGTAGTTATTAGCCCAATCCTGATGATTACCCCAGTCAACCTCGTGAAATTTTCCGTTCGGTTCCAGCCAACCATAATCTGCAGTCGTATGTTCTTCCTCATCCGCCATTCTTTCAAGAAAATCATCCAGCATAGAGAATCTTCTGTCTTCCTCTGTTTCCTCATCAAGTTCTCTTCTGATTGCTCTTTGTATGTCTTCTGGAATGCATTCCATCGCAGTATTCCATTTTTGCACCATATCTCGGAGGCTCTCTTCTGCGTCTTTTCTCTTTTTCACTTCCCGCCAAATGTCCATGCTTTTCGGAAGCGTCTCTTCTTCTCCCGGCTCATATACCACAAGACGATAAGTACCATCTCCAGTATTACCTTTCAGGGCTGCCCGTCCAAGAAGGATATCTTCCGCATGCCTTTTGATCTGTGCTTCCGTTTCATCTGTACCAGACATACAGTCCATGAGAAGCTCCATGACTTTATCGAATGGTTTTCCTTCCAGATAAAACCACTCTCTGGCTATATTTGTGATAAATTCACCTTGTACACTGAATGTAAGTTCTCTTTTCTCTACGTCCATTGTTTTCTTCCCTCTATTCGCCATTCAGAAGCCCGGTATACCCTTGCCCCGGCCGGAGGCTGGCTCCTTTCTGTTTGTTCTACACTGTCATTTTAGCTCCGCACTTCGGGCAGAACTTCCATTTTGCTTTGATATATTCTGTACTGGATCTTCCTGTTTCAACGGCATCATAACTCTCAACCTGAAAGCCACAACCAGAGCATTCAGCATGGATATAGTCGTTGTGCTCTTCTCTACTTTTCCACTTTGCTTTTTTCATTCTTCCCATGATTCCTGCTCCATTCCGTAAGATATTCTTCCTGCTCCCGGTCCTCTTCCGGATCCTTCGGACGCTCTGGTCGGTTCAGTAACCAGGCAAACAGGCCAACCAACACACCGCAGAACACGATAATTCCAACTACTGCCATCTATGCCTCCTCTCTGCCTTTCCAGCAACGTTCCAATTCTTCCAAGACTGCCATGCATACTTGGTTTACAAACTTTCCATTACCGAACGATTTCGCAAGCTGAGAGCATTCCCGGACACTCTCCTCATAGTCCTGTTCTTTCCCTGGCCGATTATAATACTTCTTGAAGAATCGCCAGATCTCTGTAAAGAATTTAAAATAATTCATCATGGCAGCTCCTCAATCCGGATATAGATACCAGGCTTCTCCGCCCAGAACTTTTCAGTAATCTCAGATGCCACCAGCGCATCATCCTTCCAGAAGCCTACCAAAGTCATGCAGTCTTTTAACATCTTCTGCAGATTGTCTGTGTCTGGCTTTGTGATCCTGTACTCTCCGTCCTTATGTCCATTCTTCGGGAAACACCACTTGGTAATCAGCCTTACGCCCGTTCTGTACGGTGCCATAATGCGATACTTGTACAGGTTGCCAATCAATTTCTCCTTAGCAGCTTTCAGTTCCGGCGGATCATAGAACACAGGTCTGCCATTCACGATTGTGACCTTGTGCTCCTGGTGTGTTATTGTTGGCGGTTCCATCGCCATAAAAAACTCTGTCATTTTTCATCATTCCTTTCCTGCGCGTCTGTGCTGGGTGGGTATGCTCCTAACCCGTTGTGGGGGCGTACTCAATCGCCCCACACTTAGGGTGGGCATGCCCGCACATTCCCGCCCGATTAGGGTATATATTTATATACAGGTGCCGGGCGGGCATTCCTGCCACCTAAAAAACAAGGTGTCGGGCAGCTTTCTGCCCTATGCCCGTTACCATGATCGCGGGCATTCCCGTTACCTATGTTGTTTTAGGTGTCGGGCATTTGCCCATGACCTAAAATGTTTCAGGTATCGGGCAAATACAACGTGTATCTTTATTTACCATAAATCCGATTTCTTTTAATGAATTTCGAACCGTTTTTTCCTCCGGATATTTCTCGCCGGTTGCTTCTGCATCCGATTTCAGGACTTCATACAGCTCCTTTACCGTCGGATATTTGTCCTCATGCGTAAACCGGAAATTTTCTATCGCCATCTTATATTTTTCCTTTTTGGCTTTACGCGCTTGCTCTCCTTGTTTCTTTCTGGCTTCTCTACCTTTCTGCCATGCCGGTTTGTCTGCTTCCAGCTCAAGATCTTTCAGCACGCCGATCTGATCCAGGCAGTGAACCGGATACTCAAACCACATGTTGACCGGTTCGAACTTTGGAAATTCTCGAAGCGTCCCCTCGATTCTCCATGCCGTATGGGCCTGTACTGCCGCTTTTGCCTCGACGATCTGCTTATCCAGAGCTATCTTCTGCCACCGGTCCAGATGCGCCTCGCAGTAGCTTATCATCTGCGCACTGCTCAGTAAATCGTCCTGGGAAAGATCTTCCTCCCACTTGAAATGCGCATTCAAATAGTCCGTACACGCCTTACAGATCGCTTTATTTTCTTCCTGTTTCATCAGTGCTTCCGTAGGTTCCAGCTCGATCAGATCCAGCAGGGCATCCGGATCACGGGCAAATACACCGGAGCCAGAAGCACGGTCCATAGATTTCTTCCCTCCTTGATTTCCTTTGCTGTGATGATGGCAATAAATCACCGCGCATCCAAGCTCTGTGCAGACTTTATCAAATTGGTTACAGAAATTCGCCATCTGATCCGCGCTGTTCTCATCTCCTGTGATTACTTTATAAATCGGGTCAATGATAATAGCCACATAGTTCTTCTTCGCAGCACGCCGGATCAGCTTTGGTGCCAGCTTATCCATAGGGACTGATTTACCACGCAGGTTCCAGATATCAATGTTCTGCAGATTATCCGGTGTAAAGCCCATTGCTTCGTATACATCCTTAAAACGGTGCAGACAGCTTGCCCGGTCAAGCTCCAGATTGACGTACATGACACGTCCCTGCGCGCAATGCCACTGCAACCACTTCTTTCCTTCTGCGATGGCAATACACAGTTCGATCTGCAGGAATGACTTACCTGCCTTAGACGGACCGGAAATAAGCATTTTATGCCCTTTTCTTAAGATTCCATCAATCAGACACGGTGACAGCTCCGGCAGATTATCCCATACACTTTCCAGCCCTTCCGGCTCCGGCAGATCATCGTTGACACCCTCAATCCACTCGTACCATTCATTCCAGGACTGTTTTCCGATGTTGGTATCTACGATGAACTGTTTCTTTTCACCACGCTGCACTCCTGGCATTCTGGAAAGTCTCGATGGATTCCGGTTCTGTGTATCCACGTCGATACCGTTTTTCTGGCAGACTTCATACAGATAATCAACCCGTTTTCGATATTCGTTGTAATCTGCCGCATCTACCCGCACAATAGCATGCAGGCTCTTTTTTCCGGAATATACCAGGCAGGCAATTGGAAGCTCCAGCTCCCGCAGGATAGCGTTCTGCTGTTCCAGCTCCATATGATCTGACTCTACTAAAGCATACCGGTACTCTGTTACATTTTCATTTTTACAGCCGTTTCCGTCCAATGGGTTGAAGCGGATCCACGCTCCGGCTTCCGGATTGTAGTCACCAAGTACTGCGCCAATGTCCCCTTTACAGTCGTTCAGCAATTCAATCAACTGTCCGGCAGTACGGTCCCAGCTGCCTTTTTGTGGCAGCCAGCGCGTACCTTTTTCATCTGTCTTTTCCCAACTTCCGGTAACATAACCTACGTTTTCTCCTGCTTCAAACAGTGTTTCCAGATACGTGATCAGCTGCTCCGCCGGATTCCAGTTGGAAGGCTCCTGTATCTCTTTCCCTTCCAGCCAGTTTTTATCCACAACAACACGGTCACTGTCCACCGCGATACTGTCGTTCCAATCCAGTTCATGGCCCTTCTCCGGAACCCATCCATGATCCAGGGCAAGCTGTACGATCGTGCCGCCGGTTACCGGTGAGGATGAGCCGGAAAAGGTTCTCCATTTTTTCTCACATTCATTTGCATGATATCTGCCGTAATCTTTCTGGCTCCAGGCATCCCATACAGATACCGGATACCCTTCCTGTTTCAGAGCCATCCCAACAGAACACCATTCCTGATAAGTAAGCTCGGATGGATTGATATGTTCTATAATTTCTGTAAGGCTCGTCCTCTGTTCCATACTCTTTAAGCTCCTTTATATTCTCTCGGGTTGATATCCATTGGAATCCGCCAGCCATTCGCTGCGATCCTGTCGATCAGATTCTTTGCTGTTTCAAACTGCCAGGTTCCTACATGCTCAAATCCCCTGCTTTCCAGAAAACGGATCTGTTTTGGTGTCGTCAGCCCCTCCGTGCGTCTTTTACTCAAGCGATCCAAGATCTTTTCTGCTTTTCCTGCATTCTCGATTTCATCCGGCATAATGCCCAGCTTTTCCAGTGTCTTTTTCTGCTTCTCAGATGGCGGTCCCATTTCCCACCCAAAAGAGGGAACATAGCTGGACAGGTCTTCCGCCTGGATGGACATCTCAAACTGCAGCGGATCCACCAGTTTCTTTTTACGCTTTTTCATTTCCGCAAGCTGCTTTGCCAGAGCTTCTTCTCTCTGCGCTACGACATCCTCAGATGCTTTCTGCTCCGCTTCTTCGAGGTCAACCGGCATGCCTGCTTCTTTTTCCAGATTTTCTGTCATCTGCTGGGCCACTTCCTCATTCTCACAGATCAGGCTCGCCGGATGGCACAGCTCATGCCGCTCTGTGTGCCACAAAAAATCAAGCAACAGTAGATGGTCTTTTCCTGTTTCCGGGGACAATCGGGTACCACGCCCCACCATCTGACAATACAGGCTCCGCACCTTAGTTGGTCTGAGAACCACGATACAATTCACCGACGGGCAATCCCAGCCTTCTGTCAGAAGCATCGAATTGCACAGCACGTTATACTTCCCGGCATCAAAATCTTTCAGAATTTCAGCTCTGTCCTGGCTGTCTCCATTTACTTCTGCCGCCCTAAATCCATACTGATTCAGCAAATCACGGAATTTCTGGCTGGTCTTTACCAGCGGAAGGAATACCACTGTTTTCTTATCCATGCAGTATTTCTGCATTTCTTCTGCGATCCCCTGCAGATATGGATCCAGTGCGGTGCCGATTTCGCTTGCTTTAAAATCTCCAGCCTGCACTGATACACTACTCATATCAATTTTGAGCGGAATAGTCAGTGCCTTGATTGGGGACAGATACCCTTCTTTGATTGCTTTCGGAAGTGTATATTCATAGGCCAGCGATTCAAAGTAAGCCCCAAGGTTCCGCATATCGCCGCGATCCGGTGTCGCTGTTACGCCTAATACATGTGCATGCGGGAAATGCTGCAGCACACGCTGATAGCTGTCCGAAATACAGTGATGAGCTTCGTCAATGATGATCGTGTTAAAATAAAAGGGATCGAAACTGTTCAGACGTTTCTCTCTCATCAGTGTCTGCACAGAACCAACTACTACGCGGAACCAGCTCCCCTGGCAGGAACTCTCTGCCTTTTCAAGGGCACAGCCAAGACCGGTTGTCTTCATCAGTTTATCTGCGGCCTGTTCCAGCAGCTCCCCTCTGTGTGCCAGGATCAGAACACGGTCTCCCTGCCGGACACACTCTTCTGTTACTTTGGCAAAGACTACCGTCTTTCCACATCCAGTAGGAAGGACCAGCAGGGTTTTTGATACCCCGCTGTCCCACTGTTCAAAAATAGCTTCCTTTGCTTCTTTCTGATACGGTCTCAGTTCCATTTAAAATCTCCCTGGTGTAAATGCTGGCTTATCCGAGTCTTTCGGATACAGCTTTTCAATGTAGTTGAACTTCTTACTTGGGTCTTTGATTCCCGGCTTCACGCCGATTTTCGCTCTTGCCGTTTTTCCTGGAAGCGCATTCCAGTCCATCCGAAGCTCTTCCCCCTCTTTTTTCAGGCCGACGCCACGGAACAGCTCTGACAGTTTCCATTCCAGGCTACTATGTAAGATGTAGTTCTCACGAATTGTGATTTCGCGGTCTGCGTGTACGATGAAGTACACAACTGCCATATTGCATGGCGGGAGCTTTCCTTCTCCTTTGGATCTGCTGCGGTCATATTTCTCGATGGTTACGTTGTAATCCCCTTCTGGGATTGGATCAAAGTTCTGGGAATCCTGTTTGATAGAATCATCCCATCCAAGTTCTCTTCCTTCTACTGACATAATTGTTTTCCTCCTTAATTAAACGGAATTTCCTGTTTTTCTCGCATTTTTTTGATTTCGTCATATACCTGATCCCAGCAGGCTACTAAAAGACCTTCGATAATGCCAGGATTTACAATGTTGTAATCTTTAATTTTGGTTCCGGCAGGGACATAACCCCTGGCCTCCACTACATTTTCCAGGTCCCATTCATCTACGTGGTATGTTTCCATCAGATCCCGCAGCGCTTTCGGGATTTCTGGATCCAGACTGCTCTCCCCAGCAGGATCCGGCGTTTTAGGCGGCTCATCCAGTGGAAGATTCATCTGTTCCCCAGTTACTTCTTCTGGCGTTGTCGGCTTCGGAGCTTTCGGAACGGGCTCAGGAGCTGACGTCGTTTTAGGTGCTTCTGCAGCTTTGTACGGTTTCATATCTGCGGAAGCTTTTCCCTGTTCTATAATGCTCTGAATGACTTTGTAGTCAAACGGAACCTCATCCGGCAGACCGAAACGGTTCTTTGCATCCCAGCAGGCGTTGTGTGACGTGTACATGACACGCTCACCGCCCTGCGCTTTCCTCTTCTTTCCCTTGTCATCAACTGCAATGGAAAACGTTTTGTAGTTGGCAAACAGCAGCATGTCCGCCCATTCCTTGATCAGCGGCGATGTCTGGGATGTTGTTTTCTTTCCAAGCTTCAGTTCCCATCGGTCATAAGCTCCCAGCTCATCCGGCTGTTCAAATTTTTTAATCTGCGCATGTGCTGTAAGAACCACGTTGACGCCCGCTTCCACAACTTCTGAAAGCCGATTCAGGAACCGGCCAATCTCCTCTTTTACATAGGTATAGCCGTTTCCATACCCGAAATCCTCGATTCCAAACTTCCGATGCTTATCGCAGATAAACTGGATGCACATAGACTCAGCCCAGTCGATCGTGTCAACCACAAGCGTTTTACACACGTCCGGATGCGTCCGGATGTAGTCCACCTGGTCAAGAAGATTCTGCCAGCTTGTAGCTTTTGGCAACCGGGCAACATCCATTGAGTTCGTGCTACCCTCAGTGTCAATGAACACCGGATCCGGGAATTTACTGGCAAACGTAGATTTTCCAATTCCTTCCGGACCATAAACCACAACTTTTTTTGCACAGGGAATCACACCTTTGATAATTTCCATTAAAATACACCTGCCTTCCATGATTTCTGCTGTGGCTGTTCAGCCTGCGCCTGTCCAACCACATAACCGTCTTCGATAATGATGCTGCATTCATCACCGGTACTTACCCTAGTAGCGATCGCCTGCAGCCCCTCGCCCTCCAGCCAGGAACCAAACTCCTGCAGTGTCTGCAGATCCATCTGTTCCAATTTATCCAGGAGAACAAAGCCACACTCCGGATTCAATTTCCGGACAATGGCAGTAGATACCATCAGCCTCTCAGAGCCGGACATGTTGTCCCATTTCTGCCCTTTATACACCAGCTCGCCCTCCTTTACCGACAGTTCCGGAAGTGGCAGCTCTGCAGACGAAAGAAGATTTGCTTTTTTCTCCCTGATAGCATTAATTTTTTCTGAAAGCTGATCATACTGACGACGGTATTCTTTTGCATCATCCTCAGCCTTCTCCTTGTCCAAATTTGCGCGTACCATCCGATTGATCTCCTCGATATTGGAAATGCTGTCTTCCAGATCCTTGGTAGACTGATCTACCAGATCGGCAGCTGATTTTTCAGCAATTTCCAGATCCTTTACCAGTTGCAGATGATGCTGTTTTGCTGCTTCCAGCTGATCAGACAACCGCTTTACCTCTTCATAAGCGCGTTTTACCTCTTCCCGGATCTTTCCTGCCTGTTCTCTTTTCCTTTGATTTTCTCCATTCTGAGCAAGAATGTCCTGCTGCTGCCGGATCAGCGCAGATGGTGAGACCAGATCTTTGGGTGCTTCCGGGTAATATGGCTGTTCTTTGGCGAACTTTTCTTTCTGATCCGCAGTCCGGCCGATGTACAGCCGATCCTGATACAGCTCTTTTTCTTCTTTCTCTAACTCCGCCAACTGGTTACCAACGCCGATGATCTGCAGCAAAGTCTGTGCTTTTTCCTTCCCGGAGCTCTCCATGAACTTCGGAAGATTCAATGCCAGAGACTCGACAAAAGTGTTCAACAACGACTGTCCGGCCTTCTGACCGCTTGGATCCGTTACCTTCAACGCACTGTTCTTGCCTTTACGTTCAACGATCAGACCGTTGTTCAATACTATTTTTAAGTTTGGCGGGATGATGGATCCATCACGCGTTGCATCTGATGGTCTGAAATTTTCGCCACCCAATGCCCATGCAATGGAATCCAGCACCGACGTCTTACCCTGGTTATTTCTGCCACCGATGACAGTCAGACCATTTGCCGTCGGTTCCAGTTTCACTGCTTTGATTCGCTTGACATTTTCAATTTCAAGCTTATTGATTTTCACTGACATCTTTCTTATCCTCCTTGTCTTTGTTAAAGTAATTCCAAACCGTCCCTGCACTGCAGCCCATTTCGTCTGCAATCTTTTCATAGGACCATCCGGCGTTTCGAAGCGCCGTCATCTTTCCAGTGTCCAGCTTCCTCTTCCTGCCCTGTCCAACAGGGCTTTTCGGGGGGGCGTTGGTTTTACCTCTTCTTTCGTTTCAGGCTCTTTCCGTGGCTGTTTCATGACCGCAAACACAGCCCCGGCTTCTGCGGCCGCCCGCACATCCTGCATGGTCATACTGCTGATGGCAACCGGATGCATGACGTAGATATCATCATGCATCCCATGCATCGTCAGATCCACCGCCTCGGTATATTCAACGATCTGCATTATTCTCACCCTTCTTTCAACGACCCTGAGCGGATCCACGCCGCAAACACTGCGTCCCGGCGCTCTTCTTCCCGCTCTTCCTGCTCCTCGCGGCACTCTTCGACGTAATCGCCGATCTTCTTTGCCACGAGCGCCAGAAGGAACATTCCAGCTCCCAGGGCGGCGCGGCCCCACAGATCCGAATCCACGCCGCCGATGTAGATCCATGTACCAACCGCGCCGACCGCCAGCGCCGCTTTATCTGATCTCTTCATTTCTGCGTCCTTTCATATCCAAACGACTCCACTGCGGCTTCCACACGCTGGCGGACGATCTCTTTTGCTTTCTCTTCTCCGAGTTCCTCTGCTGTATACTGCTGTCCTCCGATTGTGATCCGAGTAACAACCATGATTTCTTTCATAAGGCACCACCTCTTCCTTATCTCCTTATCGTATGCAACCCGGCTCCGTAATGATTTTCTATTGATTCGTAACCATTTTTGAGCTATTATGTAGTTGCAAATTGTTTTTTGTATTCGTCCCATGGGAACTGGTACTTCCTGTGGGACTTTTTTCAAAGACATCATTAACGTGAAAGGATAAACCATACCATGCGCTTTTTAGCATTATTTCTTTTGGTTGTTGCATATAAATTTCTTACAAATTTAATGCATTATTTTAGAATCAAAAAACTACAAACATATTTTTCTGAATTTCTTGAGCATAAATGCGACAATATGAATCTCTATCGTCAAGAAGTGCTTTCCTTGTTTGAAAAAGCTCATGTTAAAGATAAAAAAATTCCTGTATCTGAGCATATTGGAAACCGGCAAATTGTTTCTGGAAACGTAAGCACCTTCTCTATGTTTCCAAGTACACGTGTTGCATTTTCTGTCACTACGCTAAACATGTTCGAAGAGGCAGAAGGCGTGTTCCGAAAAAATATGCTTGATAGTTTCAATCCGTTTTACTGGATTGATTTAATCGTTTTCCTCCCAAAATCATTACTGGCTTATGTTGGAATATCCTCTGAAGTTACCGCTTACAAGATATGCAATGTCCTATTTACCTTCATCTGGTGGATACTCGGAATTCTTGTTGTTTATTTCAAACCCCAACTCCAAGATTTCGTTATCAAACTGGTGCGAAATCTTTAAAATGAATTTTGACAATATAACAAGCCCTTTTGCATTCCCAGTCTCTGCTATTTTCGCTTGTGAAAATAGCAGATTTTTTATTGCCTGTTCTCTTATAAATGAACCATAATTCATTTTCAAACAAATTCCTTTCTTTTGTGTTACAGAAGACACTTTGCATCAACATCAAGTGCCGCCGCGATGCGGACTAAATCACTTACTTTAATCAGCTTCCGTCCGTTAAGCATATCGCTCAGTCCGTGTGCGCTATATCCGGCCTTTTCAGAAACATGTACATGCTTCAGCCCTTTTTCAGCGATGATCCGTGCAATGTTCTCCGCTGCCGGACTGTTACACTCCGCTATCGTCATCGCTCATCCCTCCTACAAATTTATTCACGAAGTAGATCTGTGCCTTCCCGGTTGCCTTCGGCGTTCTGGTTACGATGTTGCAGCCATTTCCGTCGATATGTGTGCTCTCTTTGATTTCAAACAGCCCCATGTTCATAGACTTCTGCGTTGGCATGTTCCAGTCGGAACCTTTTCGCTTGATCAGGTATCCATGGTTTCTCAAGTACTCGAAGAGACGCTTCTGTCCGATGTCCACGCCGTTCTGACGCAGGAGCTTTGCAAGGTCACCGATTAAGATGGAACTGGAGCTTGCTCTCACCGCATCGGCGAAGATCACTTTTGGTTTCATGCGCTCAATTTCTGTATTCTGTGCTTCGATGGTCTTCTGCGCTTCCAGCACCGCCAATGCAAGAAGCTCTTTTCCCTGCAAGGCTGGCATCTGGTAACCGCCGGTTCTGCGGATCGCTGGAAGGACTTCGGAAGTTACCCAGTGTTTAAATCGTTGAGCGCTTTCCAGTTTGCTTCCGAAAATCAGAGCATACAAACCGGATTCATTAATTATTCCTAATTTTTGCTTTCCGCCAAGGGTGTCGCATTCTGCTACTCCCTTATCTTCTGGGCAAACATGTTTTGCCAATACATCTCTCGAATTAGAATATCCAAGTGATGCCGTCACATCTTTACCTACGAACCACGGTTCTCCGTTAATAGTTACTGTTCGGACATCACCGAACTCTTCTGAATTAAAAATTTTTACCTCGTTCATTATTCCTCCTATTTTTTCTCTTGTAATATTTTTATTACAATGGTAGAATCAATCTGTACCCTTACACGGGCAATGAAAGGAGCTGGTTATATTGACCAAACTTTTGACTTTGCCCTGTTCCCTTTATGAGTTACCATAGTTTTTCTCATATTCGTCAGCTAATGGGCTAATCTTATACTTGCAGAACTAAAACTGCGTAAGTGACGAAATATTTCATAGAAGCATTTGGCACTACAGATGTGATTGAACATGTATGCAATGGACTGGGGCCTCGGCAATGGTTTGGGGCTTAAGTGAACAATCTGCAAAATATATAGGGTAAACAAAATTAGGCAAAAACTGATAGAATAGTGCTTCTGTCAGTTTTTTGTTCACTTTCAGGTGTCTTTCTAAGACACTTTTGGATCAAAAAAAATTTCATCTACATCCTGTGCTGTCAAATTGTATCGTTCTTTCATCATTCGTATTTCACCTTGTGTAAATTCCGCCCCTCTTGTTTCGTTTAACTTATTTGAAAAAGTAGGGCGTGCAATACCAAGATATTCTGCCAATGTCTGTCCAGTATCATCAAACAGCTTCATTACGGACTCTAATTTTTTCTTGTTCACTAATTTCACCTCTTTTCTTGCTTTTTTTGTTTGTGTCTTTTTAAGACACTCAAATAATATCACAGCGCTTTTATCATGTCAATACACTTTTTTGTCTTTTTAAGACACTTTTTAAGATTTTTATTGCATTCTCAGTAAATATGCAGTAAAATTAAGACACTTTAAGGAGGTGTTATTATATGTGTAAAATGGCAAGCAGAATCAAAAAATGTCGTTTAGAAAACAATTTAACGCAGGAGGAACTCGCTGAAAAATTAGGCTTGAAAAAGTCTGCTGTTGCAAAATATGAAAATGGTCGCGTTGAAAATATAAAACGTTCTACTATTGAAGAGATGGCGCGTATATTTGCTTGCACACCATCATATTTAATGGGATGGGACGATATGGATACTACTATTGCTGCACATAAAGACGGTGATAATTTTACGCCTGAAGAATTACAAAAAATTGAAGAATACAAAAAATTACTTATTGCAGCACGGCCTAAGGAGTGATTCTTTTGACTTACGAAGAAATGCAGAAATCACATACTGATTTGAATATCGTTGAAATGGACTTATCGGAAATATTCGGTTTAAAGGGACTTTATTATGCTGGAAATATTGCCATTGAGAAAAATCTTTCTTCCACCGAAAAATCATGTGTCCTTGCTGAAGAACTCGGACATCATTATACAACTTACGGAAATATCATGGACCAAAAAGATATTCAAAATCGAAAGCAGGAATTACGAGCACGGCTTTACGGATATGACATGCAGATCGGTCTAATCGGCATTGTTGAATGTTACAAGCATCACTGTCGTTCCATTTATGAAATGGCCGAATATTTACAGGTAACTGAAGAATATTTGAAAGAGGCTCTGGAATGCTACAGCAGAAAATATGGAGAAAATCTTGTTACAATAGATAGTTATTCAATCCGATTTGTTCCATCTTTACAGGTGATGGAATTTTGGAAATAAATACTAGTATAGGAGATATTCTATAATATGAGTTCAAAGAAAAAACAGCAGAAAGGACCTGGCTGTTTAAGTTATATAATAGTTATAATGATTATATACGCACTTATAAGTTCCTTTGTAGATACGTATCATTCAGAGATTCTTAAATTTACTGGACAGTTGATGAAAATCGTCAAATTACTCATTAATATATCAATAGCAATCATTATTTGCTATTTCGTAATAAAATTGTTTTATAAGGTTTATATTCGAAAAAAGAAGACGAAAGAAAATGATTTGATGATCTCTTCAGTTCCCGTAAATGTTCCTGTTATTCCGGTTCAGGAAGAAGCACCAAATAAAAAAGTAGAAGATACTATAGATTGTAGTGTTAACACTTCTAGTGCTTTGGTTGAAAAAACAGATGTTGATACTTTTTATCAGCCAGCCGAAGAACATGATCATATATCCAACAGTACAGCAGATCCTTATTTCGAAGAAGCCGGATATTTAGTTACAGAGCGTCAGATTGCATCAGTTGGATATCTTCAACGAAAATTCGGCATAGGATTTAACCGTGCAAATAAGCTCTTAGAGCAATTGCATATAGCTGCTATAGTGGGACCTGAATCAGGCACTAAGCCTAGAGAAGTTTGGATTTCAAAAGAACTATTTGAAAAAGCAATAAAAAAAGGAAGTTATGATTCTATCGATTTTGTGCTTGAAGCAGAAGAGTTAAAAAGCCGTGACTATATAGATAGCGATTTAAATTTACCGAACCATTTTGAAAATGCTCAAACGCGCGATGGTATTGAAAAAAATACTTTCCTTCCCTATAACGCTTCTATAGATCCGACCGTTGAACGAATCAAATTTTATAATAATAAGTTCGACTATATGGAAGGAACTGATTTCGAACAATATTGTGCCATGATTTTACGTGAAAATGGATATACTACAGAGATAACGCCAGCAAGTGGAGATTACGGCGTAGACATCATTGCCAAACAGTCCGGGATTATTTATGCTATTCAGTGTAAATGTTATTCTTCTGATGTCGGTGTTGATGCCGTATATCAGGTCGCCGGAGGTATGAAGTATTATCATGCAAATATAGGTATTGTCTTAACCAATCGACATTTTACAAGAAATGCCAAAGAGCTGGCCGATGCTATAGGTGTCGTCCTCTGGGACCGAGAATCGTTGGAAGATTTAATAGCCAGTGCAAACATAGACACTACCCCATCAGATAACGTCGAGCTTGAGTCACTTGAACAGCCATCAACTACAGATTCTAAGGATTCCGCTGAAGTTGATAGCAACGAATCATCTGTAATCAATCCTTATAATGAATCTGAGGGTAAATAAATATCTATTTCATAGAAAGGAGTCGATACAATGCCATTACCAAACCCACAGCACTACACCATCGAAGACATCTACGCTCTCCCAGAAGGCGAACGTGCCGAGCTGATTGACGGAAAGATGTATATGATGGCTCCGCCCAGCTATCTGCACCAGACGCTTTGCATGGAGCTTTCCGCTACGATCCGGGACTATATCCGCAGCCACAACGGTTCCTGCCAGGTACTTCCGGCACCGCTTGCCGTGAATCTGCAGGCGGATGATACGACTTACGTAGAACCGGATATCTCCGTTGTCTGCGACCGGAGCAAGATTACGCCAAAGGGAATCAACGGCGCACCGGACTTCATCGTGGAGATCGTCTCTCCCAGTAGCCGGAAGATGGACTATATCACAAAAAATACTCTCTATTCCGAGGCTGGTGTCCGGGAATACTGGATCGTGGATCTGGCCCGGAGGCGAACCACCATATACCGCTACGAAGAAGATGCCGCGCCGATGATCGTTCCTTTCGATCAGCCGCTGACCGTCGGTATCTACGGCGATCTGCAGATCACAATCGCGGAATTACTGAAAAACTTCGAATAAAAGAAAAACCGCCCCGGTGTTGGCGCACCAGGACGGCTCAGTAACATTCCGAAGAATGATACCAGTTCGACAAAACATATTGTATCATCTTCGGAAACGTCAGACAAGCAGAACGTTTGTTTTGGCGTTTTTCTCATACCCAAAATTGAAAATTTGAAGAAGGTGATATTATGTCAGCACTTAAAAACGGTGCTCTCTACATCCGCGTCAGCACCGCGGATCAGACCGAACTCTCTCCGGATGCGCAGCAGCGTCTGCTCCTGGACTATGCGAAGAAGAACGGGATTGTCATTGCAAAAGAGTTCATTTTCGAGGAATCCGTCTCTGGCCGGCATGCGGACCGGCGGCCGAAGTTTCAGGAGATGATCGCCCTTGCGAAGCAGGACTCCCACCCGATCGACGTGATTCTGGTCTGGAAATACAGCCGTTTCGCGCGCAACCAGGAGGAATCCATTGTCTACAAGTCGCTCCTCAAAAAGAATAATATTGATGTAATCAGCATCTCCGAGCCGCTGATTGACGGCCCGTTCGGCACGCTGATCGAGCGTATTATTGAGTGGATGGACGAATACTACTCGATCCGTCTCTCCGGTGAGGTTATGCGCGGAATGAAGGAAAAGGCCCTGAAACATGGCTACCAGGCAACGCCCTCTCTTGGATACCGGGCCGTGGGCGGCGGCAAGCCGTTTGTGATTGACGAAGCGGAATATCAGATCGTCAAGTACATCATGGATCAGTACGATCTGGAAAATCACGATCCCACTGCGATCGCCCGGAGCTGTAACGAACTGGGATATCACACCAAACGCGGCAATCTCATGGAACGCCGGTCGGTGGAGCGGATTCTTCGGAATCCCTTTTATGCCGGCACTGTGATCTGGAACGGGATATCGTTCGAAGGTGCGCACGAAGCCAGGCTTGACCGGGAACGTTTCAACAACCGGATTAAACGCATGGACGCCCGACGGAGAACCCCGAAGAGCCGGAACCCGTCCGCCTGCAAGCACTGGCTGTCAGGGCTCTTAAAATGCCCCGTCTGCGGCGCTACCCTTACCGTAACGGCCGGAAATACCTCCTGTCCCTATTTCCAGTGCTGGAAGTATGCAAAGGGGCTTCACAAGGTTTCCAATTCGATCACCGTGGCAAAGGCAGAAAGAACCGTCTTCCGGTACTTCGATGAAATTCTTGCCGGTGCGGATTTTTCCTACACGGTACGGAACAAAACGCTGGACGTAGAAAAGGATGACACCGTTGCCCGCCTCCAACAGGCGCTGGATCACTTATCCATGCGGGAATCCCGGATTAAACTTGCTTTCGAAAATGGGATTGATACGCTGGAAGAATACGGCGCCAACAAAAAAAGGCTCGCCGAAGAACGACAGAGCCTGCAGGAAGAACTGGACCGCGTTCTTACGCCCGCCGCCCCGCCGGAAACAATCTCGAAAGAAGATTTCCGAAAAGAGATAAAAAACATCAATGATATTCTGAAAAATCCAGAGGAACCAGCCGAGAAAAAAGGACTTCTGCTCCGCTCCATCGTGGATCGTATCGTCTATGAAAAGGCTTCCGGAACCATGTATTTCGACTTTTTCGTCTCCTGATTTTTTTCCGAAAGTCCGCAAACCCGCATAAACACTGGATTTTTCCGTATCATCTGGTACGGAACTCCGGGCCACCATACTGACTCATGATAATTTGGGCGATTTTGGGGTTTGGTGTCGTAATGTTTACAGGATACTCGAGGCGTTTTTCATAATTCCACATCCGTCAGCACCCTCCTTTCCGGTTGACTTCCCACGGCCATGGCTGCATAACCCATTCGAAAGAACGGCTCATGCGGTCGTTGGCGGTATCGATCGTGAGCGGGCCGTACTGTTCGGCGTACTGTTTCAGTGCTTCTTTTCGAAGCTCCACTTTTTCCCGGAAAAAGGCAAGTGCATCTTCATCCTCCGGGTGGGTGTCGAGGTAAAGGTTCATTTCAACAACAGCAAAGCTGACCTGATCAATCCAGGCGAGCAGCTTTTCGCGGGATGGCATCTGCGGCATCATAGGCACTGTCCTCCTCCCTTTCCACAGAATGGTTTACAGAGTTCCGGGAATAAGGTTCCATTTTTTAATGCAGCGGAAAGATCATAGATCTGTTCAAACCGCTGCATCGGAACGTACGCCATTGCAGGTATCATATGATCTACATGCTGCATTTTCCGCGGGAAATTCCTTGGTTCCATCTTCAGTTCCATATTGTTTGAAGCGGCGCGGCGGTTCTGCATATTGTTCGCACCGCAGCAGCCGCAATTCATACGGGATGAATCCATACCATGTTCCTCTTTCATTTTCTGTTCTTTATAGAGTATGAAGAAAATAAGAAAGTGTCAAAAAAGGCAGCGGTTTCTCTTCCGCTGCCTTTCTGTCATACTAATGAAATTTTCATCAAAACTGCATCTCATACAAATGCGCATAAATCCCGCCTTTCGCGAGCAGTTCCTTATGTGTGCCTTCCTCCGCAATTCCATTCTCCGTCAGCACCAGAATCCGCTTTGCATTCCGGATTGTGGACAGCCGGTGCGCAATCACGAAGGTTGTCCTGTCTTTCGCCAGAAGTTCCAAAGATTTCTGGACGACTTTTTCGCTTTCGTTGTCGAGCGCTGAGGTTGCCTCGTCGAAAATCAGAATCGGCGGGTTTTTGAGGAATACGCGGGCGATGGAAAGCCGTTGTTTCTGGCCACCGGAAAGTTTTACGCCGCGCTGGCCGATATCGGTGTCGTAGCCGTCCGCCAGCTCCATGATAAATTCATGTGCATTGGCCGCTTTCGCTGCGCGGATGACCTCCTCGTCGGTCGCATCCGGTCTGCCATAGCGGATGTTGTCGATGATCGTTCCCGCAAACAGGTACACATCCTGCTGCACAATACCGATCTCATCGCGCAGATCCTTTAACTTCACATCGCGGATGTCCTTTCCATCCAGCAGAATTCGTCCTTCCGTCACATCGTAAAAACGCGGAATCAGCGAGCAAAGCGTCGTCTTTCCGGCGCCGGAGCTGCCGACCAGTGCCACATAGTCGCCGGCCGGGACATGCAGATTCACATTGCTTAACACGTTTTCCTTCGACTCCTCATAGTGAAACGAAACGTTTTCAAAGGTTACTTCACCCTGCACATTCTTCAGTGGCAACGCATCCTGCTTGTCCTGGATGTCCGGTGCGATGCTCATAATTTCCAGAAAACGTTCATAACCGGAATAACCATTCTGGAACTGTTCCGTAAAGTTCACCAGCTTTTTCACCGGATCTGTACAGTTGTTAATATACAGAAGAAATGTAACCAGATCCGCCGCCCCAAGCTTACCACCTGTCATCAGCAATGCGCCGACAATCAGCGAAATAACGGTAATCAGCGTCGAAAATGCTCCCATTCCCGAATTGTAAATTCCCATATAGCGGTAGCTGACCTTCTTCGAATCGACAAAACGGTCATTTCCCGCATTGAACTTACGCATCTCCTCTGTCTCATTTCCAAACGATTTGACAACACGGATCCCCGAAAGACTGTCCTCAATCTGACTGTTGATATCCGCAATTCTACGACGGTTTTCCTTGAATGCACTCTTCATGCGGCTGTTCATTACCAAGGCAAATAGCAGCATCACCACAATAACCACAAGCGGCACACATGCCAGCATCGGATTTACCACAAACAGGATGATCATCGCACCGATCAGTTTGATAAACGAAATGACAATATCCTCCGGCCCATGATGTAAAAGCTCACTGATATCGAACAGATCGCTTGTGATGCGCGACAACAGATGGCCGACCTTCTGGTTATCGAAAAAAGCAAACGAAAGCTTCTGATAATGGCCGAAGATCTCGTTCCGCATATCATGCTCAATCCGCGCCCCCATCACATGGCCGTAATAGGCAATATAAAAGTTACAGTACATTTCAACCAGAACCATAGCAATCATCAGAATACCGAGGCGGATAATCTCACCCGTTGCCTGCTCCAGCGGCTTTTCCACAACCGTACTCGTAATATACCGTACAATCAGTGGAATCACCAGTGTAATGGCTGCTCCAAGCATTGCAAAAAACATGTCGG
>OOCV01000602.1_pt1 | contig 20821 bp, 19 predicted proteins | sample 1671061 | NCBI WGS metagenome assembly OOCV01 (sample SAMN06348118, study PRJEB24527) | human gut metagenome | biome: human gut; feature: ankylosing spondylitis patient; material: feces | host: Homo sapiens | place: China | collected 2015-10
GCTTCCTGCGGGGTCCAGACCTCCGGGCGGTAAACTGCTCCATTGATGGCGCAGCCGCTTTCTTTCAGCTGCCGGGCACGGTCGCCTTCCGCTATCACACCCAGACGGATATTATCCTTTTTAGAAAGCCCCCAGATGATGTAAGAGCCCACCGCTCCAGCGCCCAAAATAGCAACAGATTGTATTTTCATGTTACGTTCTCCCTCTTTGATTTGTCCGAATCTATTGTAGCACGAATTCGATTCGCTGGGAAGAGAGATGAAAATGCGAAACCACTTTTTGCACGCGGATGCTGATGTACCGCGGGGCAGCGGATATGCTGGGCGCAACCTTCAAATTGACCGCAAACGGTGCCAAAGTGCTTTAAAGCAGAACAAAAAGCCCCCGGAGAACGTTTCACGGTTCTCCGGGGGCTGATTTTACGCGTTATAAAACGTAGATACGTCTGTTGTTCTCAAATAGAAATGGTGTTGCACAGATTCTTTTGTACGAAAAATCCATCGCATCATCGTCTGTTCCTCTCCGCTTCTGTACAATTGATGCACAATCATCGAACCTCATTTTACGTTCCTGCGCGTTTATTTAATTCTATGTCGCAATCGTCCATCTTCCGAAAAAAATGTTGATTTTCCATCGACACATCAAAACTACATTTTGAATCCTTCATCCTCCGCCCATCGCTCCCATGGACTATTCACACGCAAAAAAGAAAATACCCTGTAAAAACCGCCAGCAGGCAGCCTACAGGGTATTCTCCTATGAGCCCTACGTCATCCGCCAGAATATCATCCAAACAAGAACTCAACTTCGGGCTCCATTTTGATTACTTCTTGGCGTTGTTCTCCGCCCTCAGCCGTGCAAACAGTTCGTCTGCCTCAATGGCCTCCTTGGTGAAGGAATTGTTCTTCCACCAGTTGATAATGGCCACCACAACGGTGATGAGGGTGCTGACCAGCTGCTGGAGCTGCTCGTTGTCGATGGGCAGCGGGCTCTTGTTGAACGAAGCCAGCAGACTGTTCAGCAGCGCCACGATCAGGCAGATGGTTCTCGCCCAGGTCGCGGCGCTCGCGTTGGTGTATTTTTCCATTTTGAGATCCTCCTGTTCAGGCTGTGTGGTCTTCCCGCAGCGGCAGTGCCGTCATCCGCTCGTACAGATTCGTGCCGGTGCCGTTGCCCTTCAGTTCGTGGTACGCCTCGTATACAAGCCCCACGTTGGTCAGCCCTTCCGAGTCAACATACCCTTGCTGGATGTAGTACCGGCAGCTCTGATAGAGTCTGTCGTGGAGCAGAGCCTTCACCGCTTTTTTCAGTGCCTTCTGCTCCTGGATGGTGGCGTAGAACGCCTTTCCCCCCCATCCCAGTGCTGCCGCGATGATCAGGGAGACCACCTCGTTGAAATGGGTCACGATAAAGCTTTCCGTGGGGTTCACGCTCCCTGCACGCTTGTCAGACCCGCTTTTGCAATGATACTCGGGTAATCCTTGTAGACATGGTTCATGTCCACTACGCCGCTCACACCAGCCACATTGCCCTTGGAGCTGTACTGCCACATACCGTGCTTGCGGGTCGGCCGCTTGTTCCGGTAGTCCGCCAGCCATAGGTCAAAGCCGTTCAGCTGCCACATGTTCAGGTTGTAGTCGGCAAAGTTCGAGTAGGTGTACAGGATCGCGTACAGCCCCCACTTTTCAATCTCCCTGAGCTCCATTTTGACAAGTTTCGTCAACTCGGCTGCGGGCAGACCTTTCAGACGGGGGTCCTCCACATCCATAGCAATGGGCAGCTCAAAGCGCTTTCCTTCCAGGCAGGTCTTGAGCAGGTTCAGCTCCTTCTTTGCCATGCCTTCCGTTACCGCAACGGTGTAAGCATATACGCCAACCGGCAAACCAACAGATTTTGCCCCGGCATAGTTCGCTTCAAAGCACGGATCGACGTAGAGCTGCCCGCTCTTGGTGGAAACTGCACGGATCATCACGCCACCTACTTTTCCGCTGGCCTTGACTTTTTTCCAGTCAATGGTTCCCTGCCAGCGGGAAACGTCGATGACATCAAGCATTTCCCTGCTCCTTCAGTTTCTCGGCCAGCTGGATGCACAGCTTTTCGTACTCCTCTTCGGTCAGGCTGTCATTGGCAAAGAAGATATCCAGCTTCTTCTGCATCCTGTCGGTCTTGCCGCGTTCGATCAGGCGTGCACAGGTGTTGTAGAGTTCCATTTTGAGTCCTTTCTGCTCACGTTCTGCATGAGCCATCTTAATGTAAAAAAAATCGCTCATCGGCATTCCTTTTCAGTATGCCAATAAGCGAAACGATACAAATGGGCTGACCCGACTCTTATGTCTCCGGCGTAACCCCCAGCTCCAGCAGGGTCAACCTGTACTCCTGATCCACCATCAGGCTGTCGGTGTCGTTCTGGGCACTTTGCAGGGCGGCCAGTGTTTCGGGCAGGGTATCCACGGCTTTCTGTTTTGCCGCTGCCTTCTGCTGTGCCTCTTTCTGTGCAGCCAGCTCTTCAGCGGTCGGTGGCTGGGGTACTTCCCCGTATTCGTACACCTCATATTCCGCCCCGCATAGCCGGATACCCCAGTAAACTTCCCCGGGCTGTGCATTTTGGTTGTGTGCGTTCACAGCAGCCTCGATCGCGCTGTAATCTGCCGGGGTGCCGTCGGTCTCGGTCGGCATCGTGTACCCGGGGCGGATCGTTGCTTCTTCCATTTTGAAATCTCCTTTCCGGGTGCTCAGTTAATATAATTCTGGTCCACAAACCAGATCTTGACCGTTGTCACCAGCGTATTCAGCGGCAGCACGATGCAGGGGCGCAGACCGTACGAGTCCTCTCTGTGGCGGCCTGCACTGGAGAAACCTCCATCCGCATAAAACGTATACATATAGTTTCCGTTATGGGTTCGCTTGGAGCGTGTCCAGTATTCTTTATCTGCTTTTCGCTTGCCGGTGGCAGCAGTTGTGTAGTCGAAATAGTCCAGCTTTGCACCCTCCTGCGCCATCAGGCCATCAATGCCCTGCCAGGTATAAACACCCATCTCGACTGCGGAAAGCAAAAAGCACTTTCTCGAAAGGCCGTTTGAGCCGGAGGAAACATTGGCCGAGCTGTAATCCGCCTGCTTCACGTAGGGCAGATGCACGGTCATCAGGCGGTTTGCCACACTGGACTTGATATTTCCGCCCGGGTAGTTGACGCACCAGTTATCCAGTGCCCATCCTTCGTAACCGTAGATGTAGTTACTGCTATCGATCGCTGTTGAGCCTGCAATGTTCGTTCTCCAGAGCCATGCACCGTTGGCCGTGCTGTCGTACAACCCGCCGCCCGGAACGCCCTTATGGATCAGTTTATACCAGTAGGTATTGCCGCTCGGGTCTGCAATGCCAAAATCAGTCCCCAGTGCAAAGGAGCTGATGGGATTACCGCCGTCATAAAACTTCTTGGCTACGCCGTCCACGCCGATATAGCCCTTGTGTACCTGCCTTGCGGTACCGCCCACGCCGGTGTAGATCTTGGAGACCGATTTGGCACTTCCGCCGATTCCGGTATAAATCGCCATGTTCTCTCCTCCTTATGCGTACACCAGCAGGATAGAGCCGGTTGCAAGGCTGCTTCCCGCACCGGGGTCACTGGTTTGGGATGTGATGGTGTTGGTGTTCAGTTTGTTCCAACTGCCCCAAGAAGTAGTTGCACCGTTTCTAACGTAGATTCCGCTATTTGTGAATGCAATTTCATGAGCATTGCCGCCAGATGAGTCACCCCATCCGCGAAGCCCAAGCAGATATGCATAGCCTCCGCCAATGTTTAAGCCGATTGCCTGGCTTTGCTTAAGCCCTCTGAACGCGATTCCTCCGTGGGGCGAATTCGGGAAATTATTATAGTTGTCCGGAGTTGTTGCAGCAGATCGATTATCTCCCTCATCCGCAAGATAATAATGACCATGCCCACTCGGTGGATAACTGCTCGGCTTCCCCGACACATTGTTCCAGTTCGTAGGGTACACACTCGGCTTCCCGCTCACGCTGTCCCATGTAGAAGGAAACGTCTCCGGCTTATCCGTCACGGAATTCCAGTCCGTCTTGATGCTCTTGAACTTGTCGCCCACAGCCTTTGCATCTGCCGGTGCACCGTCAATGGTCAGGGTCTTGTCGGTGTTCACCACTTTCTTGGCCGCTTCCACCAGTTGGCGGGCTTCGTTCTCGCTGGCCTTAGCGTTTCCTTCGCTGGTCTTTGCATTTTTCTCACTTACCGCCGCCTTCCCTGCGCTTGCTTCGGCTTCCTTGGCCTTGGCAGTGCAAGTGGCCACGCTGGTTCCCATGCTGTCAGCGCTGGCTTTCGCGTTGGTCTCGCTGGTCTTGGCGTTGGTCTCGCTGGTGGCAGCCTTCGTTTCGCTGCTCCTGGCGTTGGTTTCACTGGTCTTCGCGTTGGTCTCTGAGGTCTTCGCCGCATTCTCGCTGGCTTTCGCATTCGTCTCGGATGCCTTTGCGTTGCCCGCACTGGTCTTGGCTGCATCCTCACTGGCTTTGGCGTTGGTTTCGCTGGTCTTTGCCGCACTGGCCGAACTTGCCGCCGCAGAAGCCGAACTTGCCGCAGCGTTCTGGCTTGCCCTGGCCGCATTCTCGCTGGCCTTCGCGTTGGTCTCGCTCACCTTGGCAGCATCCTGGCTTGCCTTTGCCGCATCCCGTGCCGCCTCGGCCTGACGGAGCAGCTCTTTGATGTTGGTGATGCTCTGGTTCACAAAGTCCCGGGTCCACTCCATTGAGCTGGCGATGTATTCACGGACTTCCCGGCCGTAGATCGCCTTCCGGATGCCCGTAATGATCGCATCAAAATCCATTGATATTCTCAACCTCCTCCATTTTGAGCCCTTACGAACTGCTCAGGTTGCCCAGCAGCTGGTTCAGGAAACTGATGATCGCCTGTGCGATCGTCCATACGCTGTCCATGGCCTGCTTCTGCACCTGCTGTTTGGTCAGCTTCTCGGGGGTCAGACCAAAGGTGAACTGCTTCTCGTTGGGCGCATCCAGCGGCAGCTTCAGCTTGGTGCACACCAGCCACTTGTCGATCTCGTGGGGGCTGGAGATGATGTGGGTCTTGATCAGAAATCCCAGTCGGTCGTTGCTTTCCCCGCTGTCCACCCGGTCGTAAGCGGTCAGGGTCATCACAGGCTCAATGTTCTGCTTGTACCCCTTCAACTCGGTCTGTGCTTCTTTGCGCAGGTTGTCGCTGTTCGTGTTGCCGTCGACCTGGATGCACTTCTCGATGATGCCGTACTTTGCTTCTGCCGCCTCGTCCCGCACCGTTTCCGAGATCGCGCTCACGGTGGTCGTCTTGAAGATCCACCATCCGCTGGTGGTCGTCTGGGTGCCGTATGCGGTCACACGGGTCACCACGTCGCTGGACATCTGCTCCACATAGCTGAAATCCAGCAGGTTCACGCCATATTCAATGGTCTGTGTCGTGGTGGCATCTGTGTCCACAAGGTAATCGATGTACACCCGCCATACCGCAGTGTCGTTGTCTGCCCGCACGATCCGTGTCCGCAGGTATCCGTCGTACTCTTCCAGCAAAAAGGTGTTCAGCAGGCTCCACTGGCTCTCGAACAGGGTTCCCTTGCTGGAGGTGTCGATGGTGCGCCCGGGCTGGATGTTCACCTTCCCGATGCCAAAGGTCCCATAAGGCCCCTGATAGTAGTCCTTCAACGCCTGCGTTGCAAGGTAGAAGATGCTGTTGGAGGGCACGCTCGACCACTGCTCCAGCTGATTGTCCGTGGTCAGATAGTAGGTTCCGCCGTTCACTTTCGGCACAAATCGCTGGAGATATCCCAGCACGCCCTCGGCATACAGCTTGTAACTCAGGTCAAACAGCTTTTCCGTCTCGGTCACATAACCCAGCCAGATCGGTTTGCCGTCCTCTTCCACCACCAGCCACGTTTTCTCGTACTTCAGGGTGGTGTACACGGGGTTCTTGTAGCTGCCGAATGCCGTGTTGATCTGGTACGGAATGGTCGCCTCAAAGCTGCCGAACTCGTTTTTGGCCAGGTTCAGCACCGGGTCTTCGAGGAATCGGTTGGAGACGCTTCCCTCTATCGTGTCGCCCTGGGAATCAAAGATGCACTCCCGGGTGTCCCACTGGAAGCCCAGAGCGCTCGTGCCGTTAAAGGTCTCCGTTTTCTTTGAGATGGTTCCCGCATAAACTCGATATCCGATGGCTCCTCCCTCCTCTCTGCATCCATTTTGAAATTAACTCATAAGTACGCTGGCTGGTAATACAGGTTGAGCGTACCAGCGCCGGCCGCGCTCACTCCCACTTCGTACACGTCGTATCGCAGATCGTTGTCAATCAGGCCGATGTCCGTCTTTCCCATGCTCTCGTCCAGTGTGGAACTATAAAAGGGATCACCCTTCACTGCCGGAAGTCCCAGCTCCTTTGCCTTTTCGTAGGGGTAGGTCTGGCTCTTTGCCAGCGAGATCGCCAACAGGCCGTTCCCGGTCCATTTTGCTTGCAGCAGGCTCGGTTTTTCGCTGGGCGGCATCCGGAAGGTCATGTTCTGGAGTGCCTTGAGGGGAATATCCTTGCAGTAGGGCACGGCCAGATCGGTCTCAAACCCAAAGGTATCCCACACCCAGTCCTCCTGAATGTTGTCGTATAAGAACTTGAACGGGTAAAGGCTGTAAGCAAAGGTCACAACGCTGTGTCCGTTCTTCTGCTTGATGCCCCCGTTCACCCAGACACGCCCCAGATAAAAGAACGCCGGGTCATCCTCCAGCCGCACTCTGGTCTGTGCCGGGATCGAGTTGCTCTTCGCCAGCGCTCTGGAAAGATACTCCAGCGCTCCGGTTCCCACAGGGGTCGAAAGGTTCTGTCCCCGCCACTCGTCCGTGTCCAGATAGAACTCCCAGCTCCCCTCCCGGGCCTTGAACACCGGGTAACCCGTCAGGCTCTTGGAGAGGTAGGTAGTTCCGTCTCGTCCGGGCACGTCCACAGAGAGGATCTTCTCCACCGGGGGAGCCACCACAGGCCGGGAGACCGGGATCATCTTCCAGTCATCCCAGGTGTTCTTGTCACCAATGGTGATGGAATGGTACATGGCTCCTCCTTAACTCAGCATGTCGGCAGGCGGCTGGAAATCATAGGAGATGGTCAGCGTCACCCGTCCGTCGTTGCCGTTCTTGACGTTGCTGATCCAGCAGCGCCCTTTGTAGCTTCTCGTCTGCGCGGTGGAGAGCACGGTTCCGCCCAACTCCATCCGCACCTCGCATTCTCTTCCCTGAATGATCCGCATCAGCCGGAAATAGGTGCTTGTCCAGTCACCTTCCCGGCTCGACCAGTCGGGGTAAAGCCGAATGCTCTGTTCGGTCTTGTCGGGGATGCCGCATCGCTCCCGCACATCGTCCATGGCGTGCCGTCCGTAGTCATCCCAGCTGGAATGCGGTACGCCGTCCGCCACGTAATAAAAGTCCCAGCTCCCGGTCGAGTTCTGGAACACCCTCTTTCCCAGCGGAGCCTTTTCCGGCGTGCCGTGGTAGGAAGGAAAATCCATCGTCTCGTATTTTTCCTCAAAGGCATTGACGTGCAGGGGGTTCAGGGGGACCAGATTGAAGTCTCTCGTGCTGTATTCCCGGGAAGCCCCCGCATTGTCATATACCTTAAAAATAAGCCCCGCAAATGTGGGGATCTTTGAGGAAAGCGCCGGGTCACTTGCGCTCCGTCCCATCATCGGTTGTTCCTCCGGTTGATCTTCCCCAGCCCCTCGTCCACGTCGTTGATGATCTCGCCCACCAGTTTCCGGCCGTTCATCTGGACCTTCATGTTGGCCACGGCCCGGGCAATGCTGTCGATGTGCTCTCCCAGTGCCTCCACGCTCGAAACGATGTCGGCGTTGGGGTTTGCCTTCGGGTCAGCCTTGTTGGCCTCTTCCTGCTGAGCCTTAGTCACCTCGGCTCTGCGCACCACGTTGGCGGCAAGGCCTGCGGTGCGCTCTGCATTCAGGGCCACCGTGCCGTTCTGGAACAGGGTGTCGTTCAGCCAGTCCACTCCATTTTGAACGTCGCTCATGTCCACTACGGGCTGGATGCTGGGTTCATACTCGAAGTCGTCGCTGGCAATGTCGCCCACCCGATGGGCCAGATCCATCATGGTGGAAAGGGCCGTGTCGCTCACGTCCTGTACGCCCTGCACCACGGAGTCGGTCTCGTCGGTGATGCCCTGCGCCAAACCAAGGCTTAGGTACTCGCCAATGCCCGCCATCACGCGGCTGGGGGAATGGATGCCAAAGAAGTCGCAGAATCCGTTCACGATGCTGCTGCCGAAGTCGCAGATGCTGTCCCACACCGTACCTGCCGCGCCGGTAATGCCCTGCCACAGGCCGGAGATCAGGTTTCCGCCCACGTCCACCAGGCCCTTGAAGCCGTTGCTGATCCAGTCCCACAGGTGCGAGAAGGCATTTCCCAGCCAGTCAAAGAACCCGCTGAAGAAATCACCGATCTTGTCCCAGTTGGCGATCAGCAGTCCGCCGCCCACAACGGCCGCGCCAATGAGCCAGCCTTCGGGGCCAATGGAGCCCAGCACACTCATCAGAGTGCTGCCCAGTTCTCCCAGACCGCCCAGTAAGCCCCCGGAGCCGGTGATCATCTCGCCGATGCTGCCAAGGCCACCCAGTGCTTCTCCCAGCAGTCCCGTGCCGCCCGTGGCAGAGCCCAGCAGACCGCCCATGTTGCCCAGGATGCTGCCAAGGTTCTTGGTCGCGCCGGTCACCTTGACCACCTGTCCCAGCACCTTCACGGTACCGCCGCCCTGGGCCAGCTTGTTGAAGGTCAGCATGGTCTTTCCAAGATTCATCATCGTCTGTCCGAACTCGCTGCCCATAAAGTCCAGCACGGTGGTAATGCCGCCGGTCACTGCCCCGCCCCAGTCACCGCTCACAAGGGCGGTAATGGTACCAATAAGGTCGGTGATCACGTTGGTCACGCCGTCCTTGGCGGCTACGCCAAACACCCTGCTGAGCTTCGAGGCCATTTCCGGAGCGCTCTTCTGCACCTGTGCCCAGACGCTGTTGAAGCCCTCCTGAATGGGCCGCCAGTTCTTCGAGATGGAGTAACCCAGCTGCATCATCATCCGCTTGCCGGAGTCGTCCAGCTCAAAGGCATCCGCCAGATTCTCAGCAAAGCCCACAAAGCTGTACTGTTCGCTTTGCAGGTCGGCCAATGCGTCCAACGCGGTCTCGCTGTTCTTGCCGAACTTCTTCACAGCCTCGTCATACTTCAGCTGTTTGTTCGTCACCTTCTTCAGGCTGTAGCTCATGCTGTCCAGTGCACTGCCCACGCCGATGATGGCGGTCATGGTGCCCTGGGTGGCGGCTTTCCGTGCCTGGACGCTGTCGGCTCCGTATTGTTCAACGGCAGCTTTGTAAGCGTCCTCCCGGCCCGCAAGGTCACCGTCTCCGTAGAGCTTGGCCAGCATGTTCTGCCGGTTGCTCACCAGCTTCTCCTGCTTTTCCAGGTAGGAGACCTTGCTGTCGTAGGCATCCAGCTGGGCCTGATTCAGCTCGCTGATGAGCTTCTGCTGTTCGGTCTGTGCCTCCAGATACTGCTGGTAGGCCGCCTGGGTCTTCTGGCTTGCCTCGCCGAACTCGTTTTTGATGGCGATGTAGTCCTTCTCGGTGGCCAGCAGGATCTCCGCCTGGTTCTTGATCTTCCGGTTGATGTAGTCGATCTTCTTGTTGGACTTCTCGGTCACCTCGGCGCTGTCCTCGTACAGGGCACTCCAAAGCTCGTATTCGTCCTCCGCGGTCTTGGCATCGGTCTCGTACCGCTCCTGAATGACCTTCAGGATGCTGTCCTGCTTGCTTCTCTGAAGCTCTGCAAGGGTCTTCTGTTCGCTCAGCAGGGTGCCGTATGCGTCCTTCGTTTTGCTGTTGTTTGCGCCCACCTCGGCCAGCAGGGTGTCGTACTGCTCTTTGGCAATGGCCACCCGTTCGGTCTGGAGCTCGATCTCCTTCGTCAGGCTCTCGGTCTTTTTGGTGATGAGCTCTTCCACCGTGGCCGTGTCGCCGCCCGTCACTTCCCACAGCGCGTATTCGCCGGTGGCGTTGGACATCTCAGTCTTGTTGGCCTTCAGCCGGTCGGAGAATGCGCTTGCCAGTGTGTCCGCCAGCGTCTTGCCGGTCTTGGATGCTTTGGATTTGGTGGTGCCGCCCACTCCGTCCAGTGCATCATCCACGGTGTTCTGGTAGTAGTCGGTCAGCGCGCCAAAGGGGTTCATCTTGCCCCATGTGTTTTCCACAGCATTTTTGATCTCCTCCACGGTGGAGGGGGTCTTGTTGCCGGGCTTCTTGATGCCGCCGTTGGAGGGGATCGGTACATTATCCTGCGCCGCCTGCCTTGCTGCATTCTGTGCGCCCTTCAGTCCATGTTGATAAACGGGGTTGTCCAAATGGAGCGTCTCACCCTTATAGGCCGCATAGAGTCCGGTCATCTTTGTCTGCACAAGAGCGGTGGCCTCGTCCAGAGCCTTTGCCATGCCCTCTTTAAGCGCAAGAGCCGCATTGTAAGAACTGTTCCGCAGTTCATCCTGTTTCGTCTTATCGCCAATGCCCAGGATCGCACCCTCAAGGATGTTCTCTGCGTCGCTGGCTGCAACGTCACTGGGCGAATGGATGCCCCAGAAGGTGGTGAAGACATTCCGGATAGCGGCAGCAGTGCTGTGCATAGCCGCTTTTGCCCGCGCCAGAATGCTCTGGTTTTGCAGACCTTCCACAACGCCCAGCATGACATATTCGCCGTTCTCGGCCATCACCTTGGAAGGCGAAGCAATGCCAAAGAACGATTTGAACGCTTCAACGATCTTTCCGCCAAGCGATTTGATGCCGTTGACCGCCATGCCAACCGGCCGGTCGTCCTCAAAGATCTCGCCGAACCAGTCAAAGATGCCCAGTGCTGCGTCCTTCATGGCATTTCCGATGCCGCTGAACAGTTCGCTCCATGTTTCCGGAACACCAAGGAAACTCAAACCGTCTTTCGCCAGCTGCCAGCACTCCGGGATCACGGCACGGACAAGTGCGTCAAATGCCTCAACAATCGGCCCGGCACTGCTCTTGATCACCTCGCAGAGCATCGTCACCACGGTGGTTAGTGCTTCCTGAATGTCCGGTGCAGCGTTGATGATGGCTTGACAGATCGGTCCTGCAAACATGGAAAGCACACCCATCGCCGCAGTCGCCAGCGCGATCACGCCAAGCGACTTTGCGAAGTTCCAGAATGCTTTTGCCAACAGTTCCAATCCAACCGCCAGCTGAGGCATTGCTGTCAGAAGAGCACCACCCAGCATGGTGATGAGCATTCCGTCCAGAAATACCTGTAACGCCTGCCCGACAGTTTTCGGGTCAGCATCGCCCAGCAGTTTAATGGCAGGGGCCAGGATCAGCAGCGCCGCGCTCATCTTGAGCATAGCGGAGCCCAGACCATCCAGTGCGGAAGCAACGCCGAATTTTGTGAATACGATCAGTGCCGTTGTTAGCCCTCCGAGACCGGAAAGAGCGGCAATTGCACCCTTGGCTAGATCGACCCAGCCCAATGCCGCAAATTTCTCCACCGCCGCAGCCAGCACATACAGTGCACTTGCCGTCAGCAAGATTCCTGCGCCGGAACTCACGCCACCGGTGGACATGCTGGATGCGATCGTCAGAGCGGTCAATCCAGCCGCAACCTTGATCAGCCCATCGATGGCCGCATCCCCCATCACGGCAAACAGCCCCACGGCTCCTGCCAGTACAACGAGGGAGGTGGACATCACCAGGATGGCCGCACCGGAGCCGAATTTCGTCTTGGCTGAGAAAGCCGACATGGTGGTCATCAGGAGCATCAGGGTCTTGATGCTGGTCATGGCCGCATCCAGCCGGACAAGCTGAATGTTCGCCAGACTGCTCACCGCCTGTGCTGCGATCCAGATGCCGCCAGCCATGGCTGCGATCGCGGCTCCATTTTGAAATCCGGTCGGGCCGATCACCTTGTTCACCGCAGCCAGAGCCGTGGCCATGGTGGTCAGCAGTCCGCCCAGCGAAACCACCGCCATACCGGCTTTTACCAGGCTGGTGAACTTGATCTCGCTCAGGGGCTTCATGGCGGTGGAAAGCACCTTGATGGCACCACTCAGCGCCACCAGCTCCACCGCCGTCGAAAGGATCACCTTGTGGTTCATGGCCTTCTCGCCCACCACAAGCGCCAGAGAGAGCTGACGCATTGCCAGCATCATGGCAACGATGGACACGGTCACAACGGCCAGCGCTGAGACATTTGCTGCAATGTGGCCTTTCTGCATGACCTCCATGATCCTGGAAAGCCCCTTGGTAATGGAGCCAATGGCAATGCCCAGTCCGATCAGCGCCGCAGCAGTGCCCCACAGGGTCGCCGCGTTCAGGGCGCTGGCTTTCAGGCTGTCAAATGCTTTCGTGAACCGCTTGGTGGTCGGCTCCAACAGCTTTGCCGAGATCGTCAGCAGGGTCACGAAACCAAAGACCGTACTGGCGATCTCCGTGAACTGGTCGGGGTTGATCCGGCTCATCACGTACATGGCCCCGGCCAGGATCAGGATCGCGGTGGCCATGCCGGTCAGGGTCTTGGTGCTCTCGTTTTTCTGCCAGGTCTTGATGGCACGGGTCAGCTGCTTAAAGGTGCCGGAGATGGAGTTGAGCATTCCGGTCAGCGGGGTCTCCAGCATTTCTTTCAGGCTCTTGGTGGCTTTTGCCATCTGCCCGATGCTGAACGCCAGCAATCCCACATCGACCAGGCTCATAAAACGGTAAACGTCCGTCCCGCTGATGGCATCAAAGCCCTCTTTCACCGCGGTAAAGAACTGTTTCACCGGGGCAAAGGCATCCCCCACCGAGCCGTTGATCTTGTTCATGCTGCGCTGGAAGGTGGAAGCAAACTCGCTCATGGATTTGCTCAGGTTCTTTGGCATGTCGATGAGGTTCTGCTGGAAGTCCTCCAGATTCGGCTTTGTCAGCCCCAGTACCTGCACCGCTTTCTCACCAAGGCCGCCCAGTTTGGAGAGCAGGGTCGAGATCGCCATGCCCAGCATACCCAGGATGCCAATGCCTCCGCTTGCTGCGGTCCGGATCACGGTGCTCAGTCCGTCAAAAGCCCGCCTGCCAACGGAGTATAAGGTGCCCAGCAGGCCGGTGCTCTCCTCGCCCTTTTCCAGGAAGGTGTCGATGTACTGCGCGATCTTCGTGTTCTTCAGCATACCGCCCAGTGCGTCCACAGGGCTCAGCAGCTTGGTCAGTGCCGTCTTGATGCCGCCAAGTTTCTCCCGCAGGGTGCCGCTTCCGGTGGCAACTTCGTAGATCGTCTCAAGGAAATCCCCCAGCCCGGCTCCCACGCTCAGCATCACCTGTGCCACAGGCTTCGCAGCGTTCGCCAGCAGCGAAAATGCTTCCTTGGCCACAGCGCCGATCTTGCTCAGGATCGTGGTAACGCCCTTCAGCACCGTGAACAGGCCCTTGAAGGTCTTCTTGATCTTCTCTGCGGTCTGGTCGGTGATGATGAGCTTCTGTGTCATCAGGTCGAGCCGTTCGGCAAAGCTGTAAATGCGCTCCCCGTCTGCGGGCGGAAAGATCTCGCTGAACGCCTCCTTCACCGGGGCCACCACTTTGCCAATGGCATCCATGATGTTCCAGAAGCTCTGCACCAGATGCTCTCTGCCGGAAAGCTCGCCGATCTTCTGGGCGTACTCGTCCAGGTCCAGGGTTCCATTTTGAATCTCAGCGTTCAGCTTCGCAAAGGCTTCCGCATCCCGCTGGATGGTTTCCCGGTCATAGCCCTTTGCGGCCATTTCCTTGTCGCTCAGTGTCAGCAGCTTTTCGGCGCTTGCCTGTGCCTCGTCAAGGCTTGCCTTCAGCAGCTGGGCACTCACGCCGTTCTGCTGCAATGCCTTGGTAAAACTGCCCGCTTCGGTGATCTGGTCTTCGGTCACAGCACCGCTGGCCAGTGCCACCTGCTGGAGGGTGTAGCTGTAGGCATCCGCCTGATCCCCCAGTCTGCCCTGAAGCTGTGCCCATCCGCTGTTCAGTCCGTCTTTCAGCCGTTCGTTCAGCGCATCGATGGACGGCACGAAAATGTCGTACAGCCGCTCCGAAAGCTCCGTCCAGGTTTCGGTGGCCTCTTCCTTGTTGCCAAAGAAGGTCTCGAATACGGCCATCCATTTTGAGCTGACCGCGTCCTTGGTGGAATCAATGGCCTGCCCAAAACTGGTTGCCTGCTGGGCCGCCAGCGCCGCACGCTCTGCCAGCTCGCCGTATTGACCGCTCAGCTTCTCAAGGGCCTCGGAGCTGGTCATGCCCTTGTTCTTCTGGGTCATCTCGTAGGCCGCTTCCATCATGGAGGCGTACTTCTCAAAGGTCTTTTCCATGACCTTCGTGTTGGCCCACTTTTTGGAAAGGGAACTCTCAAAGGTGCCAATGGTCACCTCGCCCTTTTTCAGGGTGCCCAGCTCCACCGCTGTGTCAATGAGCTCCTGCTTCAGGGCCTTGGTGGCCGTACCCATCAGGTTCAGGCTCTTCCAGTCCTGAAGCTGCAAATGTCCGGCGCTGTAGCTCTGGGTCAGGTTCCGGATGGTGCTCTGGAACGCAAAGCCCGTTTTGCCCGCGTCTGCGGTGGCGTTGGCAATGCCCATGATCATGGGGATCATCTTGTCGATGTTGCCGCCCGCAGCCGTCATCTGGGAAAGGGCGCTGGTCATCTCGCTGAAGCTGTAGCTGGTCTCGTCAGAGTACCACATCAGCTTGTTCAGGTAACCGTTCACCTGATCGATGCTCTTGCCCGTGGCGTTCATGATGGTCTGAACGTTGGAGGTCTTTTCGGTGTACTTGTCCCAGCCGCTGACCACCTGATCGATGGACAGGCTCTTGACCAGCTTCTCACCCGCGTCCACAAATTTGTTGGTGATGTTCACCAGTGCCGTGGTGGCCACGATGTTCAGGCTCGAGAATTTGGATTCCAGCCGGTCAAGACTCGTCTGCATGGTGGCAAAGTCCACGTCCTTCGCGGCTGCGTCCAGCTTTTCAAAGCCCTTTTCCGCTCCCTTGAACTGGAGCTTCTCCATCAGCCGGTCAATGGTCGAGATGGTCTGTTTGGTATTTTTCTCAAAATTTGCGTTGTCAAACCGCATTTCAACAACGCGGCTGTCTACTTCCTGGCTCATTCTGTCCTCACCTCGCCCCATGCCCGTGCTGCGATCCGCTCAAAAATCGGCCGCATCGCAGGGTTGATATAATCCACGCCCTCTACGTATCCTCCGTTCCGTGTGCCGTGTCCGTATTGCAGGATCACCGCAATGGGCACGCCGTCCACGATGTTGGAGTTTCTCCATGTAATGGTGATGCTCTCTTTTCCCTTGGTCACTGTGTAGCTCCAGCTTGCCGCCGTCTTTCCCGTGTCCTTCGGGGTCACCTTCGCAAGGGCCTCCACACCCTCCTGTCCGTATCGGTCCAGCAGCTCATCCAGGCTCAGGTTCGAGCATCGCTTCAAAAATTTCCGGCTCTTCTTCCAGTCGCCCTTCTGGCGAAATACGATCACCTTCGGCATCTTACCCTCTCGTCTTCAGCCGGGCCTTTCTCTGCTCGTTCAGCATCCGCTGCTGGGCCATCCGGTCGCCCTTGCTCATCTTCTTTGCCGGTGCCTGGCTCTCCTGGCAGACCCGGATCAGGGTCAATAATCGGTTCAGATGCCACTTCTCGCACTCTTTCGGAATGCCAAAGCTGAACATCTGGCAGTACAGCACCTCGGCCGTGGTCTCAGTCCCGCTTTTCCGGGGTGGACGTTTTGGCCGGGGCTTTCCTGCGGTCTTTCGTTCGTTGGGTCTCGGCTCCCCGCTGAACCATGTTGCGGTCATGGGAGCTTCCATATATTCGTTAATGGAACGGTACTGTTCCCGGGTCAGTCTGGCGTACACTTCGGGGTCTACCCCCTTGGTCACCGTCATGCAGCGGATGTAGTCCAGCCACTGCTCCACGGTCAGCTTGTCCAGATTGCTCAGGAACGGGATGTTCCAGTTGCTTTCCCAATGAGCCAAGGAGAGCAGTGAATGTTCCAGCTTCAGGACCACGGCAGGCGTGTAGACAAATTCCTCTGTCTTTTCATTCCACCGCTGTTGTCCCGGTATCGTAAGCGTCATCATTTGCTTTCTCTCCCTGGTATGTGTTCATTGAGGTGCCCTTCTCAGAGCACGCTCCATTTTGAATGTTCTTCTAAACAGAGCTCGCCCCTTTGGGGAGCTCCGCGACGCGCCGCCTTTTGACGGACGGAGCGGTAAGAGGGGCATATTACTGCTCCTCAGTGCCCTTCACGGGAGCTTCCAGTACCTTCAGGCCGGGCTGTGCGTTCACAGGGGCGGCCTTCTTGGTCTCCTCCTTCATGTCCTCCGGCAGGATGCCCTCAAAGAATGCGGCCGCGGCCTCACCGTTGGAGGCCAGCTTGTAGTACAGGTCGCTGTAGGCCTGGGTGGACATAAAGTCCGCCAGCACCGCATCGTTCTTGATGAACTTCCGGCCGTCCGGGCTCAGCACACCGTAGCTCTTGCAGATGATCTGCTTGAACAGCTTGGCAAGCTCCAGCTGGCTCTGGGCGGCAGTGATGCGGTTGATCATCTGCACAAGGCCGCCCTCGGTGGTCAGCTCCATCTCCATGATCTCGGCACGGGTCAGATTGAAGTAATAATCTTCCGTCCGCTCGGTACCGCCAAAGTCCACGGTGGTCATCGTCTTTTTCAGCATTTTTCTTCTCCTTTATTGTTCATCGGTTTTTGTTTAACCCTATCTCACAAACCTTCCCGTATTGCCAAGGGCTATCGGGTTGCGGCTCCCAGCGTCTGCTTCGCTCCGCTTGCATCCTGCTGGCCGCGGCCCCAACAACTCCTCCCTGTTTCCGCCACTGGCTGCGGTCGTCGCCGTTGCCCTACTAGGGGAGCTGTCAGCGAAGCTGACTGAGAGGTTTAATCCGTTCTCCTTGGCGAGACCGAAGTGGTGAGAGGTTTCATCCGTCCCCTTACACCTGAGCCTGAGCCTGAGCCTCGCTGTCGGTGATCAGCTTGATCAGCTCGTCGGGGGTGGGCAGGGTTGCCTCGGCGTTCTCGGTACCCCAGAGCTTGTCCTGAATGGCCTTCACGGTGGCAGGCTTCAGCTTGGAGCAGTCGATCTCCATGTGGCTGGTGGGGCGGTGGCCGGTCACGCTCACGGGGGAGGTGGTGCACTCCCAGCTGAAGGTGATGGCATCAGGGTTGTCGTTGATGGTGGCGTAGCTCTTCTCGCTGGGGGAAGCGGTGCTGTTCCACGCAATGTGGATCTTCTGGCCCACCTCGTCGTCAACGTCGTTGCCCACGGTGGTCACCCAGCTGAAGCCAAAGCCCTGGCGCTTCTGCTGGCCGATGGAAACACCCGTTGCAACCTGTGCGGAACCGTCGCAGGGCTCCCACTCGGTGGGGTAGGTGTAGGCTTCGATGGTGTAGCCGTACTCCTCGGCAGAGCGCAGAGAAGCATACTTGATGTCGTCGGCGTAGAGCTTGGTCTCCTCAGCGCCGGAGGGGCTCTCGGTCACGGCGGTCAGGCCATTCCAGGCCACGCCCTTGTCGTAAGCGCCGGTGTTGTTCATGGGATACAGGACACCCATCTTGGTGCCCATCTCGTAAAACTTTTCGCCGACAGCGTCCCAAATCAGTCTGGACATATAGTTCCTCCTTAGATGTAGATCGTAAAAACGGTGTGGTATAATCCGTCCGAAACAAAAGAGCGGTCGTAGGTGCATTTTGGCAACACACTTACGGCCGCTTTGATCTTGCTGTCAGGGTCTTTGTCCATCACGGTCACCGTGTAGAACGGATGCTGGATGTACACCCTGTTGTTTGCATGGTTGTTCCGGATTCTGGTTTCGCTGTACACGATGCAGGGATATTGGAGCTGGAATCCCGCTTTCGGCTGAAAATAGAGGTGGATCGACTGTCCGTTCTCCTTCAGCACTTCGCGCAGGAGCGTGTCAACCTTCAGCCGTGCTTCCATTCCAGAGCCCTCCCAAAGTCAGGATCAGGCGCGGGTATTGTACCTTCACGCCGGTCACCTGCCATTTCTGTCCCATGAACACCGCATACCGGAGATCGTAGAGATGGGCGTTTGCAAACGGGTCCGCCAGAACGCTCAACTGGTTTCCAACCGTGATGTCGGGGTTCACCTTGTCCCCAATCTGCATCTGCCGTCCAAACTCCAGCACGTCCCCGTAATAGGTGCGTTCCGTCATCTTCTCGGTAAAAACGCTGGGGGCGGTTTCCTCCACCTCATCTGCAAATCCCAGCTTCCCGCAGTATCTCATCTCTTCTCACTCCATTTTGATTTGTTGTGGCTAACCTTGGAACCTGAAAAGATCAGGCCTCGTCCGCAGCCATGGTGCAGGTGGTGGCGGTGGTGCCGTCGGTCACAACCACACCGGCAGCCACCAGGGCCACAGGCAGGTAGGTCTTGTCGGCAGCCATCACGATCAGACGGCCCAGCTTAAAGGCCTCCTCCACGTCAGCCTTCTTGGCCTGAACCTTGTGGGCCTCGTCCTCGTACAGCTTCTTATCGGTGTGCAGGTAGGCAATGTAGTTTGCCACGTGCAGGTCATAACCGGTCTCGTAGATGGTGTTCAGCATATTCATATCCTTTCTCTTTAAGCAGCCCACTCAACAGCCATGGCGCTGAACGGGGTGGTCAGAGCGCCGGAGCAGCGGGTCTCGATCAGGTACTTCTGGGCGTTGAAGTCGATGTCGAAGTCGTCGAACATGGAAACAGCGCCGCCCTTGTCTGCGCCCACGGTGTAGTCGGCCAGGTTCACGATCAGGCAGACCAGGTCACCGCCCTTGGCACCCTTGCGGCCCTCCATCTCGGGAATGGTCACAATGTTCTTCACACGCAGCTTGCGGGCCAGAACAGCCTCGTCAGCATACAGCGGGTGGCCGATGCCGTCCTCCAGCAGGAGCATCTCGGTCAGAGCGTCCTCGGTGGTGAACAGGGTGGGGGTGCCAGAGCCGCGGTACTCCTTGCGGCTGCGCAGGATCTGCTTGATCAGGGCCTTGTACTTGTCCTCCACGGTGGTCAGGCCGGTGGTCTTGCACTGGACCTTGATGGTAAACAGGTCGCTGTCGTTGAACACAGGGCGGATGCAGTTCTCATCGATCTTGTCCTCAGAAGCAGCCAGACGGCCGTCGCCCAGCAGGTAAGCCAGAGCCAGCTCACGGTTCAGCTTCAGGTGCATCTCCTGCTTCAGCCATGCCACAACGTCAAAGCTGGTAATGTCGATCACGTCGTCGCGGTCCAGCTTCTGCTTCTTGTACACGGTGGTGGGGCTGGTGGAGCGGCGCAGCAGGCCAAAGACCTCTTCCTTCTTGAAGTTGCCCTTGAAGTAACCCTTGGCGCGGGCATCCTCCTCGGTCAGGTCAGCAAACATGCTCTTGAACCGGCTGAAGGGAATGTGGTGCACAGCGCCCATGACCACACTCACCCAGTCGTCGGGCTTGTCGATGATGCGGGGCGTGGTGTCCAGCAGGTGATCCTCAGGGAACAGCCAGTCGATGTTGTCGATGCTGTGGGCCAGCTCGTCACTGTCCATGCCGGCATCCTCAAAGGCAGCCTTCATGGTGCCGTGGCTCTTTGCGGTCTTGACCACGTTGTTGATCTCTTCGATGCTGTGCTTCAGCACAGTTGCGTTGGTATCCTTGTCGAAAACATTCTGCTTCACGGTATCGTCCTCCTCACCGTCATCGTTGTCGCCGCCTTCCTGCTCTTCCAGGGCCAGGCCCACCAGAGCGTGGCAGCACTCTTTCTGCTCATCGGTCATGCTGTTGTAGACCTGTTCGAGCGTCTTGCCTTCGTTCTTTTCATCCGCCATTTTGGCTTCCTCCTGTGTTGCTTCATCGTTGGTCACGGCATCGCCGCTGTCCGTACTGTGTGTAAGGTCTTCCAGCGGGTTGCCCTCGGGGTCCATGCCGTGGGTCAGGCTCAGGCCGTCCTCGTTATAGATAAAGGCCTCGCCGCCCTCGTAGTCCTCATCGGCGCTGTGCTTCACCACCTCGTCGATCAGGGCACCCGGGTTGCATCCGGCCAGCACCAGGCTCACTTCCCGGATAAAGCCGTGCTTCACGGTGCTGCCCACCTTCTTCAGGCCATTGGCAAAGATGGAAAAGGCGCTCAGGTCGCCGCTCTCCACGCACTGTCTTGCGGTCTTGCCGGTGTCGGTGTCGTTGAATTTGGCATAGCAGTACACGCCGCCGGGCCGGTTTTCCAGCAGGCAGTGGCCGATCACGTTGTCCACGTTGGAGTGGTCGTGGTTGTACACCATGGGCACAACCTTGCCGCTGCACTCCTTAAAGGCATCCTGCGCGATCACCAGCCCGTCATAGCACCGGACGTTCGCTTTCGTCGCCCAGCCGCTGCAATCGTAGTCAAAATTAACCATTTTGATTTGCAATACTCCTCTCTACGGCATCCCGCCCTGCCGTGATTGTTTTGTTCTGCGCCGCAATTTCCTCACTGCTCTGGCTGATGTTTGCATTCCGCAGTTCATCTGCCTTGGGGTCCTTGCTGGGTTTCATGCCAATGGCCTGCCTGAACTCGTTGGAGGTCATGATCTCGTTGCGGGTAAACTTGTCGGCCATTTCGGCAACGGCGGAAACAGGGGTCAGCTTGAACGGGTCACGGAAGTACATTACGGATTCCCGGTTTGCCCGGTCGTCCTCGGTCAGGAACTTCCGCCGGATCTCGTCTACGGCAGCCGCCACAATGGGTTCGATGGTGCGGTTCTCGTA
>OOCV01000617.1_pt1 | contig 20404 bp, 17 predicted proteins | sample 1671061 | NCBI WGS metagenome assembly OOCV01 (sample SAMN06348118, study PRJEB24527) | human gut metagenome | biome: human gut; feature: ankylosing spondylitis patient; material: feces | host: Homo sapiens | place: China | collected 2015-10
CGGGGCTGCCCATCTACGAGTACACCCCCATGCAGGTCAAGCAGGCGGTCACCGGGTACGGCAAGGCGGTCAAAAAGCAGGTGCAGGAGATGACCCGCATGCTGCTGAGCCTGCCGGCTGTGCCAAAGCCCGACGATACCGCCGATGCGCTGGCCATGGCCATTACGTTCTGTCATACCAACGGCAATCAGCTGAATCGTTTTACCCGCCGTGTGCCGGGGCCGATCTGAGGTGTGATCCATGATCTACTGTCTGACTGGAAAAATCGTAAAAAAAAGCATGAGTGCGGTGGTGCTCAGCTGCGGCGGCGTGGGCTACTATGCCCAGTGCCCCGCCAGTGTGGCGGGGGCGCTGCCCGGCGTGGGCAAGGAAACCACCCTCTACACCGTGATGAGTGTGACCGAAAACGACGTGAGCCTGTACGGTTTTGCCACCGAGGAGCAGCAGGCCTGCTTTGAGATGCTGACCGCCGTGTCCGGCGTGGGCCCCAAAGTGGGGCTGGCCATCCTCAGCGTCATGGAGCCGCAGCGGGTGGCGCTGGCCATCTCTGCAGGGGACCACAAGGCCTTTAAGGCCGCCAACGGCGTAGGCCCCAAGCTGGCCCAGCGCATCGTGCTGGAACTGAAGGACAAGGTGGCCAAGGGCTTTGTGGACGGCATCTCGCTGGAGGATGTGGCAGGTGCTGCGTCCGACGCACCGTCCTCCCAGAGTTCGTCGCAGGCCATTGCGGCGCTGGTATCGCTGGGCTACAGCCAGAGCGAAGCCGCGCTGGCCATTTCCAAGATCGACGCGACCTTGCCCGTGGAAGAGATCATCAAGCTGGCCTTGCGCGGCATGGCAGGCAGGAGGTAAACAATGCAGGACGAAACCGCGCTGTACGGCGCAAAAATGATGCAGCCCGGCATGACCGCTGCGGACAGCGAGGAAAACAACCTCCGCCCGCAGCATCTGGAGGACTACATCGGGCAGGAAAAAGTCAAGCAGAACCTGAAGATCTATCTGGAAGCCGCCAAGCGGCGCGGGGAGCCGGTGGACCACATCCTGCTCTATGGCCCGCCGGGCCTGGGCAAGACCACTCTGGCCGGGATCATCGCCAACGAGATGGGGGTGCAGATCCGCATCACCAGCGGCCCGGCCATCGAAAAGCCCGGCGACCTGGCCGCCCTGCTGACCAACCTGCAGGAGGGCGATGTGTTGTTCATCGACGAGATCCACCGCCTGTCCCGGCAGGTGGAAGAGGTGCTGTACCCGGCGCTGGAGGACTACGCGCTGGATATCATGATCGGTAAGGGCCCCAGCGCTCAGAGCATCCGCATCAACCTGCCGCGGTTCACCCTGGTGGGTGCCACCACCCGCGCGGGCCAGATCACCGGTCCTTTGCGGGACCGCTTCGGCGTGCTGCTCAAGCTGGAGCTGTACGGCCCGGACGAGCTGGCCCGCATCATCATGCGGTCGGCGGGCATCCTGGACCAGCCCATCACGCCGGAGGGTGCCTACGAGCTGGCCAAGTGCAGCCGGGGCACGCCCCGTGTGGCCAACCGCTTCCTCAAGCGCATCCGTGACTTTGCCACGGTGCTGGGGGACGGCGTCATTGACCGGGATGTGGCCCTGATGGGTCTCAAGCGCATGGACGTGGACGCTTTGGGTCTGGATGAGCTGGACCGCAGCGTGCTGCGTGCCATCATCGAGATGTACAACGGCGGCCCGGTGGGTCTGGAGACGCTGGCGGCGGCTCTGGGCGAAGAAGCCGTGACGCTGGAGGACCTGTGTGAGCCGTATCTGATGCAGATGGGCTTTCTGACCCGGACGCCTCGGGGCCGGTGCGTGACCCGCCTGGCCTACGAGCATCTGGGCATGAAAGCCCCGGAGTCCGGGGCACCGGAGGACAACGGCCAGCAGAGCCTGTTCTGATCCAACCATACGCAGGTGCCCGGCTCCGGGCACCGTGCTGTGATAAGTTCCCCGGAGGGGGCGGGCAATGCGGAGGGGCACTGCCTGAAAGGGATTGCTTTTATCGAAAGTGAGGTATTTTTTATGGGTAAGTATTTTGGGACCGACGGTGTGCGCGGCGTGGCCGGTGCAGACCTGACCTGTGAACTGGCAATGAAGATCGGCCGCGGCGCGGCAGCGGTGCTCACCGGCAGCACCGGCCACCGCCCCCGCATCCTGATCGGCAAGGACACCCGCCAGTCCGGCGACATGCTGGAAGCTGCCCTGACCGCCGGTCTGTGCAGCGTGGGTGCGGACGTGGAGAGTCTGGGCGTGCTGCCCACCCCCGCCGTGGCCTATCTGGTGCGCAAGTACAACGCAGACGCCGGTGTGGTCATTTCGGCCTCCCACAACCCGATGGAGTTCAACGGCATCAAGATCTTTGCGGGCAGCGGCTACAAGCTGCCGGATGAGGTGGAAAACCAGATCGAGGCTTACATCGACAACGACTGTGCGGGCATCCAGCTGATGACCGGCGACGATGTGGGCCGCGTGTACCGCCGCGATGACGGTCTGCAGGACTATGTGGACCATCTGTACGAGTCCATCCACGGCGACCTGTCCGGCCTGAACATCTGCATCGACTGCGCCAACGGCGCTTCCGCCGTGGTGGCACAGAAGCTGTTCCCCCGGCTGGGCGCCAAGTGCACCTTCCTGGGCATCAGCCCGGACGGCGAGAACATCAACAAGGGCGTGGGCAGCACGCATCTGGACAATCTGGAAAAGGCTGTGGTGGCCGGCGGTTTTGACTGCGGCATCGCCTTTGACGGCGATGCCGACCGCTGCCTTGCCTGCGACGAGAAGGGCCGCGAGATGGACGGCGACAAAATCATTGCCCTGCTGGCCATGACCATGAAGGAGAAGGACCGTCTGGACGGCGACACGGCCGTTGTGACCGTGATGTCCAACCTGGGCTTCATCAAGTACATGGAGAGCCAGGGCATCCACACCGAAAAGACCGCTGTGGGCGACCGCTATGTGCTGGAGAACATGCGCGAGAACGGCTACGCCATCGGCGGTGAGCAGAGCGGCCATGTGATCCTGCTGCACCATGCCACCACCGGTGACGGTGAGCTGACCGCCGGCAAGCTGCTCAAGCTGCTGGCCGAGAGCGGCAAGAAGATGAGCGAGCTGAACGGCATCTATGAACAGTACCCCCAGGTGCTGGTGAATGTGACCGCCAATGCTGCCCAGAAGGCCGCCTACAAAGAGGACGAAGTGCTGGCCGGTTTCATTGAGAACGAGCAGCAGAAGCTGATGGGCATGGGCCGCGTGCTGGTGCGCGTGTCCGGCACCGAGCCCAAGCTCCGCGTGATGGTGGAGGGCCAGGATCTGGAGGCCATCCATCGCTGCGCCGACCGCATCGTGGAAAAGATCAACAAACGAATTCTGAAGCAGTAAAAGGAGAACGCTATGCGCCCTGCAGATACCTGGAAAGACTACGAACTGCTGGATGCCACCGACGGCAACCGTCTGGAGCGCTGGGGTGAGACGATCCTCATCCGGCCGGACCCGCAGGTGGTGTGGAAAACACCGAAGCAAAGCCCGCTGTGGGCCAAGGCGGATGCCGTATACCACCGCTCCAATCAGGGCGGCGGCGAGTGGGAGTACAAGCGCCGCCTGCCCGAAAAGTGGAAGATCCACTGCGGCGAAGGGGACGACCGGCTCACCCTCATTGTGAGCCCCACCGGCTTCAAGCACACCGGTGTGTTCCCGGAGCAGGCCGTCAACTGGGCCTGGTACCAGCAGAAGATCCGCGCCGCCGGTCGCCCGGTGAAGGTGCTGAACCTGTTCGGCTACACCGGCGGTGCCACGCTGGCCTGCGCCGCGGCCGGGGCCACCGTCTGCCATGTGGACGCCTCCAAGGGCATCGTGGCCTGGGGCAAGGACAACGCTGTGGCCAGCGGCATGGCCGACCGGCCCATCCGCTGGCTGGTGGACGACTGTGCCAAGTTCGTGGCGCGGGAAAAGCGCCGCGGCAACACCTATGACGGCATCATCATGGACCCGCCCAGCTACGGCCGCGGCCCCGGCGGCGAGATCTGGAAGCTGGAGGACTGCATCTATGAGCTCATCAGCCAGTGCGAGGAAGTGCTGAGCGATACGCCCCTCTTCTTTGCGGTCAACAGCTACACCACCGGCCTGTCCCCCGCGGTCATGGAGTATATGCTCAAGACCACGCTGGTGCCCCGCTTTGGCGGCAAGACCAGCTGCGATGAGATCGGCCTGCCGGTGTCCGCCACCGGCGGCGTGGTGCCCTGCGGTGCCACGGCCATTTGGGAAGAGTAAATAAGCCGAAACGATTGAAATGGCCTCCGCTTCTTACGGGTTGCGGCACCCAGCATCCGCATCGTGCCTTGGGCGGCACTTGCGTCTTGCTGGCCGCTGCCCCAACAACTTCTCCCTGTTTCCGCCGCTGGCGGCGGTCGTCGTCGTTGCTGGCCATATTCAGCGGAAAATAGATTTTTAATTTTGCGTTTGTCGCGGCCTGCGGGCCGCTCCAAACGCATTTTCACGGGAGGGGCCGCCCAAAGGCAGCCTTCCTGAAAAAATGAAGAAGATCCAAGAATGGGGTACAGCCCCTTTCGGAGGGGCGCACCACCAGAAAGAGAAAACAAATGAGTGAAACGATTTTAACAACAGAAAACTTAAAGTTCCGCTATGACAACGAACAGCCTGTTTATGCGCTGGACGGCGTATCGACAAGCGTGAAGCGCGGCGAGTTCGTGGCCGTGCTGGGTGCCAACGGCTGCGGCAAATCCACGCTGGCTAAGCACTTCAACGCCATCTTGCTGCCGGAAAGCGGCAAGGTCTATGTGGAAGGCATGGACACCAGCGACGACAGCAAGCTCTACGACATCCGCCAGACCGTGGGCATGGTGTTCCAGAACCCGGACAACCAGATCGTGGCCACCGTGGTGGAAGAGGATGTGGCCTTTGCGCTGGAGAATCTGGGCGTGCCGCCGGACGAGATGCGCCGCCGAGTGGATGAGTCCATGAAGATGGCCGGCATCTACGAGTACCGGGAGCGGGCACCCCACAACCTGTCCGGCGGCCAGAAGCAGCGCGTGGCCATTGCAGGCGTGGTGGCCATGCGGCCGGACTGCCTGATTTTGGATGAAGCCACCGCCATGCTGGACCCCCGGGGCCGGGAACAGGTGATGCAGACCATCCACCACCTGAACAAGAACATGGGCATCACCGTGGTGTCCATCACCCACTACATGGAAGAGGCCGCGCAGGCCGACCGTGTGCTGGTGATGAGCAAGGGCCATGTGGTGATGGAGGGCACCCCGAAAGAGGTGTTCAGCCAGACCGAGAAGGTGCGCAGTCTGCATCTGGACGTGCCGCAGGCCGCTGAGTTGCGGGACGAGCTGGTGAAGGCCGGCATCCCGATGCCGGAGGGCATCATCGACACCGGTGCCTGCGCACAGGCGCTGTATGAACTGCTGCAGTAAGGGGGCGGACGAAATGGCAGATATCATTAAGGTAGAACATCTGAGCTACGTCTATAACCCCGACCTGCCCACCGCAGTGACCGCGCTGGACGACGTGAGCTTTACCGTAGAAGAGGGCGATTTTGTGGGCATCATCGGGGCCACAGGCTCCGGCAAAAGTACCCTCATCACCCACATGAACGGCCTGAACAAGCCCACCAGCGGCAAAATTTACATTGACGGCCGCGACCTGTGGGCAGACCCGGAAAAGATCCGGGATTTCCGCTTCCTCACTGGGCTTGTGTTCCAGTACCCGGAATACCAGCTGTTTGAGGAGACCTGCTACAAGGACATCGCCTTTGGCCCCAAGAACATGGGTCTGGACGAAGCCGAGGTAGACCGCCGCGTCCACGAAGCCGCAGACTTTGTGGGCTTAGACCCGGCGCTTTTGGAGCGCAGCCCCTTTGAACTGTCCGGCGGTCAGAAGCGCCGGGTGGCGGTGGCTGGCGTCATGGCCATGAAGCCCCGCATCCTTGTGCTGGACGAGCCCGCCGCCGGTCTTGACCCGGAGGGACGGGACGATATCCTTTCCGAGGTGAAGGAGTACCACAAAAAGACCGGCACCACCGTGCTGCTGGTGTCCCACAGCATGGAGGATATTGCCAAGTATGCCAACCGCGTGCTGGTGATGAGCAACAAGAAAATTGCCATGTATGACACGGTGGAAAAGGTCTTTGCCCGCGCCCCGGAGCTGCTGGAGCTGGGGCTGTCGGTGCCGCAGGTGACTAAAATTTTCCTCAAGCTGCGGGAGATGGGGGTGGACGTCCCGGCGGACGTGTACACCATTCCTTACGCGGTCAAGACCCTGCTGGAAGCCAAGCGCCGCCGCGATGCTGGGGAAAGCCTTGTGCTGCCCCGCAGCGCTGCCCGGAAAGGGGGTGCTGTCTGATGCTGCGAGATATCACCATCGGCCAGCACTTCCCGGGCAACAGTCTGGTGCACCGGTTCGACCCCAGACTGAAGCTTGTGCTGACGGTCGCCTATATCGTGCTGCTGTTTGCAGCCTCCAACCCCTTGGGGCTTACTTTGTCCATCCTCTTTTTGGGGGTCATGTACAAGGTGGCAAAAATTCCGGTCAAGATGATCGGCAAAAGCCTGAAGCCCATTCTGCCCATCGTACTGTTCACGGCGGTGCTGAACCTCTTCTTTGTCTCCGGCGAGGGCGACCCGCTGGTGCATTTCTGGTTTTTGAACATCTACGCCGAGGGCGTGCGCTATGCAGTGCTGATGGCGGTGCGCGTGATGGCGCTCATCGCGGGCACCAGCCTGCTTACCTACACCACCAGCCCCATCGTGCTGACCGATGCCATTGAGCAGCTGCTCAAGCCCTTGGGCAAGCTGCACTTCCCGGTGCACGAGCTGGCCATGATGATGAGCATTGCCCTGCGCTTTATCCCTACCCTTATCGAGGAGACGGATAAGATCATGAACGCGCAGAAGGCGCGCGGCGCGCAGCTGGACACCGGCAAGATGACCGACCGGGTCAAGGCGCTGGTGCCGGTGCTCATCCCGCTGTTCATCTCGGCCTTCCGCCGTGCCGACGAGCTGGCCATGGCCATGGAGTGCCGCTGCTACCGCGGCGGCGACGGCCGCACCCGGCTCAAGGTGCTGCGCTGCACGAAGCAGGACTACATCGACCTGGCGTTCTGCATCGTCTGCTTTGCGGTGATCCTGTCGTCCCGGTGGGTGTTCCCGAATTTTTAAAGGAGCATGACGCTCCGCTGGGCCAGAGGACAAGAGGGGCGTTTCGACGCGCCCCTCTCATCCTCTGGACTCCACTTACCCCTGACGAGAAAGGGGCTACCCGCCCCTTTCAGACCCCAAAGCTGAAGTCAGAACGCAAAAAGCTGGCGCTGCGCCAGTCGGCGCTGTCGCCGGACGCTTTTTGCGTTCTTCCGATTTAAAACCTTGAAACGGGAAAGCAGCGTTTATCCATGAACTTTTTACTGACCCTTGCCTACGATGGCACGAATTACTGCGGGTTTCAGGTGCAGCCCAACGGGCGCAGCGTAGCGGCCGTGTTTCAGGATGCGCTGGAAGCCGTGCTGGGTGCCCGGCCGGACATCAAGGGCTGCAGCCGCACGGATGCCGGGGTGCACGCGCTGGGCTTTCGGCTCAACTTCCACGCCGACACCCGCATCCCGCCGGAAAAGCTGCCGCTGGCGCTGAACCAGCACCTGCCGCCGGACATCCGGGTGCTGGCGGCGCGGGTGGTGCCGGAGGACTTCCACGCCCGGTACGCCGCCCACACCAAGACCTATCTGTACCGCATCCACAACCACCCCATCGACTCGCCCTTTGACGCGGCCTACTACACCCGGATGCCGAAGCATCTGGACGAAGTGCGGATGCAGGCGGCGGCGCAGCAGTTCGTGGGCACCCACGATTTTCTGGCCCTGTGCGCGGCGGGCAGTTCTGCCGCCGCCCACGGGGACACCGTGCGCACCATCACGGACTGCCACGTTACCCGGCGCGGGGACGAGGTGGACATTGAGGTGACCGCCGACGGCTACCTGTACAACATGGTGCGCATTCTGGCGGGTACTTTGTGCGAGGTGGGCGCGGGGCGGATGCGCGCTGCGGACATCCCCGCCATTCTGGCAAGCAGGGACCGCAGCCGGGCGGGCCCTACTCTGCCCGCAAAGGGCTTGTTCCTGAAGTGTGTGGAATACCCGGAAAGGAAGGAAGAGCAACTATGAAAAAGCTTCATCGCGGCGGCAGCAACCCGGACGGAGAGCCGCTTTCTGCCGGACGGGTGGAATATCTGGAGGCAGCGCGTCAGCGGGTGCGCCGCCGCCGTCTGCGCCGCACCGCCATCATTCTGGCGGCGCTGATACTGGTCACCCTGTTTGCCACCGGCGCGGTGGGGGCATCCATCGCCCGGGTAAAGGATCTGGTGGATACGGTGCACATCGCCCTGTCCCCGGCGGTGGGCTGGCCGCAGCAGACCGGCCTTGGCGAGCTGACGGCCGTGCAGCCCATGTCCGGCAGCTTTGTGGCCATGGACGAGGATGCCTGTGCGGTGTACAGCTTAGGCGGCACCCGCCTTGCAAGCATCCAGAGCGGTTACGCCCGCCCGGCGCTGGCTGCGGGCAAGACCCGCTTTGTGCTGTACAACCGCTCCGGCAACGAGCTGCGGGTGGAAAGCCGCACCCAGAACCTGTACAGCAAAACGCTGGAAAACAACATCTATCTGTGTGCCATGTCGGACACCGGCACGCTGGCCGTGGCCACCGATTCCGCCGACAGCACCGCCCGGCTGACCGTGTACACCTCCACCATGAGCGAACAGCTGCACTGGGATATGACCGGTACGCAGGGCACCCCGGTGCGGATGGCCTTTGCCGCCGACAGCCGCCGTCTGGCGGTGGCGGCGGTCACTTCCAGTGCCGGACAGTTACAGGCGAATCTCTTTGTGCTCAGCCTTGCGCAGGGTGACCCGGTGCAGCTGAGCAGCGGGGACAGCGTGCCCCAGTGGCTGGGCTGGCTGAACAACGACACCGTGCTGGCTGTGTATGAGAACTGCGCCGTGGTGTACGGTGCGGACGGCGGCGAGCGGGGGCGCTTTGACCTTGGCGGCGGCAGCCTTGTCAGCGCTTCGCAGGATGGTGCAAACGCCGCCCTGCTGCTGGAAAACGGGCAGGTGTGCACCGCCGTGCTGCTGGATAAAGATCTGAACGTGCAGTACAGCGGCAACGTGCCTGCGGCAAATCAGATCCTGCGCCGGGGTCAAAATTTTTATCTGCTCACCGACAGCGGCGTGGAATGTTTTGCCGCAGATGGGGTGTATCAGTGGGGACAGGAACTTTCCGTCCGTCCGCAGGCACTCATCGCGGGCAAGCAGCTGCTGGTGCTGTGCGGCAACACGGTGCAGCAGATCGCTCCGCCGGAGCAAACGGCTTCCAGTGCCCAGTGACCGAGGGAAAAAACAGTATTTTTGCGGGGAAAGTGATCTTTATAACAGGGAAAACAAGGTATGTTCAAGAATCCGTCATTTCTTTTTGATATCCTATGTACGGCGGCGTGGATCGCCCTGACCGTGCGGTATGCACGCAAGGGCTTTCTGGCCTCCATGGTCCAGCTGCTGGGCAACGGGCTCAGCCTGTTGGGGGCCCATCAGCTTTCGTCCGCCTGTGCGGGCTGGGTATTCGAGCACCTGCTGGCCGGTGGTTTCCGCACCCAGATCGCGGCCAGCCTGGCCGCAGGCGGCGTGGTGGACCTGACCGGCATTGCCGACAAGTACGCGGGGTTTCTGCCCCAGAGCTTCCGGGCGTCCATCGTGGCAGCCTGTGAGCGCTCCATCGGAGCGGTGCTGTCCGACAACGCCGTGGTGCTGGCCGATGCCATCGTGGAAAAGGTGCTGCAGCCGCTGCTGACCCCGGTGATCATGCTGGTGCTGTTCTTTGTGTTCTACGCGCTGCTGCGGCTGCTGGTGAGCATGCTGGTCACGGTGCTGGGCCTTGTGAACAAGCTGCCGGTAGTCGGCACGGTGAACCGGGGCCTTGGCTGGCTGGTGGGCGGCGGCACCGCGCTGATGGACATCTATCTGGTGCTGTGTGTCGTGTGGGGCCTTGTGGTGATCACCGGCGGCAGCCTGAGTGTGCTGAATGACACCGTGATGAGCGGCAGTCTTTACTATAAAGTGTTTAATCTGTTCAACCCGTTCCTGTAACAGAGAACGGGGAGAGAACAGCAAGGAGGAACTATGGTCTGTATTCGATGCCAGAAACGTCCGGCCATCATTTTCATCCAGCGGATGGTGGATGGCCAGATGAAGCAGGAGGGCTACTGCCTGCATTGTGCGCGGGAGCTGCACATCAAACCGGTGGACGATCTGATGAAGCAGTTCGGCATGTCGGATCAGGATCTGGACAACATGGAAAACCGGATGGAGAGCATGATGGAAGAGCTGGGCGATTCCAACCCTCTCTCCATGATGATGAACATGACCCAGGGCGGCGAGGATGCCCCCGACGAGGACGAAGATCTGATCCCCGGCAGCAATGCCACCTTCCCGCTGGGCTTTACCAGCAGTGAAAAACAGGACGGCGACAAAAAGGGCTCCGACCGCAAGAACGGCAAAAAGCCCCCCAAGCGCAAATTCCTGGATACCTATTGTGAGAACCTGACCCGCAAGGCGCGGGAAGGCAAGCTGGATGATATCATCGGCCGTGACCGCGAGATCTACCGCACCATCCAGATCCTGAGCCGCCGCCAGAAGAACAACCCCTGCCTCATCGGCGAAGCCGGTGTGGGCAAGACGGCCATTGCCGAGGGTATTGCCGAGCGCATTGCCAAGGGCGATGTGCCCATCGGCCTGCAGGACAAGGAGATCTATCTGCTGGACCTCACCAGTCTGGTGGCGGGCACCCAGTTCCGCGGCCAGTTTGAGCAGCGGGTCAAGGGCCTGCTGGGCGAGGTGAAGGCAGCCGGGAACGTGATCCTGTTCATCGACGAGATCCACACCATCACCTCTGCCGGTGAGAGCGAGGGTGCCATGAACGCGGGCAACATCCTCAAGCCCGCCCTGTCCCGCGGCGAGATCCAGGTGATCGGTGCCACCACCTTTACCGAGTACCGCAAGTACATTGAGAAGGATCAGGCACTGGAGCGCCGCTTCCAGCCCGTGCGGGTGGAGGAGCCCAGCGTGGCCGACACGCTGGCCGTGATGAACGGCATCAAGCGCTACTATGAGCAGCACCACCATGTGCAGGTGCCCGCCGACGTGCTGAGCGCCACCGTCACCCTGAGCGAACGCTACATCACGGACCGCTATCTGCCCGACAAGGCCATCGACCTGCTGGACGAAGCCTGCGCCTGCTGCAATCTGGCCCACCCGGTCATCTCCGAGTATCTGGGCATGCAGAAGGAGCTGGACGCCCTGAAGCAGGAAGAAGCGGATATGGAGACGGCGGACGTCAACGAGCCCATCGACTATGAGCGGGTGGCAGAGCGCAAGACCCGCATCGCCAAGCTGGAAGCCGAGCTGCCCGCCAAGCAGGCAGCCGCCAGTGAGATCCAGGTGACCATGGATGACGTGGCCAAGGTCATCGAGCTGTGGACCGGTATCCCGGCGGTGAAGATCCGCGAGAGTGAGTTCGCCAAGCTGGCCGGGTTGGAAAATGAACTGAAAAAGAAGATCGTCGGGCAGGACGAGGCCGTGCATCTGGTGGCACAGGCCATCAAGCGCAGCCGCGCCGACCTGTCCGGCCGCCGCCGTCCGGCCAGCTTCATCTTTGTGGGCCCCACCGGCGTGGGCAAGACTGAGCTGGTCAAGCAGCTGGCAAACCAGCTGTTCGACGGCCCGGATCCGCTGATCCGTCTGGACATGAGCGAGTATATGGAAAAATACGCGGTGTCCCGTATGATCGGTTCGCCTCCGGGCTATGTGGGCTATGAGGAGGCCGGTCAGCTCACCGAGAAGGTGCGCCGCCGCCCCTACAGCGTGGTGTTGTTTGACGAGATCGAAAAGGCCCACCCGGACGTGATGAACATCCTGCTGCAGATCTTGGACGAAGGCAAGATCAACGACGCCCAGGGCCGCACGGTGGACTTTTCCAACACGGTCATCTGCATGACCTCCAACGCGGGCAGCAGCGACCAGAGCACCAGCAGCCTGGGCTTCAACAAGAGCGAAGAGCAGCGCAGTGCCGAAAAGACCCGCAAGGCGCTGGCACAGTTCCTGCGGCCGGAGTTCCTGGGCCGTGTGGACGAGGTGATCACCTTCAAGCCCCTGAGCGAGGAGACCCTGCAGGGCATTGCAGCCCTGATGCTGGACGAGTACAAGCCCGGCATGGACGCCAAGGGCATCGCCTACCGCTATACTCCGGCGGCCCTCAAGGCACTGGTGAAGAAGAGCGAGGGCGGCAAGTTTGGTGCCCGCGACCTGCGCCGTGTCATCCGCAAGGCCGTGGAGGACCCCGCCGCCGAAAAGCTCATCGACGGCACCCTGGCCTCCGGCAGCACCCTTGTGGTGGATGCCGACGAGAACGGCGAGATCGTACTGAACTAAAAAACACCCTGCCGCGGCCCGGATGGGCTGCGCGACAGGGTGCACGAAAGGCTCCCCTTGGGGGAGCCTTTTTTCTTTTGTCAGAAGGGGAGCGGGGAGGCTCATTCCCGGTTTTCCACCGCATCTTCGATGATGCGCAGGAAGGTGGTGCCGTAGCGGGCGGCCTTCTTTTCGCCCACGCCGCTGATGTTCAGCAGCTCGTCCAGACTGAGAGGCTTTTTCTCCACCATCTCCCGCAAAGTGGCGTCGCTGAACACCATAAAGGCAGGCACATTTTGCTTGCCGGCCAGCCGTTTGCGCTGGGCGTACAGGGCATTCAAGATCGGAAGAGCACACGTCTGAACTCCAGTCACGAGTGGATCTCTTGGTGCGGCGGGGCTTTTCCAGCCGGTGGGCGTTGTCGGCCGCACGCCGCCGGGAGGTTTCCAGCTGCAGCTGTGCTTCCTGCTCTGCCGCCAGACAGCAGGAGCAGTTGCCGCATTTTTTCGGTGCGGCCTCGCCGAAGTATTCCAGCAAAAAGCCCCGCAGGCACTTCGGGGTAGTGGAATAGAAGGTCATATACTTGAGCCGCTCTTCGGCCTTGCGGGCGGCTTCGGCCTTGACGTCGGCAGGCAGGCCGTTGTCGGCTTCCAGCTCCTTGTCGATGAAGAAACGGATGGTACGCACATCGGTGCCGGAGTACAGCAGGGTGCAGCGGGAGGGCTGACCGTCCCGCCCGGCACGGCCGGCCTCCTGATAATAGCTCTCCAGATCCTTGGGCATATTATAATGGATGACGAACCGCACGTTGGGCTTGTCGATGCCCATGCCAAAGGCGTTGGTGGCCACCATCACCTGCACCCGGTCGTAGAGGAAATCATCCTGATTCCTGCGGCGGGTGTCGGCGTCCAGCTTGGCGTGGTAGGCCGCCGCCCGGATGCCCCGGCTCTGCAGCAGGCGGGCAGTCTCATCCACCTGTTTTGTGGTGCTGCAATAGACGATACCGGCGTGATTGCCCTCCTGCAGCACCAGTTCCAGCAGGCGGCGGGGCTTTTCGCTGGGCAGGGCCCGCTGGGTGGCAAAGTAAAGGTTGGGCCGGTCGAAGCTGGCAGTCACCTCATAGGGATCGCGCAGGGCAAGATGGGTACGGATGTCATCCCGCACATGAGCGGTGGCGGTGGCCGTGAATGCGCCCACCACCGGCCGGGTGGGCAGGCTGTCCACGAAGGCCTGGATGCGCAGGTAGCTGGGGCGGAAGTCCTGCCCCCACTGGCTGATGCAGTGGGCCTCGTCCACCGTGACCATGCTGATCTGCTGCTCCTGCACAAAGCGCTGGAAGCCTGGCATTTCCAGCCGCTCCGGGGCCACATAGATGATCTTATACCAGCCCTCGCGGGCGCGGTGCAGCATCAGGGCTTTCTGGTTGTCGGTGAGGCTGTTGTTCAGAAAAGCCGCTGCCACACCGGCCTGCACAAGAGCTCCCACCTGATCCTTCATCAGGCTCACCAGCGGCGACACCACCAGCGTGATGCCCGGCAGCAGCAGGGCGGGCACCTGATAACAGATGGACTTACCGGCACCGGTGGGCATCACGGCCAGCACGTCCTGCCCGGCCAGCAGGCGCTGCACGATCTGCTCCTGCCCGGGGCGGAAGCTGTCGTAGCCAAAAAATTTTTTCAGGATGCTGTGCGGGGTTTCCATGGTTTCCTCCGTTATAATCAGTGAACGCGCAGTGCGCGGAGTGCTCAAAACGCTACCAGTATACCACAAAACCGTGTCTGCGCGCACAGAAAAACACCACATTGCACCGAACGGTGCGAAAAATCCGGGATATCTGGGGGCGGGCATAGCTTTTCAGGATTGAAAATGCTATAATAAAAACACATATCTCCATCCGGCGGCCCCCGGTGCGCCGAAACTGCAAATCGAATTTAAAGGAGCAATTTAGAATATGGACCAGAAACTCATTACCTTTGCCGTGCCCTGCTACAACTCGGCGGCTTATATGCGCCACTGCATCGAGACACTGCTCTCGGCTGGAGAGCGGGCCGAGATCATTCTGGTGGATGACGGCTCGGTCAAGGACGAGACCCCTGCCATCTGCGACGAGTACGCTGCCAAATACCCCACCATCGTCAAGGCCATCCATCAGGAGAACGGCGGCCACGGCGAGGGCGTCAACCAGGGCATCCGCAACGCCACGGGCCTGTACTACAAGGTGGTGGACAGTGACGACTGGCTGGACACCGAGGCCCTGAAAAAGGTGCTGGATAAGCTGGCGGTTCTGGTGGAGCACCACACCGCCCCGGACCTGATGATCTGCAACTATGTGTATGAGCATGTGGAGGACGGCACCAGCCATACGGTGCGCTACACCAATGTGTTCCCGCAGAACCGGCTGTTCAGCTGGATGCATGTGGGCCATTTCCGCCCGGACCAGAACCTGCTGATGCACTCGGTGATGTACCGCACCCAGGTGCTGCGTCAGTGCGGCATGGTGCTGCCCAAGCACACCTTCTATGTGGACAACATCTTTGTGTACCAGCCCCTGCCCTATGTCAAGAGCATGTATTATATGGACCTGGACCTGTACCGCTATTTTATCGGCCGTGCGGACCAGAGCGTCAACGAGAGCGTCATGGTCAAACGGGTGGACCAGCAGCTGCGGGTCACCAAGCACATGATCGACTGTCAGGATCTGGACGCCCTGAAGCATGAAAAGCGTCTGCGGGCCTATATGCTCCACTACCTGTCCATGATGATGACCGTCAGCGACATCTTCCTGCTGCTGGACGGCACCCCAGAGGCCTACACCAAAAAGAAGGAACTGTGGCAGTACCTGAAGGACCATGTGAGCCCCAAGGTGTACCGCTCGGTGGTGCTGAGCCTGGGCGGTGTGACCAATGTGAGCGTCCCCGGCGGCGACAAAGTGGTGCTGGGGTGCTATCGTCTGGCCCGGAAGCTGTTCAAATTCAACTAAGGATAGGCACTGCGGTGTCTCTTGCTCCCCCGATGTCGGGGGAGCTTTTTTGCTGTCCGCCTTGATTTTTCATAAAAGTGCGGTGAGTGGTTGCTTTTTCTTTTGGCGGAGAGTATACTGGTATAGTATGCGTTTTTTGCCGTGCAGGTTTCCCCTGGGCGCATTCCCTTTCCTGCACGGCCCTAGAATGAGAAGTTTATAAAATAAGGAGGAAATGGGGCAGGCTGCGGAACCGCTCTGCTCCAGGAGAACACACATGGAACAAATGTTGATCTGCCTGTCGATCGCTTTGATCGCAGGCCTGCTTATGTCCCGTTTGGCCAAGGCGGTAAATCTTCCGGCGGTCACGTCCTATCTGGTGGCCGGGCTGCTGCTGGGCCCCTTTGTGCTGGGGCGGCTGGGCCTCAGCGGCCTGGGCATCGGCTTTGGCTCCCTGGAGCAGGTGGAGGGCTACGGCGTAGTCACCCAGGTGGCACTGGGCTTTATCGCCTTTGTCATCGGCAACGAGTTCCGGCTCAGCTCCCTGCGGAGCATGGGCCAGCAGGCCATTACCGTGGGCATCGCCCAGGCGGTGATCACCACCGCCCTGGTGGACGTGGCCCTGGTGGGGGTGCATCTGCTGTTCCCCCAGGTGCTGTCCCTGGCGTCCGCTATTACCCTGGGTTCCATTGCCGCAGCCACGGCCCCGGCTGCCACCCTGATGGTGGTCAAGCAGTATAAGGCCAAGGGTCCCCTGACCCATCTGCTGCTGATGGTGGTCGCCATTGACGACGCTGTGGGCCTGGTACTGTTCTCGGCCTCCTACGGGGTGGCCAATGCCCTGGAGCAGGGCCACATGGACCTGCTCAGCGTGGTGGTGGAGCCTCTCATGGAGATCCTGCTGTCCCTGCTGCTGGGTGCCGTTGCCGGTTACCTGCTGAACCTGCTGGAGGTCTACTTCCACTCCCGGTCCAAGCGCATGAGCCTGTCGGTGGCCTTTGTGCTGCTGACGGTGGGTGTTTCCCTGCTGGAGGTTGAGGTAGGCGGCGTGCGCTGCGGCTTCTCCCTGCTGTTGGTGTGCATGATGACCGGCACCGTGTTCTGCAACGTCTGCCCCACCTCGGAGGAGCTGATGGACCGTCTGGACCGGTGGGTGTCCCCCATCAACATTCTGTTCTTTGTGCTGTCCGGCGCAGAGCTGGACCTGACCATCCTGTCCAACCCTCTGGTGCTGCTGGTGGGCGTGGTGTACATCGCCAGCCGCTCCCTGGGCAAGATCAGCGGTGCCTATGCCAGCTGCCGTGCCACCAAGTGCAGCCCCAGCATCCAGAAATACCTGGGCATCACCCTGCTGCCCCAGGCTGGCGTAGCCCTGGGCATGGCCGCAGAGGCTGCCCAGCTTTCCGACGGACACATGGTCCGGAACGTGGTGCTGTTCTCGGTGCTGGTGTATGAGCTGGTAGGCCCCACCCTGACCCGGATGGCTCTGACGGCTGCCGGCGAGATCCGCCCGGAGGGCCGCACCAGTGCCCGTGTGGAGAACAAGCCCAAGGAACCCGTTTCTGTCCAGGGCTGAATCTGAACCACAAAACGCCCCGGTTTTCCACCAGGCTCTGCCTGTGCTGTGGAAAACCGGGGCGTTCTTCTTTTTTAGTTCCGGTCCATGGTGTGGGTGGCAAACACGGCTTCGTCCTCCCACCACACGGGCTGCCCGGCGGCCAGGGTCCGGGGCACATCCAGCAGCCGCTGGTTGCTGCTGCCGCGGAAGCGCAGGGAGATGTCGTGCTTTGCCTGCACGAATTCACCGTCCACCAGCACATCCAGCAGCTGCAGCAGCTCATCGGTCACCTCGCACCGGGCGGCGCAGGGCTCTTTGCCGGTGAGCTGCTCCCAGGTGTAGCCGGAGTAGCACCAGACTGTTTTGTTGGGGTACAGGGCCTTGAAGTTGCGCACAAAGGGCAGCAACTCCCGCTGGTTTTCCGGCTCAAAGGGCTCGCCGCCCAGCAGGGACAGCCCGGCAATGTAGTCCGGCTGGCAGGAGGCGAACACTTGATTGCGGGTGGCCTTGTCGAAGGGCTGGCCGTAGGCAAAATCCCAGGCCACGGAGTTGAAACAGCCGGGGCAGCGGTGGCGGCAGCCGGAAACAAATACGCTGGTGCGCACGCCGGGCCCGTTGGCAATGTCGTAATACTTGATGGTTGCGTAGTTCATAGTGATACTCCAATAAAAAGCTCCCCCTCTCGGGGGAGCTGGCAATGCGAAGCATTGACTGAGAGGGTTACAGATGCAGCACGCGGTCCTTGATCTCCTGGGTGCGGCCCTGATTCCAGAACTGGGTGCCGATATAACCGCAGGTGCGGCGGGCAACGTTCAGCTTGTTCTGGTCGCGGTTGCCGCACTTGGGGCACTCCCACACCAGCTTGCCGTCGTCCTCCACAATCTTGATCTCGCCATCGTAGCCGCACACCTGACAGTAGTCGGACTTGGTGTTCAACTCGGCGTACATGATGTTGTCGTAGATGAACTGCAGCACGCTCATCACGGCTTCCAGATTGTCCTGCATGTTGGGCACTTCCACATAGCTGATGGCACCGCCCGGGGACAGACGCTGGAAGTCGCTCTCGAACTTCAGTTTGGTAAAGGCGTCGATCTGCTCCGAGACATGGACGTGGTAGCTGTTGGTGATATAGTTCTTGTCGGTGATGCCGGGCACAATGCCAAAACGCTTCTGCAGGCACTTGGCGAACTTGTAGGTGGTGGACTCCAGCGGGGTGCCATAGAGGGAATAGTCCATGTTCTCGGCCTTCTTCCACTGGTTGCACTTGTCGTTCATGTGCTGCATCACGCTCAGGGCAAAGGGCTTGGCACCGGCGTCGGTGTGGCTCTTGCCGGTCATATACTTCACACACTCGTACAGGCCGGCGTAACCCAGGCTGATGGTGGAATAGCCGCCGAACAGCAGCTTGTCGATCTTTTCACCCTTCTTCAGGCGGGCCAGTGCGCCGTACTGCCACAGGATGGGTGCGGCGTCACTGGGGGTGCCCAGCAGCCGCTTGTGACGGGCCTGCAGGGCGCGATGGCACAGATCCAGACGCTCGTCAAAGATCTTCCAGAACTTTTCAAAGTTGCCCTCAGAACTCAGGGCAACGTCCACCAGATTGATGGTGACCACACCCTGATTGAAACGGCCGTAGTATTTGGGCTTGCCGGTCTCGGGATCCACATAGGGGGTCAGGAAGCTGCGGCAGCCCATGCAGGTGTAGCAGTGGCCCTCGCCGTTCTTGTCCACCTTGAGTTCCAGCATCTTCTTTTCGGAGATGTAGTCCGGAACCATGCGCTTGGCGGTGCACTTGGCGGCCAGCTCGGTCAGATAATAATAAGGAGTACCGGGGCGGATGTTGTCCTCCTCCAGCACATAGATCAGCTTGGGGAAGGCGGGGGTGATCCACACACCGGCCTCGTTCTTCACGCCCTGATAGCGCTGCCGGATGGTCTCTTCGATGATGATGGCAAGGTCGGCCTTTTCCTGCGGGTTGCGGGCTTCGCCCAGATACATGAATACCGTAATGAAGGGTGCCTGACCGTTGGTGGTCATCAGGGTGACCACCTGATACTGGATGGTCTGCACGCCGCGGTTGATCTCGTTGCGCAGACGGCGCTCCACGATCTCCTTTTTGCGCTCGGCAGAAACGTCCAGACCTTCCATCTCCAGCTCTACCTCAGCGGCGATCTTCTTGCGGGAGACGTCCACAAAGGGAGCCAGATGGGTCAGGCTGATGCTCTGGCCGCCGTACTGGTTGGAGGCCACCTGTGCAATGATCTGGGTGGCAATGTTGCAGGCAGTGGAGAAGCTGTGCGGCTTCTCGATATAGGTGCCGGAGATGACAGTGCCGTTCTGCAGCATATCCTCAAGGTTCACCAGATCGCAGTTGTGCATGTGCTGGGCAAAGTAGTCGGAATCGTGGAAGTGGATCAGACCCTCCTGATGTGCCTTTACGATCTCCGGGTCCAGCAGCAGACGGGCGGTCAGATCCTTGGAGATCTCGCCGGCCATATAGTCGCGCTGCACGCTGTTGACGGTGGGGTTCTTGTTGGCGTTCTCCTGCTTGACCTCTTCGTTCTGGCACTCGATCAAGCTCAGGATGCGCTCGTCGGTGGTGTTGGTCTGCCGCTTCAGGCTCTGCACATAGCGGTAGGTGATATAGTGCCGGGCCACATCGTGGGCCTGGATGTCCATGAGCTGGTTCTCTACCAGATCCTGGACTTCCTCCACACTCACAGCACGGTTCAGCGCCTGACACTGGTCGGTCACAGCCGCGGCGATCTGCGTGATCTGTTCCCGGGTCAGACGGCTCTGACCGCCGACGGAATCGCTGGCCTTGGTAACGGCCGTGATGATCTTGGTAATATCAAAGGGGACCTCTGCACCGTTGCGTTTGATGATCTTCATAAGCTCTCCTCCAACTGACAGTGTGAACGGGCATCTCTCACAATAAGAGATACCCGTCTGCGCACACGATATCCAACAAACTGAATGTAGCTCTATTTTATCACTATCTAGTGGCAAGTCAAGAAAAATACCACTACATTTTGCGTTTCGGAGTTTTAGCCAAAATTCACAGGAAAAATTCAGGATAAAATCAGACGGCAAACTGCTTGACAAGAGCGTGGGCATTCCGGCGTGTAATATCCGACGGGAATATACCTTGCAGGGAATGGAAAACACAGAATATATAATTACATTATATAGGAAAATCGGGTACCGGCCCGCAGCGGCTGCCTGTCATCTGAAAGGACCGTTCTGGGCAGGCTGCAAAGATAAAAGAAGCTACCTCTGAAGATGCCCAGCGCGAAGCGGAGGACATTCAAATGAGGACGATTTCCGCACACCTGAATGGTTTGCAAAAAACATAGAAAAAACTTGCCGAAAAGTGTTGACAGAAGGCGGGAGGTGTGGTATTATACTTG